>MTLE01003320.1_pt1 | contig 13538 bp, 12 predicted proteins | sample 1982461 | NCBI WGS metagenome assembly MTLE01 (sample SAMN05712605, study PRJNA340218) | biofilm metagenome | isolation source: sample SPL anode biofilm adapted to -200 mV | place: USA | collected 2012-02-03
TTTCGTGGTTAAATGTAATCTGTGATTCAAAATTCAAAGATTGGCTATTGGCTATTTGCTGCTGATTACGGCACAAAATGGGTTAATTTTACTATGGGACACCCAAAAGAGTGTCCTTGTGTTTTTAGATTATTGTTTATCAGTACAATACAAAACATGCTCAATAAAAGTGTCGAAGTCAGGAGATTAACAGACCGACCCTACTGCAAAGCAGTCTTAACGCAAAGTTACAAAACAGGGGCAAACATAACTAATATAACCACTCATCGAATATCATCCCCTGTCAAAAGCCATCCGCACAGACTTTCATAAGGTACTTTATAAACAATAAACGTCATATTTATAAACTAATTTGATTTGAACGCTCAAATTTTACATCTGTAAGTAAAAGAAACCCTAAGGCAGATTCAGAAAAATAAAATATTTTTGCGTAACAGGAGTTATTATATAGACCCAGTGGGTCAAATAAGCCCTACACACTGTTTGATTACGTTGAAATTAACGTGGTACCATTGAAAACAAAGCATCGAATTCTAGTTATTCCGACCATTCTTATCATGAGCCTGCTCATGGTGGCCGGATGTTCCAATAAGAAGAACTCTTTTACAAGAAGAGTATACAACAATCTAACTGCTCATTACAACACTTGGTGGAATGGAAATGAAGCTCTTAAAGAGGGCTTCGCCACTATAGAAAAAAACACACCCGATAACTATACCCAAATCTTACCTGTCTTCATAACGCCTTCAAAGAAAGAGACCGCCTCTGTGGGAGCAAAAGCGGAGAGAGCTATCGAGAAAGGTTCAAAGGTCATTCAGCGAAATTCGATGTATTTCGGAAAGAAAGAGTACAACAGATGGATTGATGACAGCTACTTCATGATAGGTAAAGCCTACTTCTTAAAACAAGATTTCCGTAGTGCACGCTATACTTTTGAGTTTATCCTCAATAAATACAAAAACAGCGATATTACCTGGGAAGTGCTTATCTGGTTAGCACACACCAACAACCAACTCGAACAATTTAGTAAATCTGCCACTGACCTGGAAAGAGTCAAGGTACAGATTAACAAAGGAATCCTTCCCCGACGCCTCATGGTTCTATTTAATAAAGTTTATGCTGAACACTACATGATGCAGAAGATGTATGACAATGCGATCCCTCATCTGCTAAATGCAAAAACTCAAAGCCATAGCAAAGACGAGAGAAACCGTATTCGATTTATTCTTGGTCAAATTTATATGACCAAAGGCGACTTAACCCAAGCCACTGCTTATTTCAAAGAGGTTGTAAGGCACTCTCCCTCTTATCAATTAGAGTTTAACTCTCGTATTAATATTGCGAAATGTTATGATGCTTCAAAAGGTAACTCTAAAGAGATTATTGCCACTCTTACAAAAATGACAGAGGACGCAAAAAACGTAGATTATCTGGATCAGATCTATTACGCAATTGCAGAGGTTCAATTTAAAGATAAAGACACAACCGCCGGAATGGGTAGTCTAAAGCTATCTGTAGCCAAAAGTAAAACGAATACCTTCCAAAGAGCACTCTCATCTGTAACACTCGCCGATCTGTTCTTTAAAAAACCGAATTACCCCTTAGCTCGTGCCTATTATGACACCACGCTTGCAGCTACTTCAAAGGAGGATAAAACCTACAAACTTCTGGAAGAAAAAACAAAAGTGCTTGGTCAACTCGTAACAAATCTTGAAGTTATCACCACGCAGGATAGCCTCCAGAGGATCGCAAAGATGCCCGAAGCAGAAAGGATGAACGTCATTCAAGGGATTATTGCAAAAATCGTTGAGGAGGAGAAAAAGAAGCAAGAAGAGGAACTCGCTCGTCAAAACGATATAGCGATGAGCGGACAAAACCTGGGTGGGTTTAAAGATCCAACCAGTACTACCGGCGGCTGGTATTTCTATAATCCAGCAGCGATGAGTCAGGGGTTTAGTGAGTTTAACCGCAAATGGGGAAGACGTCGATTGGAAGACCTATGGAGGTTAAGCAATAAGGAGATGACATCAGTCACTGAGGCAACAGCCAATAATCAAGGTACCCCTGACCAACCCGGAGCTCAGCCAACTGATAGCACCGGAGGCAAACAGGAAAAAGGAGATGGAAAGGGTAAGCCCGCCAATGATCCTCATTCCCCTGATATGTATCTTTCTAAACTGCCTTTGACCCCAGAGGCTATCGAGAAATCAGACAAACTAATCATTGAAGCACTTTATCAAGCCGCCTTTATCTACAGAGAAGGGCTCAAAGACTCGGTTAACTCGTTAACAACATTCAAAGATCTCGTAACCCGTTACCCCGACACAACTCTTAATAGCCACTATCTACTCTCCTGTTATATGTTGGCGACGGGGTATCAAAAGCTAGGAAAGGATGAAGAGGGAGTAGTATATAAAAACATCATTCTACAGAACTATCCCAATTCTGACTATGCTTATATCCTAAGAGATCCTGAATACATCAAAGAGATGGAGGCCAAAGAGAAACAGGCAGAGATACTCTACGAGAGCACTTATAATGCTTTTAAGGCCAAACAGTATTATGTTGTAATAATGAATAGCGACCAGATTATTCAGCAAGACCCTAAGAACCCTCTGATTCCTCGATTTGAGCTTTTAAAAGCGCTCTCTTCCGGAAAATTAGAAACGAATGACTCGCTAGCCTTACACTTACAGCGTATTGCAAGGAAATACCCAAGAGATCCCATAGCTAAAGAGGCTATGTCTATACTGGAAAAACTCAGCAAACTTGATCCGGATGCTCTGAAAGCGGGTGGCATTGTTTTAGGAGATCCAAAACAAGCTCCTGATTCAATAGTAGCAAGTTCGCCTTATAAATTCAATGCAAATAGTGAGCATTATATGCTTATTATCGTTAATCCGTCTGAAATAGAAGTTAATGCTCTTAAAATTAGATTATCTGACCAAAATGGCCGTGCATTCGCCAGTGAAAACCTAACCGTTTCCAGTGTACTGTATGGAACTACACAGGAGATAATAAACATTGGCCGGTTCAAATCTTCTGATAAAGCAATGCTCTATTTCGAGACTATTCTGAATACCCCGTATATCACCGGTATGTTTGAAGGAAAAAAAGTTTCCACAATGGTCATTTCAAGTGAAAACTATCCCCTCTTCTATAGATCGGGTGATATCGATAGTTATATGAAGTTCTTCGAGAAAAACTATCAGAAAACTCCTACAAAAAACTAACAACTACTCAACGAACACTGATTAGCTCTAATCTAAACTGAATCAAGGAAATGTCAAAAACCACAATCCCAGAAGCTCCCATCATCAACACCTTCGGTGTAGGCACCGAAATTGAAGGAGAAATTAACACAAATGGAGACCTAAGAATTGATGGTCAACTCAAAGGTAAGTTGACATGTAAAGGTAAACTTGTCATCGGCCCAACCGGGATTGTTGAAGGCGAGATCGATTGCCGAAACGGGGACTTCTCTGGTGTAGTCAAAGCAACAATCAATGTTAGCGAATTATTAGTTCTTAAAGGGACTGTTAAAGTTACGGGTGATATCACGGTAGGAAAGCTAGCCATTGAACCGGGTGCTACCTTCAATGGAAAATGTGCCATGGTGCAGCCGACACCAACGAATGGAAAATAAAGACAAACAACCTTTAAAAGATTACGCCCGCTACTCCTCTCTTGGATTTCAAATGCTGGCCATTATTCTCCTGATGACTTTTCTGGGAATAAAGGCCGATCGTTGGCTTGCTCTCAAATTCCCAATCTTTACTGTTGTTGGGTCATTGGCCGGAGTAGGCATGGCACTCTATTTTGCAATTAAAGACCTTTTAAAAAAATAAGACCCTATGCCTTCTCAAATCACAAAACTATTTAGCAAGTATCTCTTTATCCTCTCTATAGCCTTAGCTGTTATCACCATCACTCTTATGTTTACATTGCCAACAGGCATTATCTCGCCTGCTGCTCCGTTCGCACTGGCTCTGATCATGATATTTACCCTGGTTATGCACAAATTTCTCATTAAAGGGATGGATGGAAAACCTAACCGCTTTATAAATCGATTCATAGGAGCTACTGGTATTAAGCTTCTATCTTACCTTATCGTTATCACATTATATGCCCTCTTGAACAAACCTGATGCTGTACCGTTTATAGTGATATTCCTGATCTATTACATCTGCTTCAGTATCCTTGAGATCACACAACTACTTAAGGCACTTAAGCGCAACAGCAATCCTTAAGACATGATTTATATTACCCGCCGTGAACGATTTAATGCCGCACATCGACTCTTCAGAGATGATTTTACAGATGAAGAAAATCTAGCCACTTTCGGTAAATGCTCAAACCCTAACTGGCACGGTCATAATTACCAACTCTTTGTTACCATCAAAGGAGAGGTTAATCCCGAAACAGGTTTCCTTGTAAATCTTAAAACATTGAGTGCAATTATTAAATCTCGGGTAATTGATAAAGTAGATCACAAAAACATTAACCTAGACGTGAGTTTTATGAAAGGGCTATTTGCATCCACCGAGATGCTGGCCATGGCTATTTGGGACGAACTCTATGACGAAGTTGAAAAGCTAGGTGCAACACTTCACAAAATCAGACTCGAAGAATCAGAGAATAACTCTGTTGAGTATTATGGGTAATGGTGATTCATATTTATAAATATTAAATAAAATGTCAGACAATAAATATATCCGCGAAGTAATTGACGATAACTCGCTCGAAGGATACAAAAAGATGGATGTCTATAACTACGAAACCATAGATAAACTATCATACCACTATAAGGAGATTTTAAAACTAATAGGTGAAGACGCAGAACGCGAAGGGTTATTAGATACCCCCAGAAGAGTAGCCAAATCAATTCAGTTCCTGACCCATGGATATGACCTCGATCCTGAGGCAATTTTAATGTCAGCCCGTTTTAAAGAAGACTATAAACAAATGGTCATCGTTAAAGATATCGAGATATACTCACTATGCGAGCATCATATGATTCCATTTATCGGGAAAGCCCATGTGGCTTATATTCCTAATGGCTATATCACCGGGCTAAGTAAGATAGCAAGAGTAGTAGATGCTTTTGCCAGAAGGCTGCAGGTACAGGAAAGACTGACTACTCAAATCAAGGATGCTATTCAAAACACCCTTAATCCATTAGGCGTGGCGGTTGTTATTGAAGCTAAACATCTCTGCATGGCAATGAGAGGTGTTCAAAAGCAAAACTCATATACCACCACAAGTGATTTTACCGGTGCCTTCACAAGAAAGGAGACAAGAGAAGAGTTTATTCACCTCATTGGCTCAAAACTTGCTTAATTTTGGTTAAAAAGGATTAATTTTTTGAAACTATTACGAAATCGCACGATTTTTGAATACAATCATCAAAATAAAAGCTGAAATCTATGTTTGATCAGAATCAAAATTCTTATTTGGGATATCGTGGAGCTGACCGTGAAGTAGCTCAAACAAGTAAGACCTTTATGTCAGGAGTGTTTTCATGGATGGCTATTGCGCTCGCTATTTCTGCATTCACTGCATTCCTTTTCGCCTCTAGCCCCAGTCTTATGGGTATGCTAATCTCTCCAACAGGAGGTATGAGTATAATGGGCTGGATCGTTATGCTTGCACCCATCGGCTTTGTATTGCTTATGTCTGCTCGCTTTGAAAAGATGAGTTCTGGTAATCTTGCAATCATGTTCGGGCTTTATGCCGTTCTGATGGGAGCCAGTCTAAGCTTTATCTTTTTAATCTACACCTTTGGTTCAATCGCTAAAACGTTTGTCATTGCTGCAGGAATGTTTGGATTAATGGCTATAGTTGGATACACCACAAAAACCGATCTTACCAAGTTTGGTCAACTAATGTTAATGGCACTAATTGGAATTATCATCGCTTCACTGGTCAATATGTTTATGGGAAGTCCTATGATTGATTATATCATTTCTATCATTGGAGTAATGGTTTTCACGGGGTTGACCGCATATGACGTCCAGAAACTCAAGAACATAGGCGCATCAGGCATGGTAAGTGGCGAAATGGCTAAGAAAGTGACCATCATGGGCGCATTAACACTATATCTCGACTTTATCAATTTATTCCTATTTTTGCTGCGCCTTTTCGGTAGCCGCAGAGATTAAGGATCATAAACTCTATATCCTTAGGGATCGCAAACCGGAATGGGCTACCGTTCCGGTTTATTTTTTACCGGGACACAAAGCATAAACGTAATACTAATTCTATGAAAGCTTATGTTTTTCCAGGGCAGGGTGCCCAATATGTAGGAATGGGAAAAGACTTATCTGAAAAGTCTGCACAGGCTCGCGAACTTTTTGAAAAGGCCAATGCTATCCTCGGTTTTAGAATCACCGACCTGATGTTTGATGGCACTGAAGAAGACCTTCGTCAGACTCGCGTTACCCAGCCTGCTGTTTTTCTTCATTCTGTCATTCTAGCTCGTGTTCTTGGAGATGAATTCAAGCCTGACATGGTGGCTGGTCACTCTCTTGGTGAATTCTCTGCATTGGTTGCTAATAAGGTGCTCGCTTTTGAAGATGGACTAAAGCTTGTCTACGCTCGTGCTCAAGCCATGCAGAAAGCCTGCGAAATTCAACCTTCTACAATGGCCGCTATTCTTGGCCTTGATGATGAATCTGTTGAACGTATCTGCAAGTCTATTCAGGAAGAAGTTGTTGTCCCCGCAAACTACAACAGCCCAGGCCAATTAGTTATATCAGGTTCTATTGCTGGTATCGATCTAGCCTGCGAAAAACTAAAAGAAGCTGGTGCTAAAAGAGCTTTAGTTCTAAAAGTAGGAGGTGCGTTCCACTCTCCTTTAATGGAACCGGCAAGATTAGAATTAGCTGAAGCCATCAATAATACCAAGTTCACCAAAGGCATCTGCCCCGTTTACCAGAATGTCACTGCGCAACCTGTAACAGATCCTGAAATCATTAAGGTAAACCTCATCTCTCAACTTACTGCGCCTGTTAGATGGACTCAGATCATGCAAAACATGATAGCCGATGGAGCTAAGAACTTCGTTGAGTTAGGGCCAGGTAACGTACTTCAAGGTCTGATCAAAAAGGTAAATAAGGATATCGAAGCAGTTAGCCTACAGACTCTATAATTACCAATCTTTGGATTGGGTCGATTCTTCGAAACCTTCTCTATAAAGAAAAAGAGCCGTCATCGATTTTCGATAACGGCTCTTTTTCTTTATTTCAAACAATCCTATTCGTCTCTTTTTCTAACCTATAAAAAAGACTTTTTATACTGCTCTTGTGCTAATCGTGCCAAATAGGAGTTGTTGTAGGAGGGCCTGCAACCGTTACTGACAAAGAGGCAGTATTGCTGCAATGACTATTTGACTCTAAAACCGAGATTATTCCTGAACCAACTCCACTCCATGTCACAGTGACAGAAGCCGTATTTTGTCCGGAAACTAACATCGCATTTCCCGGGAGTGTCCATGAATAAGTATTCCCTGAAACGTTAGTGGTTGAATAAATCTCAGCGGCATTCAGACATAGTCCATTTAACCCGGTAACCACAGGAGTTGGCTTCTCCCATACAGTTACTGAAAGCGAAGAAGATGCAGAACAACCTGCATTTGAAACCGTCAATCCGAGTGATATAGTGCCTGGCGTACCCCATGTCACTGAGATCTGGTTTGTTCCACTACCAGAATTTAATGTCGCACCGGCAGGAACTGTCCAAACATAGGTAGCTCCAGTTAAATTAGAGGCACTATACATCTCTGTTCCATCTTCACAAAGACTGTGTACACCTGTAATGGTAGCTGACGGAACTGCATTTACGGTTACTACCACCTGTTTTTCGGCACCAACGCAACCTGCCTGATTCGTTTCTACAACCTTAAGGGTATAAACCCCGGCGGTACCCCAGGTAACCTGAGCGGAATTCCCGGTGCCAGTCACTGAAACACCAACGACCGATGGGGTCACCGTCCAGTTATAGGTTGAGCCAACTGTCGCATCAACATGATAATTTTTAATATTGCCAACACATACACTTTGCGTTGGATCCTGATTTTCTGCAGAGGCTACCAAGACTGCAAACAGGAAAAGGATCATTAACTTAAATCTCATAGTTGTTTCTTTTAAAAATGCTTTATAATATTTTCTTGCTTAACGAGTGATCATTTTGGAATCTATTTCAATATGGTATAAAATCTTGCATCTCAGTATTACAATCTTTATTAGACATTGCATGATATTATGTTTTATCATCAATCCTCTATCCAGATTAGACTGGTATTGGGCATTTCACGTTGAATTACAGCAGTGGCACACGTTGATTGATTATAGGCTCTACCACGGGCAAGGTTAACCACACCCCTTTGGTCATCTATATATCGGAAGGCAACAACTTTGTAGGAAAAAGAATTACCACAATCCAAAGTGCTGTTATCAGTATATACTAAGCTAGATGAGCCATTAATTACAGCGAGTACGAGAGTTGATCCAATTAAATTTCCAGCAGAATAACTCTGTCCATCAACTGGATCTGAGAATAGACCATCTGAAGACCTCAGAATTAGATAACCTGTAGTATTATCTGCTGGATAAACATCCTGACAACTATTCCACGAAAGAGAGAACTGAGTATAATTGCTATTTGGTGTCACAGTTAAAGTAGGTGTTACCCACTCTGGTTCTCGCAGACTTCGCCAGAAATTGCTATTTGAATTAGGAGCTGATGCTCTGACATTAGGCAAGCCAAAAGTACCGTAGCTTCGAGTTGTATAAATTGAGTCAGACTGGGGCAATAACGTACCATACTCATCAAGCGATGAACCAGGAGAAACCGATATGGTCATGTTTGAGGATAGCCCCCCTGACACCTTATAGTTTAGACGAGGATTCGGGGTAGAAGGCCAACTACCCGTCGGATTTGATTTATTATGCCCTAATGCATGAATATGGTTAGACGAGGCATCCAGTATTTGAATCAGATCAGCATCTTTAGCTATTACTAATGAGGCACTATTTATAGTTGGACTACCTCCTGGGTAAGAAAAGATGGTCGCATCATCGGCTGCAATTTCAAGATACCCATCAGCTTTATCTTTATCTGAAGTAAAGAGCAATGGAGTACGAGTCCAAACTACAATTACGGTGCCTGCTCTAAGGTGCTGCCAAAGGGCAACATTTTTAAAAGTCACAGGGGGTTGCCATGCCATTTGGGTTGAATTATTATCCCTCAACTGATAATCAACTAAAGAGAAATTATCCTGAATAACAAGCAACTCAATCCACTCTTCGGAAGGTGAAGACGGGGCGTTAAAGTACTCTGAAATAACAATTGCCGGGCTCTGTCCATTTACCTCAGATGAAAGAAAGACCTCCATCAAGACGAAAAAGAAAAGCCACCATTTCTTTACAGAACCCATAAAATCAGTTAGTGAGGAATAATTGAGCGGCAAAGATAGTGAGCTAGTATTAACCAAACATCAACATCTATTAAATATCCTGATAACAAAATAGCCGATTGAATCATCTATTAATTCAATCGGCTATTATTCACAGTTAATATAAATACAACAATGCCCGTAGAGAACTACTCACTAAATCAAAAGTGAACAGTTAACTAACGTTTTGTATACTGTTGTTCATAATACTTTAAGTAGTCACCTGAAGTAACCTGTTCAAGCCACTCGTGGTTATTCAGGTACCAATCAATGGTCTTTTCAATTCCCTCTTCAAACTGTAAGGAGGGTTTCCATCCTAGTTCACGTTGCAGTTTTGAAGAATCAATTGCATATCGAAGATCATGACCAGCCCTATCCTTAACATAGGTTATCAGCTTCTCACTCTCTCCTACAGGCCTGTTTAATTTCTTATCCATTACCTTACACATCACCTTTATCAGATCGATGTTTTTCCACTCATTGTGACCACCAATATTATACGTGTCACCGTCTAACCCATTATGATAGATAACATCAATAGCGCGGGCATGATCTTCAACCCAAAGCCAATCACGAACATTTTCACCCTTTCCATAAACTGGTAATGGCTTATTATTTCTAATGTTATTAATGAATAGAGGTATTAGCTTTTCCGGAAATTGATAGGATCCATAGTTGTTTGAACAGTTTGATACTACTACCGGCAACCCGTAAGTATCATGATATGCCCTAACGAAATGGTCAGAACTGGCCTTTGATGCACTATAAGGGCTGTGTGGATCATAAGAGGTCTTCTCGGTGAATAGCCCATTATCGCCAAGTGATCCATATACTTCATCTGTCGAAATATGGTAGAATCTCTTGCCATTATAATTATCTTTCCAAATATGGCGGGCGGCATTTAGCAGATTTACAGTACCTACAACATTGGTCAAAACAAACTCCAATGGATTAGCAATGCTGCGATCAACATGAGACTCGGCAGCAAGGTGAATAACCCCGTCAAATTGATACTCGGCAAAAAGCGCTATAAGAAAATCTGAATCAGTAATATCTCCTTTAACGAAAGAGTAATTTGACTTCGCTTCGATATCCTTCAGATTTGCGAGATTACCGGCGTAAGTCAGTTTGTCTAGATTAATAATCTGGTAATCTGGGTATTTATTTACAAAAAGTCTTACAACATGCGAGCCTATAAAACCGGCACCACCTGTAATTAAAATAGTTCTCTTCATTGTTGAATGCTGTTTCTTATTTGTAAGATTGAATTAAACAAATATACAATTTATCGTTGCTATGATAGGTAAATTAAAAACCAACAATTACCTTTTTTGAAACAGGAGAACCATTAAAAGGGGTGATTCTAACTATTACCACTCCTGATGCTTTATGAAAGCGAGCTAACTCAACATTGACCATTGTCTGATGCGGCTCAATAATCTTTCTATCAATAACGCGACCGTCAATAGACAAACACTCTGCTATCACTGATTGCGGACTAGCTAGACTGAATTTTGCGATGATTGGTCCTTCTCGGTGTTGTTCAACCTCAAAATCATTTACTACATTATTTTGAGCAATTCCTGTTATGGTTGAAACCTTCAATTTCAACGAGACCGGCAGATGATCGGAGTTATTGTAGAGTGAGAGTAATACCTCTGAAGGGACTGTGGTATTCATCGGATTGTCAAGCAACGATCTGTTAAAATGAAGTCCATCTTGTCCAATAGTACGATATGAGCCTGGTATATATGTTACTTTTTCTGATCCATCAATAATTGGTGATGTGGCAAGAATAAAATCAAATCGATCATCACCGCCTCCAGAAGAGAAACATCCTCCATCAGTATGTGTAGACTGTGAATGAACATCAGTAAAGGAAGAATTATTCGACCAATCGCCAACCCTGTCAATAGGATCATGAAACGCCCAATCGGGGGCAAAAGCAGTAGTAAGCTTCTTCCATGCTCCCTCATAACTTCCATAGAGGTTAAAATCGCCCATAATAAGATAGTTATCTGGAGTATACTGGTTTCGTAACGTAGATAGTGCATTTTGTACCATCGTCTCACGATCCAGTTCATTATAATATCCGGTACCAGCCTTCAAATGAGCAACAATACAGTTAACCCAGATAGTATCGCCAGACAATAACGCATTATTTCTATAATATAACTGAAAAAGATCTATATCTCTGACTGAATTCTGCAGCACTTTAACCCCTTTTAAAGCTAACTTATCACTGTTAAAATAGAGCATATTCACCAGCGACGAACCGGCTGTATTGGCAATAACCCCCCGTTTGTACTTTGTTACACCATCAACATTAAGACAATTATCAAGTACCTCACTATGGTATTTCTGCCATTGAGCCATCTCAACCACTGTAAAGATATCGGGCTTAACGTAGTTCACAATTGTCTTTATATACCCATCCTTAAGCGTAGGATTATTCTCATTTTCCGGACAGTAACTAGTGAAATTACCATAGTTTAACAGATTATACTGTAAGACAGTCAGCGTATCCTGACCGAAAAGGGCTGCCGGAATGAGAAGCCAACCCAAGATGTAAAACAGGTTCTTGTTCATAAAAAATGCCCCGCTCTAATGCGGGGCACAAATCTATAAAAAGTAGATGGATTGGTTGGTTCAGGCATCAAAATAACAGACCAACACCATACAAAATATCCTTGCTCTTGAATCTTACTTTGAGCTTCTTTTCTCCTTTAATCTCAGCTCCCACTTCCAAGCAGAAAGCGTCATCTCGTCAAGAGACAAAGCAGCCTTCCATCCTAGCTCTTCATTGGCAAAGGTAGTATCGGCCCAAACCTGTTCGACATCACCAGGACGACGATCAACCAGTTTATAGTTCAATTTCTCGCCGGTAACCTTCTCAAAAGAGTTAATAACCTCGAGAACAGAGAATCCATTTCCAGTCCCAAGATTAAAGACTTCAAAGTTGGACTTACCCTTACCATTTGTCATACGGTCAACTGCTATCACATGAGCTTTAGCTAAATCTACAACGTGAATGTAGTCGCGAATGGCAGTTCCATCAGGAGTATTATAGTCAGAGCCAAAGACACTCAACTGTTGACGTAATCCAATAGCAGTCTGCGTAATGAAAGGAATTAAATTATTAGGAACCCCCAGCGGTAACTCACCAATCAATGCTGAAGGATGTGCACCAATTGGATTGAAGTAACGAAGGGCTATCACATTTAGACCAGCATAAGCACTAACACTATCCTTTAAAATCTCCTCACTAATTTGCTTTGTATTACCATAAGGAGAAAAAGCAGCTTGAACAGGCGAATTCTCTCTTACAGGAAGAACCTCTGGCTGTCCATACACAGTACATGAACTTGAAAAAACAAGGTTTGCTATTTTGTACTTCTTCATCCCATCGATGATGTTCATCAATGACTGGAGATTATTTCTGTAATAGATCAATGGATTAGCAACTGACTCTCCAACAGCTTTATAGGCTGCAAAATGAATAATACCATCAATATTAGAATATTTCGCAAACAGGGCATCCGTTTTGGATTGGTCACACAGATCAAGCTCTTCAAAAGCAGGTCGAACGCCCGAAATAAGAGCTATCTGATCAACAACTTCACGCTCTGAATTTGAAAGATTATCAACAATAATCACCTCATGGCCTTGTGCCTGAAGCTCCACTACGGTATGTGATCCGATGTAACCTGTTCCGCCTGTAACTAAAATCTTCATGTGTTGCTCTTTGTTTATTGATTACCCCTCAAAACTATTTAAAGAGTGATTTATTCTATATCACCCGCTAACAAGGTATTCTTCTTGTTTGTTTCAAGTTGTGTTTGTTTTACACAAAGATATAAAACTGAAGTAACTTTATACAATGAAACAATCCAGCAATTTTTGACATATCTCGTTTGACCCTTTAATAATCAAAATAATCGACTTGTTTTCTGCATATTTCAGTGATACCCCCGAGTCATTTTGACATTTACATGTCTTCTTAGTCCTTTATATCTCCTCTATATTTTCTCAACATCCCCTCAACATTTCCTCGACATCCTCTCAATATCCTGTCAATATCCCC
>MTLE01007777.1_pt1 | contig 13522 bp, 7 predicted proteins | sample 1982461 | NCBI WGS metagenome assembly MTLE01 (sample SAMN05712605, study PRJNA340218) | biofilm metagenome | isolation source: sample SPL anode biofilm adapted to -200 mV | place: USA | collected 2012-02-03
CCGTCGTGCAACCTTGGCTGAGCATTATGGAGTTCATCTCCTGCATAGCTTTGGTAAGCAGCGCGGCTTTGGTGTTTGCGCCGTCGCCGATGCCGTCAAGTATGCCGCAGCCTATGGCTACTACGTTCTTTATCGCGCCGCCGTATTCCGCGCCGCGTCTGTCAAAAGAGGTTTCCAAAACGATGGGGGGATTGCTTAAAAGTTTTTTAAGTTCGCCAAGCATAAGGCCGTTATGGCCAGCCACAATTATTTTTGTGGGTATGCCTTTTGCCACTTCCAAAGCAAAGCTGGGGCCGCTGAAAGCAAATACATTGCCTTCAAGGTGCGGCAGTTCTTCTTCTATAATTTCGCACATTGTTTTAAAGGTTTTATCTTCCAAACCTTTAGATGCGCAAACTACGGGTATAACCCTGCCGTTAAGCATAGGCTTTATCTGCCTGCAAAAGCCGCGAATGGCTTTTGAAGAGATAACAAAAATAAGCATCTCGGCGTCTTGCACGGCGGCAAGAGTGTCGCCCGTAAGGGAGATGTTGGGGTGGAAAGTGAAATTAGGTATATTGGGGTGTCCGCCTTTGCAGGCTTCTATATTTGCAAGCAGCTCTTTGGAATATTCCCAAACGCATACCTTAAAGCCGTTGTTTGCGCAATGTTGCGCGATAACGCTGCCCCAAACACCTGCACCGAGAACAGTTATTTTATTTAGTTTCATTTTTTTTAGAACCGTCTTCAAAACGAAGTTCGTTTTTATTAAGCATACGCTTAATATTGGGGATATGTTTATAAACTACAATAATGCCTATCACCAAGCCGAGTATGGAAAAGCCTAAAGGATAATCGCCTATAAAAAAGCTGGATATAGGCAATACTATAGCCGCCACTATTGAACCTGCTGAAATGCGGCCCGTAATCCAAACCATAATGGCAAATACCGTAAAACCTATTATTGTGGGTATGGGAAGCAACGCGCCGAAAACGCCTGCAGAGGTTGCAACGCCCTTGCCGCCGCGGAACTTTAAGAACGGCGTCCACATATGCCCGCAGATTGCTACAAACCCGCAAAGCATTGCAAGGTATTCTTGGCCCGAGGCCAAATACTGCGCCAGCACAACGGCTGCCGCGCCTTTAAGCGCATCGCAGAAAAACGTGCCCCAACCGGCCCACTTGCCTACTGTTCTGTAGACATTTGCGGCCCCGGGGTTGCCTGAACCGTAATTGCGTATATCTACGCCTTTAATTCTCTTTGTTATCAAGTAACCTGACGGTATGCCGCCAAGCAGAAAACTTACAGCCAAAAGAAAGAATGTTGTCATATAATTTATTATATTAAATTTGGAAACTTCTAAAACTCTTAAAATAAAAAAGGGGCCTGCCGCAAAGGCAAACCCCCTTTAAGTTCTAAAGCTATTTTACCGTTATAAAAAAGCCCTGACTGTGCGCCGTAAACTGCGGCGCAAACATACTTTGCATTACCGCCGCGCCAACGCTGTATGTGCCGGGCGTGGTGGGGCGTAATGTGTATTTAAGCTCATAAGTGCCGTTGGGCAGCCAGTCCATAAAGAAGTTGGTGGCATTGTCGCGGACTTCCTCGTATCTGGCCAGCAGGTCGTACTGCCAGCCTGAAAGCAGGGTATCGGCCTCAAAGGCGGCGGGCTTTGGGTCCGCTATATTTACAAAGCTGAAAGGATTCTTGCAGCTTATGGTAAGACGGACTTGAATTTCGTCGCCAACATTTATTTGCGCGTTTTCGCCAAGCGCAATAGCCTTTTTATCCTTTACAAGGAACAGCTGCTTGCGGATATTAAGCATACCCTCAGGCGACTGCTTGGGTGCGGAAAGGCTTGTAAACACTGCGGTGAGCGAGGCAAAATCGTCCAAAGAAGTTTTTTGCTTGCTGCCCTTTGTGTTTACAGTCTTTGTTATAACGGCGTTAAGGCCTTCTTGCTTTGCCTTGCCCTCGTATCTGCTAAAGGTAAAGTTGGGGTTAAAGGAGTCATAGGGTTTTACTTCCAAAATGCTCTCTTCCCCGTTCCACTTTATATTAAAGGTTTTGGTTTGGCTTAGCGCGGCGTTTTTATCCATAACGTCCAGCAGGGTGTAGACTGCTTTTGCAGTTTCTTCGCTGTTGCTCCACTGGTCCGTTTTCCTGTTAAGCATAAGCCATTTAACAAGTTCTTTAATACGCGCGTCCTGCGGGTTGATAATGTTTAAAGCCTTTATAGCCATAACGTGCTGTGTGATAGTATCGTTATACCACTGCCAGCTGCGTTCTTCCTGCGCCCAATACATACCCGTAACGGGGGAAGTTTTGACGGAGTCAAACAGTCTGTCTATATAAAGCATTGCCCTGTCGTCATAGCCCACGCGCTTGCAGACAACCGCGGCATAAGCTTTGCCCATCGGCGTCATATAAGAGCCAAACTCGTCTGCGGTATTTACAAGTTTTTTAACGTCAAAGGTATACCAGCTTTCGGGGAAAGACGTAAGAACATAAGCGGCATATAAAGAGTAGGTTAAATTATCGTACGAGGGAGAAACCACATTTATATTGGTGTTGCTTATGGCATAGGCTAAGGCTTTTTTAACCATAGCTTCGGGTATTTGCGCGCCAAAGTCGCGCGCCTGCGCCATAATATCCAAAGAGTAAAGGGTTATGTACAGGCTGCTCTTGCCGCCTTTTATCCAAGCAAAACCGCCGTCCTCATTTTGATAATCTTTAAGCTTTGCCAGCACCTTGCTTTGCTGTTTTTGCACAAGGGCAGGGTCAAAAAGATTTATGGTTTTGGCTTCCTGCTGATAACCTTTTGAGAGGGTATACCACGGCGAGGAAGAAAGTTCGGTAAGCAGCATTTCTTGATTTGCGTCCCACGCGGGCAGCGATGTTTTGCGCGCGGGCAAAGCGTCTGCGGCTGTTTTAAAATCGGGATACTTATTGTAAAGCCCGTTTAAAATAGCCAAAGGCAGATAAGAATTTAACAAACCCGTTACCGTTTGGTAAGAGTCGTAAGTAAGCAAAGGCATAGCATTAAGCACGGGCATCAGCAGCGAAGGTTCTATGCTTAAATGCACGGCATTAAGTTCGGTATTGGGGTTGGCAAGATTATCCAGAGAAACGGTGTTCGCGCCGTCCTTTACCGCTATTGTCTTGCTTTCGCTAAGGCGTTGCGTTGCAGGCAGCAGCGGGAAGGATTTAACTTCCCCGTCGCTAAGGCCTGCGGCTTTTGCTATAAGCGTAAAGTTAAACACGCCCGAGCCTTGCGGCGCGCGTATGGGCCAGCTTACAACGCTTTGCTCTCCCGGGTTAATCCTAAGTTCCGCAGTATTATTTACTATGCCCAGTAAATCTTTGGCATCGTCTTCGTCAAGCTTTGTAATAAGTTCCAAAGCTACGGGCAGCACGGCGGTGGAGTTGTTTGTAATAATGGCTTTAAGTTCAAAGCTGTCGCCTTCTCTTAAAAAGCGGGGTGTTTCCAACCTTACCATAAGGTCCTGCTTGGTTGTTGCGGTAAAGGAGGTTTGGCCCGTCTTTAAATCTTTGGTAAACGCGGCGGCAAGCATTGTCCACTGCGTAAACCTTTGCGGGAATGTAAAGGCTATTGGCGCGACGCCATCGGTTATGTTAACGCGCGGGAGCCAGACTGCGGTTTCCGCAAAGTTTTCCCTTACGGTAACCTGCGGCTCTTCCCCATTGCCTGCGGATGCGGGGAAAGCAGCCTCTTTATCTGCTTCCATTGCTAAAGCCTGCGGCGCGGCGGCAAGGGTGGATTTGTTCATCATACCGCTGCTTCTTGCCACGCTGCTTCTTATTCCGCTGCTTCTTATTGCGCCAAAGCCGCCGCCCATTTCAACGGCGTCATAAACCATCTCGCGGGCATAATAATTATTGTTGTTTTTTAAGGAGCTTTCCGCCTGCGGCATATACTTATCTTTATTAGAGTAAACGCTTGGGAAAGAAAGCGTATGCTTTTGATAGTAATCTAAAGAACTGTCGTAAGCGGTAATAACGGCGCGCGCGTTAACTGGTTTGCCCAAAGCGTCTTTGGCTTCAAGCGTCCAGTTTACTTTTGCGGCGGGTAAATTATCTTTTGCGCCTAATATTTTTAAGTCTAAAGAAGCATTTTTATAAGGCACTTCAAGCGAGGCGGAGCCTTTAAAACCTTCCATAGCGTAAGCGGCAAACCAGTTTAGGGAAATACCGCCCTCGTAGGATTTCTTTACGGGTATTTCCAATATGGCCGCGCCCGAGGTCGGCAGGGTTTTTTGCTCTAAAAGTATACCGTCTTTATAAATTTCTATATATTTATTGCCCTTTGCTTTTGCCGCGCCTATAAGTACGGCGGCGGTTTGACCGGGGTAATAAACTTTTTCTTCCGCTATGGTAACGGAGGGCAAGTTAAGTTTGCAGTTCTTCGGGTTTACTACCATAAAGGTAAATTTACCTTCATTGTCTTTACCGTCGGAGCCTTCCGTTATAAATTTGATTATGTAAAAGCCTTCTTTTAACGCGGGAATATTTATTTTTGAAGGGCCTTCTTTATTAAAATCCGCGCTGAAGGATTTTACTTGTTTGCCTTCTTTAAATTCTGGCAGGCGGTCCATATCTCTAAATATATCTTCTGTGCTTTCTATCGGTTCGGCGGAATATATTACGGCTTTTGCGGAGCCTTCAAGCGGGGCCTCGTCCGCGTTTACCATTTGCACGGTTAAATAGCCTTCTTTATCCTGACGGAAAAAGCCCTTATCGTTCTTTATAGCAAAGAACTTTTCCTGACTGCTGACGGTATATCTTTGGGAATCCTGTATAGCGCGTCCGCCCGCGTCGGTAACAAAGGCGGTTATGTTATAGCGTTGCGGCAGAGAGTAGCGCGCGGTTTTATTATCCTCGTCCTCTTGCGGGGTAAAGGTTATTTTAAAAGTGCCGTCTTTATCTGTTATCGCCTTGCCCTCAATGCTTTGCTGGCGGTTTTGACGCACGGGGAAGTACCAGCAGAACCAAGGTATAAAGTATTCCTTGTTTATGCTGTATGTAACCTTGGCATTTGCCACGGGGCTGCCATAGTAATACTTTGCTTTGCCCGTTACGGTAAAGGGCTTACCATAGGTAACGGCGTCAAGGTTTTTATCAAGGGAAACTTCAAACTCGGGCCTTTTGTATTCTTCTAAAGAGATGAATGATATATCGGAAACTTTTTTAAATCTTGCGTTTACAAGCACCCTGCCCATTAATGTACCTTTTGGTATTTTAAAGGAATAATCTGCGCTGCCCATATCGTCCAAAGCTATATCGGCTTTGGCAATATTTTTGCCGTTTGGCGAGGCGATTGTAATGGCAAGCGTATCTTTGCCCGAGTAAGGCGTATATCCGCTTGGCGTTTTTTCTATAACGGTAAAGGCCAGCTTAATTTCCTGCTCGGGGCGGTATATGGCCCTGTCTTTATTGATGATTATTTTATATGGTTCTTCTTCGTTATAGTTAATGAAAGCGCTTGGCAACAAAGCGTTATTGCCATAATCTTTTGCAAGCAAGCTAAGAAAATTTTCTCCCAGATTGCGGCCTTCATAGCTTATTAAAGCCTGCGCGTTAATATCTGTTTTTGTATCTCCCAAACTGGAAAATATTTTTATATTAGGTCTTAACGCACCTGTTTTAGCATCGACGGTGTAAACATTAAAATATTTTTTATAAAGAGGTATTTTAATTTTATCTTGAGATATTGTTTTAAACTGCGTCGCAAAGGCGGCAAGGTCGGTAAAGTTTAATAACATAACGGAGTTGTCGTATTCAAAACGGCTGTGATAACTTAAACCCACGGCGTAAAAACCGTCGGAGATATAGGGCAAAGTAACTTTAGTTGTTGCAGGCGCGTACTTTTGGGGATATTTAACATTTACCGCAAGGGTGCGGGAAGGTTTTGCTTTTTCTAATTTTCTTTCTATATTATCCTGATAATTGCGCCAGCAGACGGAAGACGTAAGCGCGGCTTTGCCTCTTCTGGCGTAGTTATTGCAGGGATAAGAAAACTCCTCCGCATTTAGCGGGAAAATATGAATATAAAAATTTTTTACGTTAGCAGAAACTACTTTTAAAGGAACGTCTTCCCCCGATGGAACATCAGTTATATTATAACCGCTGCCCTCCCAAGAAAGCATGGGCCTTTCCAAATTGTTTTTTATATCTTTGCAGGATTGGGAAAAATAATTTAAAGGCAGTTTAAGGCAATAGTCTGCCGCGTTGGCGGCTTTTTCGTATTCCCTAGCGCTTAAATATATTTGCGCGCTTTCCATAGCGGCTTTTGCTTTACCCATAATTTCTTTTGCGGTAAAAAGATAGGGCTTCATCTCTTTGGAGGGGCTGCACTTTTCGGCCAGGCCCGAGGCATAATCAAGGCAGCCTGCCAAAAGCAAATTGTTTTTTTTGTCTTGGTAATCCGTAAACATCAAAAGTCTTTCCGTGTGCCAGACTTCTCTTATATAATCCCTGTCTTTGCCGCCTAAGGAGTAGGCTTCTTCCAATATTTTTTCTTTAGACACCGTGTTATCGTTTTGCCAGTTATTTACAAAAAAATCAAATAAAGAAGGTTGCAAAACGGGGTTTAAATTAGAGTAATTTATTTTAAGATAGTCCGCGCTTTGTTTTGAGGGAAAGTTAACTAAATCCTTACGCATATCCCAAAGATTGCTATAGGCCTTTTTTACTTCGGCTTCTTTTTGCTCGTAGGTAAAGGCGGTAGGGTCTGTTTGTGTTTCCTCCAAGTCGGGGGATTCGTATATGGAGTTATTATAGTTAAGCAGAGATGCTTTTATATAGAGGGCGCGCGCATTCCACAAAGTATCTTTGGCGGCAGGATAAGAGAAAATTGTTTTTAAAGCATTATCAAATTGCCCCAAATAATTATAAGCCAGCACGGTTTTAAGGCGGGCTTCCCAGCTTATATTTTCGTCCTTAGATTTTGTAAAAGGGGCAAACTGGTCCGCCGCCTGTTGATACAGCGCAGAAGCATAAGCTTTGCGCGCCTGAGATATGTCTTGGGCGCAAGTAAACCCCGCCACCGCAAGTACAGCCAATGCCGTTAAAAGATATTTCTTCATACCTTCTCCTTATGATTTTAATCTTTGCAGATTTTTACATCTGCTGCGGGGAAGAAACCCCTATAAGCTCTAAACCTTTAGCAATTCTTTCTTTAACAAGCTGGCATGTAAACAGACGTGATTTGCTTGTTTCCGCATCGCTTTCGTCCAGCACGCGGCAGGAATCGTAAAACGAGTGGAATAAAGAAGAAAGCTCCGTAAGATAGCTGGTAAGATGATGCGGGCTTAAATCCTTAACGCAGGTTAAAAGCACCTTTTTAAACCAAAGCATCTTGCTTAGCAATGCCCTTTCCTGCGGGGCAAGATTGACGGGCGAGGTGATGCTTAAGGCTTCCAAATGCTGGTCCTGCGCGGCTTTAAATATGGAGCAAATTCTTGCGTGTACATACTGCACGTAAAACACAGGGTTTTCGTTAGTGCGTTTTTTGGCAAGATTAATATCAAAATTTAAATGGGCATTGGGCGTTCTGCTTGCAAAAAAGAAGCGGCAGGCATCGCGGCCGACATCGTCCATAAGTTCGCGCAATGTTATAAATGTTCCCGCGCGTTTTGACATTTTAACCTTTTCACCGTTTTCTATAAGGTGAACAAGCTGGTGGATGATAACGGTAAAAGAGTCCTCGGGCTGGCCTAAGGCTTTAACTGCGGCCTGCATACGCGGCACATAGCCGTGGTGGTCCGCGCCCCAAATATCTATAAGGTGAGTGTAGCCGCGGTCATATTTATTTTTGTGATAGGCAATATCCGCCAAAAAGTAGGTGGGGCGGCCGTCCGTGCGGACAAGCACGCGGTCCTTATCGTCGTGGTCGGCAGTAGTGCCAAGCCAAGTTGCGCCGTCTTTTTGGTAAACATTATCCTGAGATTTTAAAAAGTCTAAAGCGGTATTTATTGCGTTTTCGCCGTGCAGCTGGCTTTCCCTAAACCACTTTGTAAATTCCACTTCAAAAGCTTTCATATCTTCCTGCTGGGTTTTGATAAGCTCTTCCATGGCAAAGCGGCCGTATTCGTTTTCGGGCATATCGGCGGGAATGCGTTTTGCAAGTTCTATAAGGTATTCGCCGTGGTAACCGTTCTCGGGCGGTTCTTTGCCCGCAACTCTGGCTTTTAAAGATTCGCCCAAAAGTTCGGCTTGGTTGCCCGCGTCGTTAATATAATATTCCGCGTCGCAGGTAATACCAAGCGCGCGGTGGATTTTTACAAGGCTGTCGCCCAAGCTTGCGCCCCTGCCGCTTGCAACGTGCAGCGGGCCTGTGGGGTTGGCTGAAACAAATTCTATAAGCACCTTGTCTTTTGAAACTTCGTTAGGGGCAAGGTTTCTGTTTTTAAGGCGTCTGTCGCGTGCGGCTTCCACCAAAAATTCGTCTTTAAGCCTTATGTTTATAAAGCCCGGCGCGGTGGACGTGCAGACGGCGACTTCTTCTAACTGTTCAATAATTTTTGCGGCTTTTTTTGCAATGTCTAAAGGGTTCTTTCTTATCTGTTTTGCGGCAGCCATCGCCCATACAAGGGAAATATCCGCATCTATATGCGGCGGGGGCGGGGCTAATTCTATCTCGGGCAGGGCCTCAAACTCAGAAAAATATTGGTCTTTTAAAATTCTATCTTCAATTTTAAGTTTTAACTTAGTTAACATTTATTTTGTACCTTTCTTAGCTGATTTCTTAGCTGTCTTGGCGGAAGTTTTTTTGGCTGTTTTTGCGGGCGCTTTCTTTGCGGCTGCTTTTTTTACTGCGGGCTTTTTTACGGTTGTTTTTTTGACGGCTACTTTTTTGGCTGCCGCTTTTTTTGCGGGGGCCTTTTTTACCGCGGGCTTCTTTGCGGCTGTTTTCTTTACCGCTTTTTTTACGGCCTTTTTTACTGTTTTTACCGTAGCTTTTTTAACGGGTTCCTTCTTTTCAATCGGTTTAAGCCAGTTAACTTCTTTGCCGAAGCTGAATACTTTATCTAAAGCATAAAAATCTCTTGTGGCCTGCGTCATTATGTGCAGCATAAAATTGCCATAGTCGGAAACGCGCCAGGTGCCTGTGTCGCCGCCGTCTCTGTTGGTTTTATAAATGCCGTCGGCTTTAAGTTCCGTGCTGGCTTCCTGCTCTAAGGAATCAAGGTGCGGGGCGGAGGTAGCTGTGGCTATAATAATATAATCGCAAAGGGATGATAAACCGCCTAAATCGTAAACTCTTATGTCTTCTGCTTTTTTGTCATCTATAATACGGGCTGTTTTTATTACAAGTTCTTTTGTGTTTTGTTTAGTCATAGTATACCTCTGATAGAGTTTATCATTTATTTAGCGTTTTTGGCAGGGTGAAATCCTGCCCTAATATTATTTTAGCATCTGATATGGCAATTTTATCAGTTTTACTGAAAATCTCTTTATCCCCTAAGTTCAAATATAAGCTTATATTTTTTAAATCTTCCAAATTGCCGCTGTGGTTTATTATCTGCGTTTCGGGCTGAACCGTGGGAAAGTTGGAATAGTTTATAACGTCTAAGTTAAGCGTGCCTCTATTGTTAAGGTCCCTTAAATAGCGGGTAACTTCCGCCGCAACTCCGCTTTTGCCCGACGCGTTTAAAATTTCTATAACTATAGTCTTTTTTTCTTCTTGCGGGGTTATTATATCCTCCGCCAAAGTTATTTGCGGCTGCGCGGGGGCGGCTTCCTGCTTGCGTTTTTTTGCGGGCGTTTTTTGCGGCTCTTTGTTTATGACGGAAAAATCAGCGGGAGCAAGCGATGTAAGCTCATAAGAAAGTGCTATAAAATCCGCCGCGCAAATATCTGTTTTTTTATCTTTGCGTAACTTTATGTAATCGTAAATATAAAAGAAAACTATATAAGGTTTTTGCTTCCATTGGTGTAAATTATCTTTAAAGGAATCCCAAAACTGTGTGCGGCTTTTTGTGCTTGGTTCCAAAAACATAAAATCGTCGGTGGAAATGGAGGCTTCTTTAAGCACGTCTTCCAAAGTTGGGTTCTTTTTGCTGGGGTTAATAATGCTTACAACCGCCTTTTTTGCCTTGGGATTATAAGAGATAAACATAGGCTGCTGGGTAAGCACCAAAAAGTTTATGCCCGTTTCCTTCCTTTGCGCAAGATTTTGCGCGCAGGGCGAGCGGAAGTATGCAAAACCCCCATATATCAAAAGGGCTGCGGCGGCATACACAACAAGGCGCTGAACTATTTGCGTTTTGATATTATTTCGTTCCATAATTGTATGCCGGCGGGGGCGAGCCATTTGCTTGTTTCCACCGTAAACATAAGTTTAACAAGCATTGCGGCAAGCATACCGTCGTCCAAGGATTTAAGCGAAGCGGCGTGTACGCGCTGCGCGTCTTTATGGCGGCGGTCTTTGCTTGCCATATCGGCTATAAAAAGTATTTTTTCGGCAAGGCCCATATCCGTGTGTCCAAGGGTGTGATGCCTTATTGCGGAAAGGACTTCTTGGTCCTTTATCTCAAAAAGTTTTTGCGCCAAATGGGCGGAAACTTCCGCATGTAAAAGAGAGGGGGAATATTTGCATATATCTTCAAAATCGGGCACGCTTAATTTATTGTCCAAAGCGTATTGCACAAGGTCTTTATTGCCCATACATTTTGCCGCGTCGTGCAGTATGGCGGCAAGCGCAAGTTTTTCCGCATTTGCGCCGTAAAGTCTGGCCAGTTCCACGGCGGCCTGCGCCACAAGTTTAACGTGTAAATATCTGTTGGGCCTTAAATTGGCTTGCAGCCATTTGTGCATCTTTAAGCCGTACATTAAATTTTGCTCTATCATTTGCGCGGCGGCAGGGGGCAGATTGGTGGGCAGGAGTCCGTTGCACAAAATAGCAAGGCGCAGCTGCGTGGACGATACCAACGGGAAAGTGCCTTCCAAAAGAAGGTAATTAAAATCTTTTGTTTCAAAGTTAAAGCCCTTTCTTTTGCCTGCCGTAATTATTGAGTTTTCAAAAAGGTAAGGGGCGTTTTTCCATCTGTGAATATCGTTAAGGCAATCTGTGCCTACAAGCAGGTAAATTTTGGCATTGGGGTAAAGTGAACGCACATATTCCACCGTTTCCCATGTATAGGTTACGCGGGCTGCTTTTTGTTCAAAATCGTCAAAGATTATATTGGGCGAAAGCGGGCCTAAGACGGCGCGCGCCATTTGCAATCTTACTTCAAAAGGCGTTTGCGGTTTTTCCTTAAAGGGGGATTGATACGCCGTAAACAGGTGTACCTTATCTGGGTTAAGCTGTTTTATTGCCGCTTTTAAAAGCGCGTAATGTCCTTTGTGGACAGGGTCAAAACTTCCGCCGTATATTAAAACATTCATAATTAAACCTTAAGCAGACAGGCGGCTAAAGCCGCGCCGTCTAAAAGTGATTTCTCCATAAAAGAATATTCCCACGCGCCATATCTACCCAGTAAGTATATATTTTGGGAGGAGAGGTACGCAACAATCTTTTCCCGCGCGTCGGCGTAGGCCGTGTCGTAAACGGGGTAGGCTTGGGGGATTTCAAGCCAGTCGGCAAATAATATATTTTCTTGCTGCTCTATAAAGCCGAGTTCTTTAAGATGCTTAAATGTTTGTTCTTCAAGCTTTTTAAAGTCGGGCTTTTTAGCGTCGGAGGGAAAGGCAAATTCCACATAAAAGCTGCACGCACCCTGCGGGGCGTTGGCGGGGGAAAATGCGGACTGCACGCCAATCCTGTAAAACGGATAACTGTCCTGCGCAAAGTAGTACCAATGCCCGTCTTTCGTTTTGCCCGTAGCGGCTATGTTAAGCACATAAACGCTGTTATGCTTTAACAGGGAAAATTGTTTTTTTATATCGGCGGGCAAACCTTTTATAATACCGCCCAAAGCTTTTAAAGGCATAGTGCTTACAAGGTTTTTATAAGATATTTCCTTGCCGTTTGCCGTAACGGTTTTATCTTTTAAATCAATTTGCGTAACGGCGGTGTTTAAGTTTATATTTTCCGCTTTTTTGGCAAGCGCGTCGCACAAAGCCTGCGCTCCGCCCGTCTTAGGATAAAAGAAATGGGTATTATAGCCGTAATCCTTGCGCTGCTTGCCGTACGCGCCTTTTATTATATCTTCCAACGTGGAGGAAGGCACAAAACTACCGCACCATGCGGAGGTTAAATTTTTTAAATCCGTCTGCCAAAGTTTTTGATTGTAAGGGAACATAAAATGCTGGCAGATTGACTTGCCGTAAAGCGCCAAAGCCCAGTCTTTAAACATAGGCGCGTCTTTGGGTTTATTTTGTTTGTAGCTTAAAAGAGCGTCCTGCACGCAGCTGCTTATAAATTTGTCGTCTTCCATAAAATAAAGATTATTCTGGAACGGGAACGGAACTGTTTTGCCGTAAAGATGCACGAATGCTTTGCGCTTTAAAAGATTTACGTTTTTGCCCAAAAGTTTCTGCGTAAGTTTTAAGCCGTACTTGCTGGCGATATGCAAAAGGTGACCGCTGTAATCAAATGTAAAACCGTCTTTGGTATAGGAGGAGCAAAGCCCGCCGTAACGCGGCGAAGCTTCCATCACGGTGTAATCCGCGCGGCCTGCTTGCTGCAGATGATAAGCGCACGAAAGACCGCTTACACCCGCCCCTATTATTATGGTTTGGTTTTGCATATTATTTTGTTTTTAATTTAAGCCACAGCGCCAGCCCCAGCAGGGCTGAAAGCACAGTAAGATATATCGCCAAAGATACGCCGCCCGTGGTTTTGGTTATAAAAAATGCTAAAGCATCGTAAAGTAAGGCGGCAATTATAGATAATAACAAAATTAGGGGCTTTTTTAAACCCATACGCATAAGCCGCAGGGGATAATGGTCGGGCGTGCCTTTAAGCGGGGATATGCCCTTTGCTATCCTTATGACGGAAACAAAGGAAGTATCAAACAAAGGAACGGCCAAAATGAACAGCGGCACAAATACCGCCATACTGTTTACGCTGGAATAATTTGTGCCAAGGGCCACCGCCGCCAGCAAAAAGCCCAAAAGATTGCTGCCGCTATCGCCCAAAAAAGTCTTTTTGGCTTTGCTGTGATTATAGGGCCAAAACGCCAGACACGCGCCCAAAAGCGCGAATGCCGCAAAGTTGACATAAATAAATTCCGACGGTAAAGCTATAATGCCAAAGGCCAAAGCAGCCAAAGCCGCCTGACTTACGGCAAGGCCGTCCATAATATCAATAAGGTTAAAAGCATTGGTAAGCCCAACCACCCACAGCACTGTTATTATACGGTTAAAAGGTGATGGTAAAAACTGCACGCAAACGCCGTAATGTATAAGTATAAGCGCGGCCGCGGCTTGGAAGAGCAATTTGGTGTAAGGGCTTATGCCTGATGGCTTTTTAAAATCGTCAAAAACTCCGCCTATAAATACCAGCGCTCCGCCGATAAACAGTCCGCGCAAATTGCGCAGTGTGCCTGTGGGAAAGTCCGTTAAAAATCTTATTAC
>MTLE01005287.1_pt2 | contig 13509 bp, 9 predicted proteins | sample 1982461 | NCBI WGS metagenome assembly MTLE01 (sample SAMN05712605, study PRJNA340218) | biofilm metagenome | isolation source: sample SPL anode biofilm adapted to -200 mV | place: USA | collected 2012-02-03
GATGGCCTCCATTTTTTGCGACATGCGGACTTGTTCCTCCAACTGCCGCTCGTTGGTCACGTCGCGCGCCAGCACGATGTAATACGCCACGCTGGTAGAAGGATCGCGTACGGGGGAGATGGCTACTTCCACGTCAAAAGTGCTGCCATTTTCGTTGCGCGCCAAAAAGCTTCCACGCCAGTTGCCCACTTGGGCGGCCAGCGGGGCGGCTTCGGCAAACCACGTGCCCGGAGGCTGGCTTTCCGGCCCCAAGGGCAGGGGATACCCCAGCATATCGCCTTCGGTCAGGCCGGTGGCCCGAAGAAACGCGGGATTCACGTAGCGCACCAAGCCACCGGCGTCGCAAAACGCCACCATTTCTGAAGCTTGATCCACGGCGGCCGCCAAGCGCAGCCGGTTTTGCTGGGAGGCTTCCAATTCACTGCGGGTTTTGCGGCGTTCTTCAATTTGGCGCTGCAATTCCTGGTTTACTTGGCGCCATTGGGCGGTTTTTACCGCCACCAAGCGTTCCACGGCCGCCGCCCGCCGTTGCTGGCGGAACAGGTTGGCCGCGCCCAAGCTCACCAACAGGAGGCCGGCGGTCAAAAAGGCTTCGGCCGACCAATCCGACTGGCGGGACAGCCATTCGGCGTGCGGCCGGACAAATATTTTCCAGGTTCGCCCCAAAACGGCGACTTCCGTGGTTCGCGCCGAATGCTCCCGGAATTCGCGCACCACACTATCCGCGATGCCGATCGTTGGGGAATGGGATGAGCGCGTGAAGATCGGTTGGGGGGGAGCCCCACTGGTGGTATCCATCACCAGCAAATCGACTTCATTGGCGTAGGCATTGCGGCTCCAGGTATCGTTAAACAATTCCTCGGTGCGGAACACGCTTTGCAGAAATCCCCGCAAATTCTGGCGGCGGGAGTCGACGTTTGGTGGTGGAAACTTGCCGCGGTAAACGGGTTTGATCACGATCCAGCCGTTGGTAAAGGTGGATTCCTGAACCAGCGGGATGATTCCAGTGGAGACGGTTTCTCCCTTGTCGCGGGCCTGGGCGAGTTTGGCGGCGGTCGGCCCGGTGATTAAATCGTAGCCTAGAGCTTCTTGATTGTTATTGAAGGGTTCCAGGTAATAGATGGGCCAATACTCGTCCCGTTTTTCAGCTGGCACCAAATCCCCGCGCGCGTTTCGCTCCTTAAATTGGAAATCCGGAAAATCTTGCTTCTGGGCTTCGGTTTCGTAGGCAGCACGCTGGCTGCCCGTCACTCGCGGCACCCATTCGAGCAAAGGAAATTCCGCCTGGTTTTCGTGGAGGGCCCGGGCGGCTCCCTGAAAAGTGTCGCGCGAGACGGAATCCGAGTAATCGAAAAGGATTTTTAGAGAGTTTAATTGATGCGCGAAACGATCCAGTTCCGCCAGCAACTGCGTCCGATGGTCGTCCGCGCATTGGTCCAATTGAGCATCAATGCGATTTTGCAGCTGGTTTTTGAAATAGGCATACGGAACCAGGCTGATGGCCAACCCGGCGCCGATCATGGCCCAGTAAAGCATGCGGTGCCATCCTTGCGATGACTTTTGGGTTCCTGGCTTGGTGCGCTTAGGCATAGAACAATCCGCTGGCCAGCCGGCTAGAGTAAATAACTTGCGGCAACATCTTCCTCTCACTCGTGATTCCCGTTACGAATTGTGGCTGATTTGCTGGCGGTTGTCTAATATATTTGTCTTTCCGAATTATGGAAAAATATTAGGTTTGAGCAGATAAGCGCCGAAAAGATGGAGAATAAATCGTTGCTGAGCTATATATTTTATTGCGGCTTGACAATCATTTCAAGCAGGACCATTTCTTCGGGGGTGGAACACACACAGAGGGTGGTTTTGGACGAACCCGAGATGGTTTGAAAACAAAAATCACCGCCGCGCACTACGGTGGGGATGGTGATGCTGCAGAGCAATCCACGATCGGATAAGCGCGACTTAATATGGCCGGCGTGCATGTTGGTCAGCTCGCCGATCACATCGTTCACCATTTCCGGCCCGTCAATGCAGTCCACCGGTATCCCCACCAGGTGGCTGGTCATTTTGCGGGCAAATTCCAGCGTGGTATAAAAATGCACCAAACCGTTAAATTTTCCGGTAAAGCCGACGGTGCCGGCGATGAAAGAGTGGCTGCCCAATTGGGTGCCTTGCGGGGCAAAGCTGACTTTGATGCCGAGCATCGTGTCGAATACTTCCCGCGCCGCCAGTTGCAGCATCGATTCCAGTTGTTCTACCATGTTTTAGGCGCCAGGTTCCAGCCGGTGCGCGCAGTTGTGCCCCCGTCATTGCCTGGCGGTTGAGTTGTAAGTTTGGTCCAACAATCCGCATTGGCGACCTTTAGGTACATCGGAAAATGAAAGTAAAAGTTTAGCAGCAAAGCGAAGATTATGATGGGTTCTATCTCAACCCTCATTGGGGGCCTTGCAGGTGGGCGTTCAGTGCCTAAAAGGCGGTGAAGGCAATGCGAAATGGAGTGGCGCTCTTTGATTCAGCCGTTTTCTAGCCAACTGGGCTTCAATTGCATGGGGGAATTAATGGCAAAAGCCCGGCACTAATCATTAGTGCGGGCTTTGCCAGGTTAATGAATGAAAAAGCGTTGATCGGGATTTAGGAAACCCAACCCCGGTTCAAAGCGTAATACACCTCATTCCAACGCAGTTCATTCTTCAGAGCCGGGATGGTCGTTTGCGCGCCGATGTTGAGGTATTCAATCCCGGCCATTTCGGCAAAGTCGGCCATGTGTTCCGTTCCAATGGCTTGGCTGAAACCCGTATGGTGAGCGCCACCGGCGTAAATCCAGGCGGCGGCGGCCGTGGGCAGGTCGGGCAACGGCTCCCAGAGCACACGAGCCACCGGAAGTTTCGGCAGCGGTTCGCTGGTTACGACTTTGACTTCATTCACCAAAAGCCGGAAACGATTGCCCATATCGATGAGGGTGGCGTTGATGGCCGGCCCGGGGGCGGCTTCGAACACCAAGCGCGCGGGATCAGGCTTGCCACCAATGCCTAAGGCGTGAACTTCCAGGCGCGGTTTTTCCGCCGCGATGGAGGGGCAAACTTCGAGCATGTGGGCGCCCAGAACTTTCATGCCGGCGGGATCGAGATGGTAGGTGTAATCTTCCATGAAGGAGGTGCCACCGTCCAAACCGGCGCTCATCACTTTCATGGCGCGCACCAAGGCCGACGTCTTCCAATCACCCTCGGCGCCAAACCCGTAGCCGTCAGCCATCAAGCGTTGCACTGCCAAGCCGGGCAGTTGAGCCAAACCATGCAGGTCTTCAAAAGTGGTGGTGAAACCTTGGAATTTGCCTTCTTCCAAGAACGCGCGCATGCCCAATTCCAACCGGGCCGCTTCGCGAATCGATTCCGCCCCTTTGCCCCGCTTTAAGGCGTTTTCGGCAACGGCATACTCGTCTTCGTAGGTCTTGACCAGCTTGGCGACGTCCGAATCTTTGACTTCGTTCACATAAGCCACCAGATCGCCCACGCCGTAACCGTGCACGGCATAGCCAAACTGGGTTTGGGCGGCCACTTTATCGCCTTCGGTCACGGCCACTTGGCGCATATTATCGCCAAACCGGGCAATCTTGGCGCCTTGCCAATCATGCCACGCCGCGGCGGCCCGGCACCAGGCGGCCAAGCGGTCTTGCACTTCGGTTTCCTGCCAATAACCCGCCACCACTTTGCGGTTCAGGCGCAGGCGGGTCATGATGAACCCGCTTTCGCGATCGCCATGCGCGGCCTGGTTCAGGTTCATGAAATCCATGTCGATGCTCGACCAGGGAATATCGCGGTTATACTGCGTATGCAGGTGGGCCAGGGGTTTACGCAAGGATTTTAGCCCGTTGATCCACATTTTGGCGGGCGAGAAGGTGTGCATCCAGGTGATTAAACCGATGCAAGCCGGGGTGGTATCGGCATCGCGGCAAAGCTGGGTGATTTCCTCGGGGGTCGTCAGCACGGGCTTGAAAACCACTTTGACGGGCAAGGCGCTGTTCAGGGCCTTGGCGATTTCTTGCGAGTGGGCCGCCACCTGCTTCAAGGTTTCAGGGCCGTATAAATGCTGGCTGCCGGTAACAAACCAAACCTGCAATTGCTTCAAATTTATCATAATGCGAATTGGGGCAGATTCGCGCCCAGGTGGACCGGCAGAACGCCCTTTGCGGAAAGCAAAAGGGTTTCACCGAATTGTTAATAAATGTTAGTAAATATTAAATTCCACCCAAAGTTCCCTGCCTGCTCCTTACTCTGCGGCGATTTTGCCTAGACGTCAATCCGTTATCGGTGGAATTGGTAAAAAATTGCAGGTTAGGTGGTTATCGGTATTTGTAAGCCTTAAGCCGGTATAATTTCATGGGTGTGTCCACATTGGTATTGAGCCAGGTTTCCAGATCATCGTACTTACGCCAAGTCTGAGGCTGCCCCCCGGAAATTGGTCTCCACGAATCCTACCCAATCCGTGTCGTTCGTGGGATAATCCCAGCTGTACCAGTAATTGGTGCCCAGACCACTATTACAAAATCGGGATCGGCACCGTTATTTAGGCGAGCTAAACCCCAGTTGGGCGCGATTCGCCCATAGCGTTTTGGGTTTGAAAATTCCCGCCGGGGTAATGATTCCGGTGATGTGTTTGGCGGGGGTGACGTCGAAGCCCGGGTTGCGCGCGCCGCTGGTGGGGTTTGCCACCCGCACGTATTCGCGTTTGCCTTTCTTGGTCACGCCCCAAGCGCCCAGCACTTCGTCCTCGCCGCGTTCTTCGATGGGGATATCCACGCCGCGCCGCAAGTTCCAATCGATGGTGGACAGCGGAATCGCCACGTAGAATGGGATTTTATTTTCGTGCGCCAGCACGGCTTTGGTGTAAGTGCCAATTTTATTCGCGACTTCACCCGTGCGGCCGAGGACGCGATCACTGCCGACGATGACCAAATCGATCTCTCCGCGGCTCATTAAAAAGCCGGCGGCGTTGTCGGCGATGACTTGATGGGGCACTCCCTGCTGGGCGAGTTCCCATGCCGTGAGCGTGGCGCCTTGGCAACGGGGGCGCGTTTCGTCGCAAAACACATGGAATTTCTTGCCCTGCGCCTGTGCGGCGTAAATGGGGGCGGTGGCCGAGCCGTTATCCACAAACGCCAGCCAGCCCGCGTTGCAATGCGTGAGCACGCGCATGCCGTTCTTGATGAGCTTGGCCCCGTGGCGGCCGATGGCGGCGCAATGCGCGGCGTCCTCGTCGGCAAACTCGCGCGCCGCGTCGAGGGCGATCTGCTGGACTTCCGCCACCGACTTGCCCTGTTCCATTCGCCCGAGCATCCAAACCATGGCGTTGACGGGATCAATGGCCGTGGGGCGGGCTTCCTTCAAAGTGTGAAACACCACTTCAACCCACGTTTTAAATTTCGCCACATCCTGTCCGCGAAAAGCGCGGACTCCTTGGGCCAAGCCGTACGCCGCCGTGGCGCCAATCGCCCCCGCGCCGCGCACCACCATGTCTTTAATGGCCAGGGCGGTCTCGTTGAAATCTTTGGTGCCGACGATTTTGAACTCGTGCGGGAGCAAGCGTTGCTCGATCAAAAGCACGCGGTTCTTGGCGGCGTCGAAATCGACGGTTCGGTAGTGGCGCGACTGGCCTTTTAAAGTGACGTTCATGAATTCTAAATTGTATAGCAAAATCCGCTCTCCCGAGCGCCCTGCGGATGGCAAATACACCTTGGGAAGAAGCCGGCAAATTCGGCGGAGTCCCAACCTTCGCCAGGCCAACGAGCCGCAGGTTTGCCTTCAGCCTGCCTCTTCAGCCGCCAAAAGGCAAGCCTGGCGCGGTGATTGGGTTTGCTTGTTATGTATATGATAAAAATACTAAATCATGGTTGAATAAAATATAATATGCAGGCATAAGTTGAGGAGGTTATTCCCGTTCGGATACGCGTAATTCCATCGCCAATACCCGGGCGTGTGCGGGCCAAGATAAAAATGAAAATGTGGATTTTAACCCAGGGCCGATTCATTCTCATGGGAATGGGAGTGTTAACCATCGCGCTCTTGGTGCTGTTTGGGGCGTTCAGCGGGAATCAGAATCAGGACCGGCTCTTGGGAGTTATCGGTGGCACAGAATATTATCTCGAAGGATATTCCTACGGCACGAATCATGCCATCGGCCGGGATCATTGGTGGTATAGTGCCGTGAGTCGGGTGCTGCCTTCGTCGCTCTTGCGTTTTATCCCTCCGGTGCGCGGCCGAGGGCAAATGACCTGCAATCCATCCTCTTTGGTGCTTTGGATTGTCGCGCGGGATGCCAAAACCGGTAAGTACGCCGATCCCAAAGGGTTGAATGTATCTATTATAGACGATCATGGCCGGGTGTATGAACCTATGAGCTACGGCAGTGGAGGCGGCTCACTTTTCATGCGTGGACATATTGCATTTTTCTCATTTCCCCGGCTCGAAACCGAACTCAAACTCAAGCTGCCGGATTCAGCAGGGAGGAAACCCAACATTGTGAAACTGAAAAACCCCGCTCCGCCAGAGCTGGGGCCGGAGTGGAATCCGGTGGCCTTGCCCGCCGTGTGTGAGACCAATGGCATACGCATTGAGCTGGAACGGGTGGAGGTCATGACCAATGGTGGCCCGAAAGCGAGGTGGGAGCCGGTTGGACGGAATTGGAAACCCGTTTTCAAATACACCCAAAATGGCCAGCCTCTCACCGGCTGGAACCTGCTTAATTGGGACGCCGCAGACCCTTGTGGAAATCATGGCCAGTATTTGGGGTTGTACCAACCGTTACTTAAGTTTGCGGCGATTGCGGAGCCCCAGCCCGAAGCCGTGTCCCTGGATTCTCCTGCGTCGTGGAAATTGCCCAATGTCCAATTGCCGGCGGGTACTAATTCCGTTCAATGGCGTACCAACGGTTCGTTGGCCGGGGTGGATATGCATGTGTTTGGGCTTTATCCACCGGGGAAATACTGCTTTTGTGATGGTGAGCCAACGGATACGCCTCTCAGCAGATTATCGATTCGCGAACATTGGACTCTAGAGTATGAGGAGTTGCCTTCCGGCAGACCACGTGTCTGGCATGGCTATAGTAACTCTTCAAATTACCTGGCCTTTATTCGCTTCAAGCAACCTTCATTCGAACAAAGCCTGGTGGCGGCCTGGGAAGATTCTCAAGGACAGGTAACATGGGCGTATCCAGAAATAGTTGACGGTAACTATCATCTACTAGCACCTTCACGCGATTTTAGGATTGGCGTCATTAAATTCGACCCGCCTGCCGGCGTGGATCGCGTCACCTTGCGGTTGGTCATGTTAGTGACCGCCCGCGCCGAGTTTGTGGTGAAAACTCCGCCGCCACCGTGAGGTTTATTGCTTCACCCGCATTCCTTGCGTCTCCGCGATTTTTCCGCTAGTTTGGCCCCGGGTGAATCAATCCGATAAAAAACCGAAGTACAAACCCGTGCCCTTGCGCGGGCTGGATGAATTGCGGGCCGAAATCGACGGGCTGGATCAGGGGATCGTCGCTTTGCTGGCCCAGCGGCATCATTGCGTGCAAGAGGTGGTGGCGCTTAAAAAGGCCCAGCACTTGCCTGTGTACCATCCCGCCCGCGAGGAAAACCTCATTTCCCAGCGCCGCGAACAGGCCCGCCAGGCGGGGCTGGACCCCGATCACATCGAGGAATTATACCGCAGCATTCTGCGGCAATCGCGCGTGCGCCAGACCGTGCAAACCGCTCAAGTGGCCACGCGGCCCGGCGCCAAAATCCTCATCGTCGGCGGTTTGGGGCGCATGGGACGCTACTTCGGCCGCTGGTTCCAAGCGGCGGGTTACGAGGTGCGCGTGCTGGATATTGAGGATTGGCCGCGCGTGAAAGAGCTTTGTTCCGGGATCGATCTGGCGCTCGTCAGCGTGCCGATCGAAGCCACCGAAGCGGTCATTCGCAAGCTGGGACCGGAATTGCCGCCCGAGTGTTTGCTGGCGGATATTACCAGCGTGAAGAAAGCGCCGTTGGCCGCGATGCTCGCGGTCCACGCCGGTCCGGTGATCGGTCTGCACCCGCTGTTCGGTCCTTCTACGACCACCATGGATAAGCAGGTCGTCGCCGCCGCGCCGGGCCGCGGAGCCGAGGCTTGCCAATGGTTCCTCGACCAATTGTCCGCCTGGGGCAACATCGTCATTAATGTGGATGCCCAGGAGCACGACGATCTCATGGCCATCGTGCAAGCTTTGCGCCACTTTTCCACGTTCGCCTTTGGCCATTTCCTGTGCCAGCAGGACGTCAACTTGGGCCGCACGCTCGATTTTTCCAGCCCTATTTATCGCCTGGAACTGGGCATGATCGGCCGGCTCTTCGCCCAAGACCCCGGTTTGTACGCCGAGATTATTTTCGCCTCCGAAGAACGGCGGCAGATGGTGTTGCAGTACATTTCCTCCGTGGGCCAATTGCGCCAATGGTTGGAAACCGGGAACAAAGCCGCCTTTTGTGAGGAATTCAAGCGCATCTCCACCTGGTTTGGCCCCTTCTGTGAACAGGCCATGCGCGAGAGCAATTTCCTGATCGACAAGTTGGTGGAGCGGTTTTAATCGTTCCCCCGGTTTAACGCGTCCAGGAGGTGGCGGGCATATTCGCCACCGGTGTTTTAAGCCGGGGTTTGTGGCAGCCGCCGCAAGAAATCGAACGTATAAAGGCCGCTTTCATGGCCGTCTCCCCACACGGGTTGCAAGGCATAGCCGCCGACCGTTTGAATGCGGGCCAATTGGTTCGATTCCGGGGTCAGCGGGATATCCGGACCCTTGTGCAAATTGCCCATAATATCGACTTCCCCCTTGCAACCGGCGCAGGGGCAATACCGGCGCAGGGTTTCCAGGGCAATAAACGACTCGGATTGGTCATCCCACTTGATGGCCAGTTCGCGGCCAATGATTTGAACGTCCACAGGGCGCATAACCCCAATCTAACTCATGCCTCCCAGTGCTGGCAAGCGCGGCACATTTTGACTCCTGCCACTTCCCGCGTATAATAAGGAGGTGTTTTCCGTCTTGGCCGCGAAGGTGTGGGCCAAAGCAAACACAGTTACCATGAGCGAACCGACAGTAGAAGCCGCAGTGTCCCCTGGAGACGGTTGGAAAAAAGCCAACCGCAAACCAAGCCTTTCCGAGGTTTACAGCACGGTGCCCGTGCCCAAAGAGTTTGGTTTTTGGCGCAAGCTGCTGGCTTTTTCCGGGCCGGGTTACATGGTGGCGGTCGGATATATGGACCCGGGCAACTGGGCCACGGATTTGCAGGGTGGCTCGCAGTTTGGCTATCAACTGCTATGGGTCATCGCGGTGTCGAGCCTCATTGCCATGTTGCTGCAAACCCTGTGCGCGCGGATGGGGATCGCCACCGGGCGCGACCTCGCCCAGGCCTGCCGCGACCACTATCCCAAGCCCATAGCCATGACGCTGTGGATTTTATGCGAGCTGGCTATTTGCGCTTGTGATTTGGCGGAGATCATTGGCTGCGCGGTCGCCCTGTACTTGTTATTTAAAATTCCCTTGTTGTTAGGCACCTTGCTTACGGCGCTGGACGTGATCGCCCTGATGTATTTGATGAACCGCGGCTTCCGGCATATGGAGGCCCTCGTCATCACTTTGATCATGGCCATCGGCGGGTGTTTCATCACCCAGTTATTCCTCAGCCAGCCCAAAATGGGCGACATCATGGGCGGATTGGTGCCGGGATCAGAAATTTTGCGGAACACCACCATGTTGTACGCGGCGATTGGCATCTTGGGCGCCACCGTGATGCCCCACAATTTGTACCTGCACACCTCCATCGTCCAAACGCGCAAATACGAACAAACTGGCGAAGGCAAACGCGAAGCCATTAAGTTTGCCACCATCGATTCCATTGTGGCCCTGACCTTCGCTTTTTTCATTAATGCCGCGATTTTAATCGTGGCGGCGGCGACCTTTCACACACGGGGTGAAACGAACGTGGCCGAAATTCAGGACGCTTACAAAATGCTCGGCCCCATGCTGGGCGCGCCGATCGCCAGTGTGTTGTTTGCGCTGGCGCTGCTGGCTTCCGGGCAGAATTCGACCCTCACCGGCACGCTGGCTGGCCAGATCGTCATGGAAGGATTTCTGGACATGCGCATGCGGCCTTGGGTGCGGCGGCTTATCACGCGCTTGATCGCGATTATTCCCGCGCTCATTGGCATTGGCATTTACGGCGAGGCGGGCACCACCAAGCTGCTGGTGTTGAGCCAGGTGGTGTTGAGCTTGCAGTTATCGTTTGCGGTAATCCCGTTGGTGGTGTTTACCAGTGATCGCAAGAAAATGGGCGAGTTTGCCAGCCCCTGGTGGATGAAAGGGCTGGCCTGGCTGGCGACCGCGGTGATCGTGGCGCTGAATTTGAAATTCGTGCTCGATTTGGCGGGTATTACCGGCTGAGTGGCGAATTTGACCGTGGACTCGCTAGATTTTAAGGTGCTGCGTGCCGAGTGCATTTTTGGCGGGAATATACATTGAGAAAATCTGGATCGAGGCTTTGCCTCGGGTAACTGGCATATGTATCACAAAATATTAGTGGCACTGGAAAATGGGCCGGCGGACGAAAGCTTGATCCCGCACATCACACAATTGGCCCAGTTGTGCCAGGCGCGCTTGCTCTTGGTCCATGTGGCGGACGGCTGGGCCGCCCGTAATTACGATCGCCTCAAGTTGACGGATTCGAAGGAGATCATTGAAGATCGCGCCTACCTTGAAACCAGGGCCACCCAGATGCGCGCCGTTGGATTGACGGTGGATTACCACCTCGCCATGGGCGAACCCCCTTCCGAGATTGTCAAGACCGCCCAAACCGAAGGCTGCGATCTGATCGCCATGACCTCGCACGGCCACCGGCTTTTCGGCGACCTCATTTTCGGCAGCACCATCCACGAAGTGCGTCATGCCACAGATATTCCTATCTTGGTCGTGCGAGCGACGAAAGCTAACCCGGCTCGGTGAATTGAAGCGCTTGCGGGAGGCAAAAAAAACGCCGCCCGCAAAGAGCGACGTTATAGAGCCAAGCAGGAATTTGACGGCCTGATGCGCTATTGTTTCACCGTGCGGTAAAAAGACTGGGCACGATTGGTGGCGGATGAATCCACCATATTGATGAATTCTCCTGGTGTGCCATTTAGCATCTTGATGGGTTCCCAAGAGCGCAAATCGGAAGAGTACTCCAAGGAATAAGTGCCATCCGCGGGCATTAAAATGCCTAACTGTTGCCCTGTCGCCGGATCATAGTGAGAATAACTGGGGATAAAGACCGGCTCCTCTGGGGTGTAAGCCACTTCAGTGAGAGCGCAGATGCCGCCTTGAGTGTTAAAGGTCCACACGAATTGATGACGTCCGGTGGGAATATTCACTGTGACTTGTTCCCAGTTGGTGCTGGTTAAATTCAGGGTGGGACTGGCCAATTCATAAGCTGGGCCGCTCAATATTTGGTACCCAAAGGTGGCGTAAGCAACCTGGGGTTCCAGGCGGTACCAGAACGAAAGAGTGCCTGGCCCGATTATTTCCGTGGACAGCAGAGCGAAGGGGATTTTCACTCCTTCACCCACTAAGCCGATATTTTGCAGGGCGCCAATTCCGTTATGCGAAACGTTGGTTTGATAGGTCCATGCCTTGCCCTCTTGAACGTCCACCCATTGGCCTCCCGCTGCAAAAACACAAAACCCGGTGGAGGAAGTGAAGTTAAGAACGGGGCATCGCACGGCTTCAGCCAAGGAATAAATCAACACCGGAATCATTGCGCTCATGGTCCCGCCGCTGCCATTTGTCACCCCGGCCCAGTAGTCACCTTGGTCGGTGCTTTGCGCGTTGGTGATGGTTAAAAACGCATTGGTGGCGCCGGCAATCCGAGTTTGATTCCGCCACCACTGAAAGGTGAGATCGGTTCCGTTGGCGTTTAAGCTGAGCTGGATATTTTCGCCCCTCAATACATTTGTGCCCAAGGGTTGCTGGACGATGATAGGCGGCTGGTTGGTATAGACGGCGGGCGCCAGCCGGGCCAGGTAACTGCGGGCTTGGCCGCAAACATTCGTGAAAGCGCCACCGATCAAATATTGGCCGTCGGGTTGGATGTCCGCGGCGGAAATGGCGCAGTTGGCTCCAATGGCGGCGTCGAACGTGCTATCCAAGTTGCCGCCAGGGGTTAGCCGCGCGATGTGATTGCGGGGTTGGCCGCCTACTTGGGAAAAATCGCCACTGACCAAAATGGACTCGTTTTCCACAATTTTAACATAGGAAATGGTAAGTCCGGCAGAATCGTTGGTCAAAAAGCCAGGATTGAAACTCGTGTCCCAAGCTCCATCTGGCGTCAAGCGCACCAGGCGTTGGTTCCATTCATTGAATGCTGTGCCCAGGCAGCCTACTAGCAGAGCACCACTGTTCTGAATCGCCAGCGAAGCGGTGGCCGAAAAAACGGCGGAGTAAGGATCGGTGCCGCCAATTCCGCGCGGTACTCCGGTGAAACTGTGGTCCAAGCTCCCATCGGAATGCAGTCGCGCCAAGCCGTAATAAGCGGTATTGTTGACGGCGGTAAAATAGCCCTGCAACAGGATTTGACCGTTGGTCAAGCATTGCAGGCTCATCAAGTAAGGCATGCGTGGATTAAAGACCGCCATGACTCCGGTCAGGGTGGGGGCTTGGAACGACGAGTCAAGCTGGCCGTCGCTAGTGAGCCGGCCAGTGCAGTAACTGACGGCGTTCGTGCCCGTCCCGCCAAATAGAATCTTTCCGTCCGCCTGCAAAGCCAGACACCGCACGGGGGCACAGTTCGCTGTGAAACTGGTGTCCACGGTGCCATCACTATTCAACCTTGCGATATTCGCGCGTTCCACCCCATTGACATGGTCGAAGGTCCCACCGAGAAGAAATTTGCCATCTGGCTGTAAGAGGACCACGTCCACGCTCCAAGCATTCGTGCCGGATACTCCAGTATCGGTCCCAAAACTATTGTCTAGCGTGCCATCTGCATTGAGTAACGCAATTCCCGGCCGTGATACCCCATTCACGCTCGTAAAAACACCCCCCACAACGGCTTTGCCATTTTCCAAAGCCACGATGGCATTCACTTTGCCATCGACCACCGGTTGATAGGTGGTATCCAAAGAGTCAGCGGTCAAACGGTTTGAGCTTATGCATATCCCCGCCACAAGTATGCTTGATATGTGTTTCATAAAATTGGAGACACCTCACCAAAATAGTTGTTGAAAAATATAGCATAAATGATGCCATGTTGTTGCGTGATGCTTTTTGGGTGGAACCAAACCCGCTCTTGGCATTAGTGATGTAACTGCGCGACAACATCATGCAAATGGTCTATGCCCTGAATCGCGCCGCAATCGGCTGGTTTAGACCTTGAAATAATTGGGGCGCTAATGCGTGAGCCTAGTGACGAAGTCCCGCCGCATTTAATAAGCGCAATAATAACTCGTTCCAGGCAACCCTTCCTGGCGATAAAAC
>MTLE01000934.1_pt1 | contig 13504 bp, 5 predicted proteins | sample 1982461 | NCBI WGS metagenome assembly MTLE01 (sample SAMN05712605, study PRJNA340218) | biofilm metagenome | isolation source: sample SPL anode biofilm adapted to -200 mV | place: USA | collected 2012-02-03
TGCGCCACTTCTCGACTCTACACATTGCGAGCTGGCCTGCGGCGGAAGATTTTGGCTGCGGACTAGGCGGCGAGTTCTGGTCCCGACCAGTCGGGATAAGGAATGAGCCAACGGCGTCCCCAGGCAAAAGCGCCGCCGCCCGGAGGGTTTCGTGCCAGGCACGGAAACAGGCCTGCTCGGAATTTTCGGACAGCCTCCAAGGCCGGCACCGGGCGGTTTGCCCTGGCATAAGGCCTGCTCAATCCGGGACAGTCCGGGCACGCAAGGTTGCCTGGTCTCAACTTGGGACTGGTGGTGTCCCGGATCTGCTCAATTTGAGACAACCGAATCCCGATTTATGAAGACTGCGCATGCGTTCGGCTGGGTTCTCGCGGGTTTGCTCGCAATCTGGGCATGGCCCGGACGAGGCTTGGGCGCCGAGGCCAATCCCGCGCCACCGCGAATTATCCCCGAAGCTGCGGCCAACGGCCTGCGAACACTGGTGTTCCCGTATCCGGCCACGGCGCAGTACGAAATTTTCAGCACGCCGGATTTCTCCCAGCCGCTAACGCCCGACCAATCTAGCGGCGAACTGCGCGGGCCGGCGTTTGTGGTCACCAATCTGGGCCCGTCGCGGTTTTACGCCCTGCGCGTCACCCCCATGAGTGCGGAAAACCTGCTCGCCGCCACGGTCCTCAACCGGCTTTGTTACGGCCCGTCACCGGAGGATTTGGACCGCATTCGCGCCATCGGGGCTGACGCGTTTATCACCGAGCAATTAGGCGGGGAAACGATCCCGGACACACTGGACACAGCCCTCGCGGTCACCAACACACCGATTCCGATAACGCCCCCGCTGCCGCTGACCCATTGGATACGCGTCATTGCCACTGGCAAAAGCGGCGGCAACACGTTTGGCGCGTATTTGACGGGCGCGGGCTCGGTTTACTTGGATAATCTCTGGCTGGTGCGGGGCACGAACGCCGAGGTGGGAACCAACTTGCTTGCGAACGGCGATTTCGAGGATGGGGTGCTGACGAATGGGTGGTCCCAGGGCAGTTCCATCCGCAGCGCGGTGGTGACCAACAGCCCTACGGTCGACGGCCAGGCCGCGGCGGGAACAAAATGCCTGCTGCTGACGGCGCGTTCGGCCGCTAGCCAATTGAATGCTGGGATTTACCAACAGTTCGCCCCGAGCGCGCCCAGCCCGACGCAGCAATTCACGTTGAGCTTCTCCTACCTGCCCGTGCAGAACACCAACCCGTTGAACCTTGTTGTGCGTCTCACGGGGGGCATTAGCGGTGTGGCCACCGGCCTGGTTTCATTGCCTTTGCTGGCTCCCGCGCCGCCGGCTCCGCCCAGCCCGCCGCCGGTGATCAGTGACACTTACGCCAAGCTTGCCAACGCGGGTGCCACGCTGGACGATTTGCGGGCCTGGCATATTTACCGCGCCATTCACAGCCCCCGCCAATTGCATGAAGTGCTCGCGCAATTCTTCCAAAATCATTTCACGACCCAATACCTGAAAACGGAGGACTATTTTGACAACAACTTCGCCCGGGGCGATTACACCAATAGCGCCGTGCGCAAAAGCCTGGCCGTGGATTTGCACTGGCGCGAACACCAAAACTTGCGGCGCGCGTTGCTCGGCCCCAATTGCACGTTTTTGGATTTGTTGAAAATCAGCATCGAAAGCCCGGCGATGGTGATTTACTTGGACACCATTCTGAACTCCAAGAAATCGCCCAATCAAAATTACGCGCGCGAGATTTTGGAGCTTCACACCATGGGCGCGGACAACGGCTACACGCAGGGGGACATCGTCGAGTTGGCCAATGTCTGGACCGGCTGGCGCGTGGACAAAAAGGACCCGAGTGTGGCGGACAGCCCATTTGCGACGCCGCTTTCGCGCACCAATCTCGAGGCCTTTGCCAACGCGCCGGGCCGCTGGGTGCTGCATTTTAGCACCAACAGCCATAGCCCGGTGGCCAAGGTGATTTTCACCAACGCCACCATCGACGCCCGGTTTGGCCCTCAGTTTCGCGCCGGGGCGAGTTACACCCTAAGTTTGGCTGGCGCGCCCGGCACGAACGGTTTCGCCGAGGGTTACCAGGTGATTCAGCATTTGTCCGAGCTGCCGTACACGATGGAATTCATCAGCGTGAAATTGTGCCGGCTGTTCGTGCACGAGGATTTTGAATTTGGGGTTTACGATTACACCGCTCCAAACTTGTCGGCGGAGGCGGCCCTGGTGCGCGATTGCATGCTGGCATGGGACACGCCCGGCCCGGACGGCCGCAAAGGCAACCTGCGCTCGGTGCTGCGCGTGATCTTCAATTCCGCCTTGTTCCGCGGCCATGGCGCGTCGCAGCAAAAGGTTAAAACCCCGTTCGAATATGCCGTGAGCGCGGTGCGGGCCTTGCGCGTCACGGGCACCGAAGATCACGGCTGGGTGTTTTCCACCGCGGATAGCGACGGTTACGGCATCGGCGGGTTGAGCGGCAACACCTCGCCGTTGAGCCGCATGGGCGGCATGATGCTTTTCAACAAGGTGGAGCCGGACGGTTACTCCGAGTTTGGCCGCCTGTGGCTGAGCACGGCCAACCTGGCCGAACGCTTGCGCTTTGTGCAACAGTTGTTGATGCCCGCCTCCAGCTCGCTCAAGGCGAGCGATTACGGCGTGCCTGGCGCCGCCAACGTCACCAATCCGGTGCGCTTGATCCAATCCCGGCTGCCTTCGACGCATTGGAATGACGCCGCCGCCGTGGTCGACTTATTCCTTGATTTAATCTACCCCGGCGAAGGGGCGGGGAATTTAGGCCGCGACCGGCAAGCCGCCATTGATTATCTCAACGCGAACGAACTGGGCCAGCCCGGAACTTCGCCGTTTGGCAGCCTCAGCGGCACCGCTTACGACGGACGCGTGCGGAGCATGGTGGGCTTTTTGCTCAGCTTGCCCTTGTTTCACGAACAATAAATTTCCCGGAGCCTAGCTATGCCCAACATCATCACTCGCCGTTCGTTCCTCTCGCGTATGAGCCAAGCCGGGGTTGGCCTGGGTTTGGCCGCTTTGGCGCAAGTGCCCCCGTTTCTGCGCCAGGCGCTGGCCGCGAGCGCCATTGGCAACAACGGCAAAAAACTCATCTTCATTTTCCTGCGCGGCGGCAATGACGGCATTCACAACGTCATCCCCGTGCTCGATCCCAGTTATCGCGGCACCGGCAACGCGAACCGCAACCGGCTGGCCATGCCCATGGACCCCGCGGCCGATTACGCTGCCAAAACTGGGCAGGCGGACGTCACCGCGCTGGATTACCCGTACGCCATTCGCCTCGGCAACGGCTTCGCGACCCTTAACCCAGCGTTGCGGGACCTGGTGCCCATCTTCAACGCCGGCAACCTGGCCGTCTGCCATCGCGTCGGTTACCGCAGCTTGTCGCGCTCGCATTTCGATTCGGAAGTGTTTTGGGAACATGGCACGGACGGCACGGCCACGGGCCGCCTGGTGCGCGATGGCGTATGGTACCGCGTGATGGCGGAGTCCGGTTGGAATAAAACGCACCCACTCTCGGCGGTGTCCATCCAATCGAACATGCCCGCCAGCTTGCGTGGTGAGCAGCCGATGACCAATTTGAGTTCCCTCGGCCGCTACAACATTCGCGGGGTTTACAGTGCCGTGGGTTCAACCAACACGGATCGCGTCAAAATCCTGGGCCAGCTCGATGCCGCCAATGCCGCGCCTTATGCCGCCAAAGATAACCGCGCTTTGATCCACGAGCTGGGCATTCAATTTCGGGATACCCTCGATGTGTTCCAAGATCCCTCGTTTCAAGTGAACACTTTCTTTGACGAGGATGGCTCCACCTATCTGTTCCCCAGCGCCACGGCGCAAGACCTGGCTCTTCCGGGCACCGATCCCGTGCAATACCGCGTGGGCAGTAACGGATACGGTTTCATCGGCCAAATCCGGGTGTGCGCGCAGTTATTGAACATCACGGATACCGTGATCGCAGGCACCGACTTTGCCAGTTTCGACACGCACGCCGACCAGGTGGCCAAGAGCAGCGATGGCAGTGGTTCGCGGCCGCACCTAGGCGCGCAGGCCAATTTGCTGCGGCGCTTGGGGGCCGCGTATTACGGGTTGTGGCGCTATTTCACGCTCTACGGCAAGGGCGGCGCGCGCGAGCTGCCCGGCGCCAAGGTGTCTTGGAACGATGTGGTGATTGTCACCATGTCCGAGTTTGGCCGCACCTCCATCGAAAACGATTCGCTGGGGACGGATCACGGCGAGGCGAGCGTGATGTACGTGGGCGGCGGCGGCGTCAAAGGCGGCGTCTTCGGTTGCGATCTGGCGGAGAATTCCAAGCTGGGCGGCCCCAACTGGGCGATGGGCGACGGCGGCAAGAACGGCGCGCTTTATTCCGCGGATAACAAAGTGGGTTACCTCCGCCGGACCATTGATTATCGTTCGGTGATCGGCGAGGTCATTCGCGGCCATCTCGGGGCCACGGCGGACGAATTGGGCCGCATCATTCCCGCGTACTCCCGGGAGGACACGGAACATTTGCGCGACGGCGGCCTGGCGGGCACCACGCCCATTATCGGTGAGCTGGGGATTATCTGACCCAGCATTTCGCCGACGCTGGCACAAAAAACGGGGCAGATCCCAAAGCCGCCCGGAGTGGGTGCGGGGAATTGCTTGTTGCGTTCCGTGGTTTGGGTTAGCTTCTCGGCCCATGCAACGCCGAGCTTTTTTACATCGCCTGGGGATGACTGTTTCAGTCGATTCTTCGCTCGGCGCCATTTCGTTTCTTTCCCCTCGTTGCGCCCCAGGGGCAGAAGGTATGCCCTCGGCGGCGTTCCTGGTTTTTAGCCGGCAACGGGATGAATTACCTAACCCAACAAATCAATGAAAACATGGCTATCGGTTTTGATGGGCGCTTTGGTGCTGGGGCTGATTGCGCCCCGTGCTATTTCGGCGCAAACCAACGCGGCACGGCCCATCACGGTCGCGAGTTATTACTTTGGCAACTACCATCCGGGCGACTCGAGGAACGCCAAAAACAAAGGGCCGAATTGGTCCGAATGGGAATTGGTCAAAGCCGCCAAGCCGCGCTTTGCGGGCCATCGGCAGCCGAACATTCCGTTGTGGGGTTACACGGATGAAGCCGATCCCAAGGCCATGGCCCAAAAAATCGATGCCGCCGCCGCTCACGGAATCGATGCCTTTATCTTCGACTGGTATTATTACGAGGACGGGCCATTTCTGGACCGCCCAATCGACCGCGGATTCCTGGGCGCGACCAATAACCACCGGCTCAAGTTCGGCTTCATGTGGGCCAACCACGACTGGCTGGAAATCCACCCCTACAAGCGCGGCACGCCGCAGAAGGTGCTGTACCCGGGAAAGGTGAGCCCCGCGGGTTTCGAGCGTATTTGCACTCACCTCATTAAGGACTATTTCCCACATCCATCGTATTGGAAGATCGATGGCCGGCCTTATTTTTCCGTTTATGAATTGAGCAAGCTGCTGGAGAGTTTCGGCAGCGTGGCGGCCACGCGCGCCGCCTTGGACCAATTCCGCGCCCAAGCCGTGAAAGCCGGTTTCCCGGGCTTGCACCTCAACGCGGTCGTCTGGGGCCAGCCGATTTTGCCCGGCGAAACCAAGCCGCTGGACGCGCCAAAATTGATCCGCGACCTGGGGTTTGACTCGGTCACTTCCTACGTGTGGATTCACCACGTGCCGCTCAATGAGCAGGTGACTCCCTACAACTGGGTGCGCGACGAGTATTTCAAATATTGGGAATCGGCCGCGAAACAATTTGCCGTGCCCTATTATCCCAATGTCACCATGGGCTGGGATTCCAGCCCCCGCGCCGCGCAGGAGGATGAGTTTGGCAACGTCGGCTATCCCTTCATGAACACCATGGGCGGCAACACGCCCGAGAACTTTCGCCAAGCCCTGGCCGAAACCAAAAAGCGCTTGCTCGCGCAGCCCAACGGCCCGCGCATCTTGAATATCAATTGCTGGAACGAGTGGACCGAAGGCAGCTACCTCGAGCCGGACACCGTTCACGGGCTCAAATACCTGGAAGCCGTGCGCGCGGTGTTTGCTCACTGATTTCGTGAGGCTAGTCAGAGAAATACTGGGGACCACAATTTAGGGTTGAAGCCGGGCGGCAATTCGGGGACAAAAGCCGCATGAGATTACTGTCAGCGTTATTTCTGCTCGCGGCTGTCCAGTGGGCATCGGCCGCCATTCCGGGGCGCTTCTTGAGTTATCCCTCCATCCGGGGTGACCAGGTGGTTTTTACTTATGAGGGCGATTTGTGGCGGACCACGGCCAAGGGCGGCGAGGCCGTGCGCCTGACTACGCACCCGGGCAGCGAATTTGCCGCGCAGATTTCGCCCGATGGCCAATGGGTCGCCTTCGCCGGTTCCTACGACAGCGGCTGCAATGTGTATCTTATGCCCATCCAGGGTGGCGCGCCGCAACGGTTGACCTGGCAACACCCGGTGAGCAGCGTGCTGGGCTGGACTCCGGATGGCCGGATCATTTTCCGGGCCGCTTTGGAAAATACTTATCGCGGAATCACCAAGCTATACACCGTCAGCGTGAAAGGGGAGATGCCCGAGGAATTGCCCGTGCCCACCGGCGTGTTGTGCTCTTTTACCCCCGATGGCAAGCGGATGGCTTACTGCCCGCGCGGCAATGAGGAGTATTACTGGAAACGCTACAAGGGTGGGCAACACCAGGAGATTTGGTCTTACGATTTCGCGGGGAAGAAATTTCAAAAGTTGACCGATTATGTGGGCAAAAACAGTTATCCCATGTGGGTAGGGAACCGGATCTATTTTGTGTCCGATCGCGGTGAGGATGGGATCGCAAATTTGTACCGCATGGACCCCGGCTCGAAAATCACCCAGGTTGTGACGCGGTTCAAGGATTTTGACGTGCAGATGGCCCAGTCCGACGGCAAACGGGTCGTGTTCACCCAAGCGGGTTATCTTTATGTGCTGGACGCGAATGCCGAAGCGCCCCGCCGCGTGCCGGTGCAGTTGCCTAGCGACCAGTGGCGCCTGGCCGATCGCACGGTCAACGCGAAGGGTTACATCCAGCATATGGGCGTGGCCAACGATGGCAAATCCGCCGTGTTCGAGGCCCGGGGCGACGTGTTCCTGGTGCCCGAGGACGAAAACGCGCCCACCGTGAATCTCACTCGCACCCCGGATACCCGCGAGCGTTTCCCCCAGCTTTCGCCCGATGGCAAGCGCGTGGCCTTCTTTTCCGATAAATCCGGCGAGTACGAATTATACACCGCCAACGTCGATGCCGCGGAACCTTGGGTGCGGCTGACCACGGGGTTGAATAAAACGGTGTACCATTTGGAGTGGTCGCCGGATGGCTCGAAAATTTTGTTCAGCGACAAGGAATTCACGCTGTATTACGTCGAAGTCGGCTCGAAAAAACTCGTCAAGATCGACAGCTCCACCATGCTGAAAAACGATGAGTTCACTTGGGAGGTGAGCGATTACACCTGGTCGCCGGACAGCCAGTGGGTGGCGTATTCGTTTGTTCAATCCAACCGCAACAGCCAGGTGTTCCTTTACAATGTGGACCGGGTGAAAAGCTATCCGCTGACCACGGATTTCTACGATAATCTCTATCCCACGTTCGACGCCAACGGCGAGTGGCTCTATTATTGTTCGTACCGGAATTTTGACGTCCAGATGGACGCCTTTGAGGATAACCACATCATTCCCAATCCCGTGCAAGTCATGGTGGTGCAGCTCAAGGCCGGCCAGCGGCCGCCGTTTGAGAAAATCCCCAAGGACACCACCAAGGCGGAGACGAAAAAGGATGTGCCGTTCCGCATCGATTTGGACGGGATCGAAAACCGGATTTATCCGTTGCCGGTCAAAGCGGGCAATTATTTCTATGCCAAGGCGGGCAAGGGCAAAATCACCTGGGCTGCCATCGACTCGTTTCACGAAGACGAATACGAGGAAATGTACCGGCCGCGCGGCGCGTGCAAATGGGCCCTGCATTTCTACGATATTGCCGAGCGCAAAGAAACGGTGCTCGATGGCAAGGTGTCCGATTGGAAGGTCTCGCCCTCGGGCGAGCAGATGATCATTCAGCGTGACGGCGATTATTTCGTGACTACCGTCGACAAAGCCGCCGATTCCAAAAGCGCGGGCAGCCGTCTGGAGTTTGACCAGATGGTTTATCACGTCCAGCCGCGCACCGAATGGCAGCAGATTTTTAACGATACCTGGCGCTGGTACCGCGATTTCTTTTACGACGCGGACATGCACGGGCGCGACTGGAAAAAGATGGGCGAAAAGTACCGGGCGATGATCCCGGATTTGCCCTCGCGCAACGCGCTAAATACGATGCTTTCGCAGATGGTGGGCGAACTGTGCGTCTCGCACACTTACGTGGGCGGCGGCGATACCCAGCCATCTTACATGCCCAGCAATCCGGTTTACACGGGTTTCCTGGGCGTGGATTTGGCGGCCGATCCCAGCGGCTATTACCGGTTGGTCCGCATTTACGGCCCTACCGATTTTAATCGTGAAATCGAGGGCCCGCTGGTGCGGCCCGATCTCAAGGTGAAGCCCGGCGATTATCTCATTTCGATCGATGGCCATGAAATCAAAGCGCCCGAAAATCCGTACCGGTATTTGCAAGTGATCGCGGGGCAAAAAGTGCGCGTGGGCGTCAATGACCAGCCGCAGGCCAAGGGCGCGAAGTTCGCCGAGATTGAGCCGATTCGTTCGGAACACAGCTTGCGCTACAACCGGTGGGTGGCGGACAATATTCAAAAAACCCTCGAGGCCACCGGTGGCGACGTGGGTTACTTGCATCTCACGGCCATGGATTCGGGCAACGTCGCCCGGTTCGATAAATTCTGGCGCGCGTTTCGCTACAAAAAAGGCATTATCATCGACGTGCGCGGGAACGGCGGCGGCTGGACCGAGTATTTCATCATCGACAAGCTTGAGCGCAAACAAACCGCCTACAACGTCATACAAGGCATGACCCCTTATCGCTATCCCAACAGCGCCTCGCAGGCTCGCTATACGCTGATCAGCAATGAAGCCAACGGCTCCGACGGCGAGGCGTTTGTGGAGCATTTCAAGGCTCGCCAATTAGGCACGGTGGTGGGCGTGCCCTCGTGGGGCGGATTGGTCGGCATCATCAACCGCCAAAAGACCATCGACAACGGCTATGTCGAGCAATCCAACAACGCCTTCTGGGGCGCCAAGGGCAAATGGCTGGTGGAAAACCACGGGGCCGATCCGGATATTGTGACGCCGCAAGATCCCGCCGCCGTGCTCGCCGGCCGCGATCCGCAGCTCGAAAAAGCCATCGAAGTCGTGTTGAAAGATATCCGGGACAACCCCTGGAAATTCCCCGCCCGCCCGGCCTATCCGAAAAAGTAAGCGGCGGTCGCAAGCTGCTGTTCGCGGCGCATTCCTTGCGATGAAACGCGCGGGGAATGCGCCTGCGTTTTAATACGCGAAGTCCAACGCGCTTTCGGCTTGACGTAAGCGGGCATTAGGAAACCATGGAGACATGAAATCTCCACTGCCTTGCCATGAATTCGCGGCCCTTTATCGTCCGGCCCGGATTATGCGCGGATACTGCTCCAACGCCCCCATCATCGCCTCTAATTTCTAGCCATTCCCTATGAAAAAAACCGCAAACCATTCGCTGAACCGGCGTCAATTCTTGGGAAAATCCCTGGCCGCCGCTGGGGCCGTATCGCTGCCGTGGCTGATTCCCGCGCGCGTGCTGGGGAAAAACGGCGCGGTGGCGCCGAGCGAGAAGATCGTGCTTGCGGGCATCGGCCTGGGGCCTCGCGGCCAGTATGACTTAGGCGTGATGCTGCCGGAGAAAGATGTGCAGTTCGTGGCGATTTGCGACGTGCAGCGCGCCCGGCAGGAGGCGGTGAAACGGATGGCCGACCAGCATTACGGCAATTCGGATTGCCGGATGTACCGCGACTTGCGCGAGTTGCTCGCGCGGCCCGATATCGACGCGGTGTTGATCGCCACGGGCGACCATTGGCACGCGCAAGCCGCCTTGCTGGCCGCGCGCGCGGGCAAGGATATTTACTGCGAGAAACCCTGCGGCATGACGATGGGCGAGATTCAGTCGCTGGCTGAGGGCATCAGCCGCTATGGCCGCGTGTTCCAGGCGGGCACGCAGCGCCGCAGCGTGAGCAATTTCCAATACGCCGTCCACCTCGCGCAAAGCGGCAAACTGGGCCGGTTGCGCACGCTGCACGCCTCGGTGTACGTGCCCACGAAAACGTACGAGTGGCTGCCGGCCGAGCCGGAGCCGCCGAAGGACCAGTGCGATTGGAATCTCTGGCTCGGTCCCGCGCCCTGGCGTCCGTACAATAGCCGCTACGTCAGCGGCGGCTGGCGCGGGCATCACGATTTCGAGGCGGGCGGCAATTTCCTGGACTGGGGCGCCCATACGCTCGATTTGTGCCAATGGGCCAATCAAGCGGACGACACCACGCCCCTGGAATTCGAGGCCACGCCGACGTCTATCGTCGGCAAATACGCCAATGGCGTGCAGGTGATCTGCGATTTCCTGCCGACGGCTTTTGGCAATCGCGATCCCCAGTACCACACGGCCACCGGCACTTGCCCGGTGCGGTTCGAGGGCGACGAAGGCTGGGTTGAAACGGGCGACACCGGCCTGATGGTGTTTTCGGAAAATCTAGAAAAGACGCTCTCGCGCAAATTCACTCTAACCGGGCTCAGCTCGGCGGGGCACGGGCGGAACTTCTTCGATTGCGTGAAATCCCGCTCCCTGCCGGTGTGCCATCAGGGAATCATGCGCCGTTCGCATGTGGCGTGTTTCGCCGCCCAGCTGGCCTGGCAATTGGGGCGCAAAATTCAATTCGATCCGGTGAAGGAGGCGTTTATCGGAGATGACGAAGCCAACCGCATGCGCCGCCGGGCCACGCGCGAACCCTGGAATTTTAACGTTTAAACTTATGCGCCATTCTTTTTTAAAGTTAGCGCGGACATTGCTGCTGAGCGTGGTAATTACGGGAACGGATCTCGTTTCACAAGCGGCTGATAACGCGGCGGAACGCGCCCGCCAATGCGTGTCGGCGCTGCAAACACCCGGCGCCACTTTGTACCAAAAGGCTCGTGCCTGCCAGCAATTGGGCGAGATCGGCGGGGCGGACGCGGTCCCCGCCTTGGCCGCTTGCCTCGCGGACGAACAGCTCAGCGCCTATGCGCGCAGCGGCCTAGAGGGCATTNNAGGGCCTGCGGCCACGGCGGCGTTGCGCGAAGCTGTTGATAAGCTTAAAGGCAATTTGCGGGCTGGGGCCGTTAATTCTCTCGGCGTGCTGCGCGATCCTCAAGCTGTGGCCGGGTTGCTGCCTCTAGCGCGCGATCCGAATTCGGGCATGACCGCGGAGGCGCTGCTCGCTTTGGGGCGCATTGCCACGGATGAGGCAGTGGGTGGGTTGCGCGAAGCGCTCGCGAAAGAGCCGGAATTGTTGCGTACGAATGCGGCTTCCGGCTGTTTGCTGGCCGCCGAAATGCGATGGGCGGACGGCCAGGCGGATCAAGCGATCGCGCTCTACGATGTCGTGCGCGCGGCGCAATTGCCCACGCGTTACCAAGCGGCGGGCTTGCGGGGCGCGATCCTGGCGCGCGGCGATCAAGGTGTTTCGCTTTTAGTGGAACAACTCCACGCGAGTGAACCGCTGTTTCGCCAGGCGGCCTTGGGTGCCGTACGCGCCCGGCCCAGCGTGGCTTTGGCCGCGGCGTTGAATGCGGAACTAGCCCAGGCTTCAGGTGACTCAGCGGTGTTGCTATTGCAAGCGGTCGCCGATTGCCATGACGCCCAATCGCCCAGCGCCGTGGCCGCCATGTTAGCCGGGGGTGACGCCGCGGTTCGCCAGACGGCGCTGGTGGTTTTATGCGGTATCGGCGGCCCGGCGGAGGCGGGCAAATTGCTGTCCGTTTTAACCGACTCTGCTTCAACCGATGAAACCGCTCTGGCGTCGGATGCCTTGGCCCGCCTGGCGGGCGTGGATGCTCAAATCCTCCAAGCACTGGCGTCCGCGCCCCAGGTTGCTGGCAAATTGCGGGTGATCCGGCTTATCGAACAGCGCCAGCAAACCAACGCGGTGCCGCCGTTGCTTGAATTGGCCAAACAACCGGATGCGAAGGTTGCCGTGGCGGCGTTGCGCGCGGTAAAATCACTGGCTAACGCAAGTGTGATTCCCGAACTCATCACCCAAAATAAAGCCTGCCGCGACGATGCGTTGCGCGCGGCCCTCGAAGAAACTTTAGCCGCCATTTGTGCGTCCAAGACTGGGCCTAATTCCGGCGGTGCCGCCGTGCTGGCGGAGTTGAAGGCCGCCACGTCGACCGCTCTGAAGATTTCATGGATTCGCGTATTGGCCGCGGCGGGATACGCGCCCGCTTTGCCGGATTTATTGGCGGCGTTGAAAGACGAAGCCCTCGCGGCCACCGCTGCTACGCAATTGGGCCAGTGGCCCGACCCCGCGCCGGTGGAGGGTTTGCTGACGTTTGCCCAAGCCACCCCGCAAGCGGATTTGCGCCAGCGCGCCGTGGCTTCCGCCACTGCCCTCGCCACCGTCGCCGCCGAAGAGCGGCAGCGTCCCCCGGAGATCGTGGTGACCTGGCTGCGCCCACTATGCGCCTTGGTGCAAAGCGATGCGGAGAAACGCGCGGTGATCTCTCTCCTGGGCCGCGTGCCCCACGGAGAGAGTTTTCGTATGGCGGTTCCTTATTTGGATCAACCCAGCTTAGTAGCCGAAGCCTCCGCCGCCATTGTGCAATTGGCCCCGGCGTTGGCCAAAGTAGAGCCGGCAGTCGTGGAGCAAGCGTTGGATAGAGTCCTGCGGCGGGTGGACCGGCCCGAGTTGCGCGCCGAAGCGGGCAAAAACCTGGCGCTCATTCCCGGTCGTAGCGCACCCATTTCGCTGTTCGACGGCAAATCGCTGGCCGGTTGGGAAGGGGACACCAAGGTTTGGCAAGTGCGCGACGGCGCGATCCTCGGCGGAACTTTGGCGGGCAATCCGCGCAATGAATTTCTCGCGACTCAAGCCCGTTACACCAACTTTGTTTTGCGCCTGGAATACCGGCTCGTGGGCAGCGAAGGATTCGTAAACGGCGGCGTGCAATTTCGCAGTGAACGCCTGAAAGAACCCGCCAACGAAATGAGCGGTTACCAGGCTGACATCGGCGCGGGTTATTCAGGTGCCCTATATGACGAATCGCGCCGGAACAAATTCCTGTCCCAGCCAGCAGAGGCGCTCATCAAACGCCTCGAAAAACCGGGCGAATGGAATCGCTACGAAATTCGCGCCCAGGGCCGCCGCATTCAAATCTTCCTGAATGGCGAGGCGACGGTGGATTACACCGAGGCGGACACCGCCTTGCCGCAAACCGGCGTGATCGGCCTGCAAATTCACGGGGACAACAAGGCCGAGATTTCTTTCCGTTACCTGAC
>MTLE01003067.1_pt1 | contig 13499 bp, 7 predicted proteins | sample 1982461 | NCBI WGS metagenome assembly MTLE01 (sample SAMN05712605, study PRJNA340218) | biofilm metagenome | isolation source: sample SPL anode biofilm adapted to -200 mV | place: USA | collected 2012-02-03
GGGGCGTATATGATTAGTGGCGGGGCGAATGGGGCCTTCTTATTCTTGCTATGGGCTAGTTGTTTTTTACTTGCAGCAGTGGGTGGGTTACCTGGGCTGCTAGTCGGTACATTTTTGGGAATTTGGGGATCTATTAAAATTAAAGAAGCTTATGGTATGGATGCGAGTATAAATATTCCAACTACATTTGTGAATATAATTGCACAATCTATATTAGCGGCTGGAATAGCTGTTTTGGCAGTTGCAGAATTACCAGTCATTGTATTTGCTATTGCATGTATTATATTGTACACAACAGCAGCAATGTTGGATTATTTAATATTTATGTACACATACAATAAAAAGAATATTTTTAAACTATTGTTTGCATAGGAGACAGTAATGAAACTGGACTTTGATGCACTAAGTTGTGTGATTTTGCCTTCAATTGGATATGTTACTATGATTTGGATGAAAAAAAGAGCAATGGAATCAATTAAATTGAAAGTATATGCAATTGGAATTTATAGATTTAAACCAGTTTATGGAGATCAAGCTATAGTTTTAGCGCGTAGTTATGCGAGAGGTGGTGTAATAATCTTCGTCACCACCATTATTCTACCGCTAATTTTTTTTATAATTAAGCATTTAGTATAAATGTATATGCTGAGATAATCTCTTCTGTTGCATAACTGGGAGCTACATGTCTGACACAACCGACAATTTCTCCGCTGGCGAACAGGCACTTGGCTATTTCTACCAAGTCCGTTATGCCCTTCTGCAAATGATGCGGCTGCCGGAAGAAACTGCCTGCTTCATTGAAAGAGATGACGATCTTGATTTCACCGATCCTGAAGAGGGGCAGATCCTCGCGTCACTCAAGCACAAAGCCCGCGGCGACCGTTTGACGGACCTTTGTCCCGACTTCTGGAAATCAGTTCTCATCTGGGTTACTCGTTTTAAGGAAAACAAACAAACCGACACACTTCCCACATTTTTCCTGTTCACTACGGGAACTATCGCAGAGGGTTCGTTTCTGGAGAACTTCCTCCCCGGGAAAAATAAGCCTGACGACATCGCTGCCACGGCAGATGCCATACTGGCAACTACCACCTCCAAAACCATATTGAAAACCAAAGCCCTGTTCGATGAGCTCAACGAGGAAGAAAAAGATGACTTCCTGTCCCGCATAACCATTTTCGACAATCAGACCCGCATCGAGAACATCCCCGCTGCCATTATGGACCTGATGCGTACGGTGCGCCCTGAGTTCCGACCCAGCGTGTACCAGCGCCTCGAAGGCTGGTGGGTTGATGTGGCCATTAAGCTCATGACCGGCGAGAGGGTCGAATCTGCCTATGGCTGGGAAGTCTCGGAGATGCTTGCGTTCATTGCGGATCAATACAAAGCTGACAACCTGCCCATTGAGTTTATAGGCAAGGAGCCTCCGGAGGGGGTGAATCCGGAAGAAGACGACCGCATGTTTGTTCGACAGTTGAAAGCGCTTGGTCTCAAGACCAACCGGATTCGGCGGGCGATCCTCGACTACTACCGGGCCTTCGAGCAAAGAGCCTCTTGGGCCAGGGAACACCTCACGGTGAACGGCGAAGTGGAGCTGTATGACGACCGGCTGGTGGATGAATGGGATCGTTATCGAGGGATCGTTTGTGAAAGCCTTGACGAAAACAGTTCCGAAGAAGTCCTGGTTTCCTCGGGACGCAATCTGCTGAACTGGGTGGAGTCAAACGACAGCCCGCGGTTCCGCATCAGGCGAGAGGTCACTGAAGCCTATGTGATGATCGGCAGCTATCACATGCTGGCCAACGAAGCGCCTTTGCCGCGGGTGCACTGGCATCCCCGATTCATGCAGCGCCTTCAGGAAATTGTAACACCGGAGCAGCTATGAAAGCGTGGGCAAGGAGACCGCGAGAGATCAGGAACCTCTTCAATCCTGCATTCTGCGGGGTCGTCCTGTTGCGCAGCCTGACCAGCTTTGAAGTTGTCCAGCAGCGCGGGATGCCATTTTCGCTGTCGCTGCTCGTGTTGCCCCTCAGCCTCCACAAGGCGAGCCGTGAGTCGATCATCCGCGGCAATCGAAGCTACCTCACCAAGATCGTGGACGAGTGCCCTGAAATTCTGGTCGGTCTGCCGGAGCGGGCCAAGAGTCTCCTTCCGTACACATTCGAGGCGTACGGTCTACTCATGCAAGCAGGAGCGATCAATGTCAACGCCGATGGAAGAATTGCAGTAACACGCGGAGCTCTGCGCAAACAACTCTTCGGCACTGCCGAATCGCAAGCGTGCCAACAGGCTGCGCAGATCCTCGGCAGGAAATTCGCCGCCGTTGGCGATCGCGTGACCATTTATACCACCTTTGGGGTCCGCCCATGAAAATCCGGTCCATCATTCTCTACAGTCACACCGGCAGCAAACGCGTTTTTCCCTTTCATTCCGAAGGGCTGAACATCATCACTGGCCGTTCATCCACCGGAAAGTCTGCCCTGTCGGATATCGTGGAATACTGTATGGGGCGGAGCACCTTCAATGTGCCGGAAGGAGTAATCCGGGACAAGGTCTCATGGTATGGCGTGATCTATCAGTTTCCCGGGGAGCAGGTGCTGATTGCCAAGCCTGCGCCAGGCTCCGGCCATTCCAGCTGCTCCAAGGCCATGATCAGGCGGGGGGCTGAACTGGTAGCGCCGGATTTTTCCGAACTCAAGGAAAATTCCGATGACGACACCGTCGTCTCGCTTCTCAGCACGCTCCTGGGGATTCCGGAAAACCTGACTGATGTTCCCCTGCATCAAAGCAGAGCCAGCTACAGCACCAACATCAGCCACACCTATTACTACCTCTTCCAGAAAATCGGCATCATCTCCAATAAGGAACAGCTCTTTTACCGGCAGAACGAGCCATTCATGCCGCAATCGATCAAGGACACGCTCCCGATCCTGCTGGGGGTTGCTCCCAAGGACCGTCTCGAAAATGAGTCGAAATTACGGGACGCCCGCAGAGAGCTCAAGATTCTGGAAAAGGTCATTTCCGATGCCATGCAGTCCCGTCGGCAGCTGAACACCAATGGGGTTGGTCTGCTTTCGGAAGCCCGGCAGTTGGGAATAGTAAAGTCAGACCGCATCCCGGAAACAACGGAAGAGATACTTGAGCTTCTGCGAGAAGCGGCCGCATGGAAACCGGCAACCGTGCCGGATGAGGATGCCGGCAGGATCACCGTGCTCGAAGGCGAACTATCCGCCCTCCGTGCCGAGCGCCGGTCTCTCAGGCAGCGATTGGACGCGGCACGCCTTTTCACCGACAAGGAAGACGGTTTCAGCCGCGAAGCCGGCGAACAGAAGGACAGACTCTCCTCTATCAACGCGCTTCCCCGTAATGCTCAAACCGGGGCATGGCAATGGCCCTTTGCCGAAGAGAACCTGGGGATGGACTCCCAATAGCGGAGGCGCTCCTGGCCGAGCTTCACTCGTTGCACGCGGAAATGAAACGGGTAACGGGAGAACGCCCCCAGCTTCAGTTCTATATATCCGAGCTTATGGCAGAGCTCACCGAGGCGGAACGTTTACTCAGGGATAAAGAACAGGAGCTTGCGTCGGCCATCGCGGCCAATGAGGCTATTGCACAGCTGGGCAACCTGAACAACGCCGCCTCGAAGGTTGTGGGGAGAATCAGCTTCTTTCTAGAAACGTACAGCCCTGAAGCCGACATCGAGGAAACGGAAAAGCGAAAGAGATCGCTGCAACGACGTATCGAGGAGCTTGAAAAGAAATCGGGCGCCGATGACAGCAAGGAACGTCTGGCCTCAATTCTCAACATTATCTCCAGCACTATTGGCGGCTATGCGAAGGAGTTGCGGGCTGAGTTTTCGGAATATCCCTTCCGTCTCGATCTTAATAATCTTACGGTGGTTGTGGATAGACCGGACAGGCCCATTCCGATGCACCGCACCGGCGGCGGCGCCAATCATCTTGCCTATCACCTTGGAGCACTGTTATCCCTCCACCAGTTTGCCGCAGCCAATGGCCGGCCGATACCGCAATTCCTGTTCCTGGACCAGCCGACGCAAGTCTATTTCCCCTCGGAAACTGCTTATAAAGATGCAGACGGTTCCATTGAACGCACAGAAGCTGACTCAGATGTGCAACGCGTTCACACGCTCTTTTTGCTGCTGTATCGCTTTGTGACGGAGATCTGCCCAGGATTCCAGATCATTGTCACAGAGCATGCAAACCTGCGCGATGACTGGTTCCAGCATGCGCTGGTAGAAAAGCCGTGGACGAAGCCGCCAGCCCTGGTTCCGGAGGATTGGCCGACACCCCCTTGATCTCCAAAACAACGGATTCGGTGCCCCTTTTTGAATGTTTTTTGTATGCCCTTCAGGAGGATTAATGTTGCGTCAAACGATAAGGTTGATTCTGGCAGTTATCTGTCTGTTGTACACTTCGGCGTCGTACGCCCAGTTACCACAAATTTCAAACGGCCTCGGCTATCTCTCTTCATCCCAGAATCCCGACGGCACGTGGCAGAACGGCACCACCCAGGTCGAGACCACCGCCGCAACCTTCACCGTCCTGAAGACCCTGAAACTACTGAACCAGACCGCCGGCACCACGTACACCACCGGTGCCGCCTGGCTGCAAGCCCAGACGCCCCAATCCGTCGAGTACATCGCCGAGCGGCTCTACGCCCTTACCCTTGCTGATACCGGTGCCCTTACACAGTCTGCCGATGCGACCGGAGGCGGATGGGGCGGCGATGCCGGGTATGCGACGAACCTCCTCGATACCGCCAGCGCCCTTCAGTCCCTCAACATCGCCAACTATACCGACACCACCATCATCAACTCCGCCTTGACCTTGCTCACCACCAGTCAGAACACCGACGGTGGCTGGGGCTTCTATAAGGGCGACGACAGTAACGTCTACATGACTGCCGTGGTCTCCGCCACCCTGCAGCAGTTCCCCCAGATGAGTCCCATCGCCACCGCAGTCGGCAAGGCATCTGTTTTCCTTCTCGCCCACCAGAACCCGGACGGCGGTTTCGGCAGTTCGCCCTCCACCGTCTTCGAAACCGCCATGGCCTATGCTGCCCTGGCTGCCGTCTTTAACGATACCGCAGTTCTCGGCAACGCAGTCACCTACCTCACTACCACCCAGACCGCCAACGGCTCCTGGGACGACGATCCCTACGCCACTGCCCTGGCACTCAAAGCCCTGTACCTCTCTGAGAACATACCGTCTCCACCGCCGCCTCCACCGGCAGCCGGAACTTTCACCGGCACGGTGGTGGATGCTATCACCGGCCAGCGAGTTGCCGGCGTTGCCGTCGTCCTAGATAGTAACAACCTGGTCAATACGGTGACCGACTCCACCGGTGGTTTCACCCTGAAAGATGTGCCGCCCGGCAGCCAGAAGGTGAGCTTCACCCTGTCCGGCTACGCCGCCACATCCGCTTCCGCGACCTCCACCGCCAACGTAGCTACCAGTCTGGGCAACGTGGCTATGGTATCCGCCTTCTCCACCGGCACCATCGCCGGTACGATTAGCGATGATGCGGGCAAGCCTCTGGCTGGCGTGGCCATTGCCGTAACCGGCGCCTGGCGCGGCGGTGACACAACCGGCGCCGATGGTAGCTACTCCATTACCTACGTTTCCCCTGGAGCGGTAACTATCACCGCCTCCAAGTCGGGGTATCAGGACGTCACCGCCTCGGGGACTGTCTATGCCCGCACGACGCTTTCCTTCTCGCCGCGCCTGAGCACGTCCAGCTCTACGGTTACCACCGGTATGCTGGTGGGGCGGGTAGTAAGTAGCTGGGGGGATCTGCCCATCGACCATCTTCCGGGAGAGGAGGGTGTCACGGTGAAACTCTCCGGCGGGATCATCGCTTATCCGGACGCGGACAATGGCGGTAGGTTCAGCATTCCGGACCTCCCTCCCAACACCTATCAGGTGATTGTTGGGATGAACGGCTTCACGACCCGGACCTTCCGGGCGTTGATTTTGCCCGGGGTTACTATTGACTTGGGAATGATTCGCCTGGAAATGAACATCTCGACAATGGCGTTGACCGGCAAGATAACCGACGCTACCACCGGCGCCCCGATCCCCGGCGCCGAGGTGACGATCGTTGACAACAACCTCACCGGGCGGGCGGACTTCGCCGGCACGTACGCCATTACGGACATTCCGACGGGGGTACAATACACGGTCAAGGTCTCCGCTGCCGGATACGTCGGCAAGACATACACCATCAGTTCCTCTCCCTGGACCCAGACCATGAACATTGCCTTAGTGCCGAAGGCGACCAAGGGGAGCCTCACCGGCACCGTGGTCGATGCCGACAACAACCAGCCGCTGGCGGGAGTGACCGTGACGCTCGTATCCGATCCCACGGTCAGTGTCACTACTGATGCAGGTGGTAGCTTTACTTTCGCTGCCGTTCCCAAAGGAGTCCAGCAACTGACCCTTGCCCTTGACGGGTACGCCGGACGCACACTGACCACGGCTATCTCCGCTGGCACGGTCAACAACGTGAGGAGCATACCGCTTTCCGTGAACCCCCTGAATGCCTCCATACGGGGAAGGGTATGGGACGGCTACGCCAATGCCCCCTTCGCCGGTGTCGAGATCGTGGCTAACAGGGGGGCCACCCTGCAGACCTTCACCGGGGGTGACGGCACCTATGCGCTCGACAACGTGGAGCCGGGGACGGTTACCCTCACCGCGACCGCCACAACGAAAACCGGCTACTATTCGGCCAGTTTCACCGGCACCCTTGAACCGAATGGTATTCTGGTCTTCAGCCCGACCATGACGACGGCTCCGCCGTCCGTTGTTGACGTTACGGTGCAGACTGACAAAACGTCGTATCCCAAGAGCGATCCGATCAATATCGCCGTTACCCTGTGGAACACGGAAAGCAGTGACTATGCGACCTCGCTCCGGCTCTCGGTAGTCGATCCGGCCGGTGCCGTTGTTTACGACACGACTAGTGAGATGAGCCTGATCGCCGACGGGACGCTGGTGCAGAACTTTGTCTTTACGCTTCCCTTGTCCGCTTCGGGAGGCACTTACAAGGTGCTGGCAGACCTGTACGATACGAACGGTATGCTGCTCGGCACCGGAACAAAGAGCTTCGGTGTAGCCACAAGCCAGATCAAGGTTACCCCTGTAATCCCGATGGCACTTACAAGTGGAGACAACACATTATCATTCAACCTGACAAACACAGGTGCCATTCCAGTCTCGAACGGCATCCTGGCCGTCTCCCTGAAGGACCCGGATGGTCACGTTGTGGCTACTTCAACCCAGAGTTTCACCCTTGGTAACGGTCAGAACACATCCCTTACCTACACGGTATTGATCCCGGCCCTCAAGTTCGGGAACTACACCCTTACCTATGTGGAGAACGACGAGACCGCTGCCGGGACGGGAACCGACCTTTCGTTGCCGAGCAACCTTGCCATCGCGCCGCTGTTCGACAGTAACTCCCATCGCATTAGACAGACGGCAGGATTGAGTGTCACCCTGACCAACCCAGGACGATTCAACCTCGATCCGACCGGTGCAGGTCTGCCGGTCACAGTTTCCATACCCGATGCGGGGTATGAAGAGACAAAGTTACTTATCCCCGTTCCAAACATCGGCAGTACTTCCGGTAGCACCCTGCTGTTCAGGTTCGTACTCCCGGAAACCCTGACCGCCGGTTTGCACAAGGGGACAGTAACGGTTACCCTGCCATCGGGATCGGTCCAGTCGCAGCAAATATCGCTGGCCATCCAAGAGTCCTCGCTGGCCCTTGTTCCCATACAGACTTCATACATGGCGGGGGGGACTATCACCCCGCAGATTGTCAACAATGGCGGTGTGGACACGCCGGTTCAGTTTCACCTAAGTTTGTATGACGCTAAATCCGCCTTGATTGCGGAAACGTCCGGTACCGGGACTACGGTGGCTGGTGCATCGCTTGCGCTTAATATGATAATCCCGACAGGAGCTGTCGACGGTCAATACAACATGATCGTGCAATTCAAGGATGGGAAAACGGCTAAGGAAGAGACTATTCCGAATCCGATAGTCATCACTGGAGTGAAAGGGACGCTTCAGGTTCAGACGGATAAACAGTCTTATCTGTCGACAGAGATCATTACATCACAGAGCAATATTTCCAACAATGGCCTTGCGTTTGTTGGGGGGAGCCTGCATCTACAAGTGACAACCGCAGGGGGCAATCAGAACGTCAAAACCTGGACTACGACATATGACTTCCAGCAAGGGATTAGGTCGAATATCGATTCGTTCGAAACCCCTGATGCCGTAACACTAATGCCTGTATCTGATAACTTTAACGATGGCGTTTTCAATTCGGACCGCTGGTCATCTTCTCGTTCCAGTTCTCTATTGGATTACCCCCCCACGGAGCAGAACGAAACATTACAATTGTATCTACCTTCAAATCCTCCTCGAAACTGGATATCGAATAACCTAGAAAGCAAATTCAGAATCACAGGAGATTTCGACGCAACCGTGGATTACAACATTACAAGTCCATGGAACTCTGGCGGGAATAATCACGCATCCGGCTTCTATGTATTTACTGATAATTGGAATGCACGGATTGATGTATGGGGGTCTTCTCCAACCTATGGGATTATTGATTCATATAATTCATATACGAATGTAGGTGGGGCCAGAACAAACGGTAAATTTAGATTAAGACGTGTTGGGAGTACATATTACACATATTTTTGGAACGGCAGCAGTTGGACAAATGCATATAATTTCGGGAGTCGACCTTCCGGACCTGCCGGATTTTCACTCCTGTGTTTTGGGCAGGGAGGAAGTGTTACAGTTCTATATGATAACTTCACGATCTTGACTCATACCTATCCTGCTTCCGGCACAATTAACCTCAAATACGACAGCGGCCGTTCGGCTACCTGGGATAAGATCAGCTATACGGCCGATACTCCGCCTGGAACGTCCATCAAGTTCAGAACCCGCACCGCTGACACCGAAGGCGGACTATCCACCGCCACGTGGAGCAGTGATATCACAGAAAGCGGTTCTTTTATCGCAAGCCCCAGTGGACGATGGATTGAAGTCGAGACCACTCTGGCCACAACAAATACCTCGACCACTCCCACGCTTCGTGACCTCACAGTGACCCAAGGGCATAACGCGGGTGAAGTCCTTTGGCAGACTGATATCCCTGTCAGTATTGCGCAGGGGACAGTTCCTGACCTTAACAATGCAATTGGATTGTTGGGAGTAACCGGCAAATTTTACTTGCAGGGCGCTCTCGGTTCCAGCACAGGTCAGACGGTTGCCACAGCCGAATATCCCTTTTATGTGGAGCAGGGGAGTATTCAGTTGTCATTCGCAATTGACAAGAAGACCTACAAGCCGGGCGACACTGTTACCTTTACCGGTGAGGTCAAGAACTTGTCGAGCGTCGATGCCGCAGGATTGACTCTGCTGCTCAAAGGGGCTGGGGCCGCCAGCCAACCACTCTTCACAGAAACATTTGACCTCTCGGTCAACGGTACCCATCCGTTTAGCTTCACTGCTGTTGCCGGGACAGATGGTACCTATGGTCTGAACGGGACGGTTACTCAGAACGGAACAGTCTTGGCCGAGATTGATGACCAGTACAAGGTAACAAGTCCCGTAGTGACTGCGACCCTGTCCGGTCCTGATACGGCCGGGGGGGCGCCATTCACCTTGAACCTTTCCATTGCCAACAACGGGTTGACAGACGCCTCGCTGTTGATCGGAAACTCCTTCGGGGTGCCCCCGGAAACTATCGTGGTCCCGGCTGGAGAAACAACATTCCGCCAGTATCAGCAACAGATCTCCGCCGATACCATTTACACCGTTATTTTAACTGGCGACTTGGTACAGACGCTCACCAAGTCCGTAGTCTACGTCGCTCCGACTTCCGGAAACATCAGCCTCAACATTGCCTCGAAAGTTGTTGTCGACAAAGTCTCTTACAATCCGAACGAAAGGGTTGCTATCGCTTCAACCCTTAATAATCAGAGTGGTGGCGTCACGGCAAGTAACCTTACCGCTCTGATAACGGTGGTAAATGTCCAAGGACAGGTGTTATTCTCAAATGCCACTCCCATCCAGACGCTCAATCAGAACCAGACCATGACACTTAATAGCTATTGGAATACGGGAGGCAATCCGGCAGGGTCCTATCTAGTCTCTCTGCAAGTCCTAGCCAGTGACGGCACCGTGGTCGCCACGGCTAGCCAGGAACTAGTCATTGCTAGCAGTACCAGTCCCATCAAGCTCCTGAAGGGGCAGATATCCCTCGACAAGCAGAGTATCCTGACTGGGGAACCGGTGCCGGTCTCCTATAGCATTATGAATGCAGGTAACCTGGACCTAGCCGACATCGCCATTTCGGTCCAGATCATCAACCTTGCTGAACAGACCGTCTACAACACTATTACAGACCAGGCGACCCTTACCATGGGAGCCAGTCATGCCAACAGCAACCAGATCGATACCCAAGGGTACAGCGCCAAAGACTATCTGGTGGTACTGCGGGCCAGTATTGCCGGCGTGGAGGAAACCTTGGCCGGCACTTACTTCCGCGTTGAAGGAGCGCCCTCGGCACCGGCTCTGGTCGGCCCGACAGCGGGTGCCGACGTGGAGACCCTGACCCCGGTACTTACCGTCAGCAACGCTGCCGATCCCAATGACGATAAGCTCAGCTATGAGTTCGAACTCTATGGCGACAGCGGGCTGACCACCATCGACGCGACCGGAGCCGTTCCCGAAACCGCTGGTGTTACCGGCTGGGTCGTCCCAACGGCCTTGGTGGAGAACCAGACCTACTACTGGCGGGGCCGGGCCTTTGACGGCAAGCTCTATAGCCCCTGGATGGTACCTGCCTCATTCCGGGTGAACACCATCAACGATCCGCCGTCGGCACCCACGATAACGAGCCCTGCCAACGCTACCTTCGTGGCAACCCTCAACCCGGTGCTGACCGTGAACAACGCCACCGACCCGGACAGCACAGATCTCACCTACAACTTCGACCTGGCGCTTGACTCCGACTTCACCCAGATTGTCGCTACGACCAAGGGAGTCAGCGCTGGGACAGGGACCACGGCATGGACTGTTCCTGTCAACCTTCAGGAGAACAGCTGGTACTACTGGAGAGTCCAGGCGGACGACTGGCTCGCGACAGGCACCTGGTCCACAACCGCTCGCTTCTTCGTCAATACCAGTAACGGTGCCCCATCAGCTCCGGTCATCACCAGTCCTGGTGACGGTTCGACCGTTGCCGCCCTGTCCACCGACTTAGTCGTGACTAACAGCACCGACCCCGCTTTATCCACATTGATCTACTTCTTTGAAGTGGATACTGTCCCCACGTTCGACTCCCCCGGCATCTTCCGCTTCGGTAGTGTTTCCGAAGGTCAGGGGACGACCGGTTGTCAGGTGAACGGGCTGCAGGACAACACCCGTTACTATGTCCGCGTCAAGTCCAGCAACGGAAGTGCCGATAGCCCCTGGTCCTCTGTCATTACCTTTGTCGTCAATACTGTCAACGATCCGCCTACCGTGCCTATCCTGGCCAACCCATCGAACGGGGCTGGCGTCAACGTCTTTAGCCCAAACCTGTCCGTTTATGACGCCACAGACCTGGATCACGATGCGCTCACCTACGAATTCGAGCTCTACGCCGATGCCGGTCTCACCAACCTGGTCGCCACGTCGGACCGCATCACCGAGGTCCCAACGCTCACCAGCTGGACCGTACCGGTCACTCTCATGGAAAACCAGACATACTACTGGCGAGCCCGGGCCTTTGATGGCGCCCTGTACAGCGGCTGGATGCCTGCCGCCTCCTTTATGGTGAATACAGCCAACGACGCCCCAGGGGCACCGAGTATCCTTACACCGGCGAATAGTAGTACCGTCCCCACCCTAACCCCCACACTGACTGTCAGCAAGGCCGTTGATCCGGACAGCGACAGCCTTACCTATGGCTTCGAGCTCTATGCTGGGACCATGTTAATCGCATCGGTTGGCAATATTCCAGACGGCACCTCAGGTAGCATAGTCTGGACGCCCGGATCGTTGAGCGACAATACAGTCTACCAGTGGCGGGTTAGGGCCTTTGACGGCGACCGTTACGGTGCCTGGACCTCCATGGCAACTTTTACTGTACATATACCCACCGCGAGCGTCACCGTCGACATGGACTTCGAGCCACGTACCCTGAACAAGACCGACAAAGGAAACTGGGTCAAGGTTGAGTTCGAACTTCCCCATGGCTACAAGGCATCGGACGTGGACATCTTCTCGATCCGTCTCGAAGGGACCGTCCCGGCCGAACGTTCGCCGGTCGAGATCAAGACGAAAACCTATGACAACGGCTGCGATGCTGAACACGATAAGCACGACCACGAGAAACTCATGGTCAAGTTTGACCGGAGCGAAGTGATCAAGGTACTCCCCTGTGGAGACCAGGTTCCGGTCCATGTCATCGGGAAAGTGGGCACCAGCGCCCTCGAAGGGGTTGATGTCATCCGGGTGATAAATCAAGGGCAATGAGACTCGGAGAAGTTTCAGTCCACATGTAACCAGCGGTCCAAGAAATTGGGGCAAACACTATGAAGAAAGCGGATACCGTTTCTATCGCGCTCAGGACATCGGTCAGAATGGAGAGGTGATGGCCAATTCAAAAGGTCTTCATTACACCACCGCCAGGAGATCAAGGGCGTAGTGCCATGCTTCAACCAGGAGACCTGGTGTCATTACCGGCGAAACCGTGGGCCGATGTGCAGTTTGTCGTGAAGGTTTCGAAAAAGGATTTGTCAGCCAACACGTTGCCGTATGCCGATTGCCAGAGTCTGCCGTCAACGCCGACGCCATATGTGGCCTTCGCGCACCACAAGGGCAAGCATAATTACTTGGTCAGCGTTATGGCTAAGGCAAACCCGGCTTAAATTTGTCGATCATACGCGCCTTGAACCTGCCTATTCCTACTTTGACAGAGCAGAGCCGTATTGTCGCCTACCTCGACGATCTCCGGACAAAAGTCGACTCCCTCAAGCACCTCCAAGCTGAAACCGCCGCCGAATGGATGCCATGCTGCCTTCCATTCTGGCAAAGGCATTCAATAGAGAGTTGTAACAAATCAGATTTGGAGAGTTATGGACTTCGATGAGTTCCTAGAAAATGGTCCTTTCCCCCGTGGGCGCTGAGTAATTTGGATGTGTCTCTTTAGCCAATTTCCCCGTGAATAAAGAGGAATTATGCAGACTATAATGGGGTAGGGAGGAAGCTGATAAGCGAGTAATTATGGTTTCACCAAGGTCTCACTGGGCTCACGAAGGCCCATGCATTCTGTTGCAGTTAAATGAAACCAAAGCCGGATAGAAAATTGGAGTAATTAGTTGAAATTTTAGCGGATTTTATTTATCGCTTAAAAGCTGAGCCTTTGGATCAGCTGGATTCGAATCCCGTTTCCCGCTC
>MTLE01006353.1_pt3 | contig 13484 bp, 9 predicted proteins | sample 1982461 | NCBI WGS metagenome assembly MTLE01 (sample SAMN05712605, study PRJNA340218) | biofilm metagenome | isolation source: sample SPL anode biofilm adapted to -200 mV | place: USA | collected 2012-02-03
CCCGCCGCGCCCGTGACCCCGGTTGAGTTGAAGCGGCCCGATTTGCTGGCGTTTAGCCGCTTCTTAAGCGCCCGTTTCTTGGTGGTTGATTATTGGTGGACGGCTCAAGGGATCGCGCTTTATTTGCCTCCCCTTCGGATACGATTATCGGGAACGTTGACGATACCTTTCATCCCTCCCATGTGGCGCAGTCTTTCCTCGGTTCATCTGGCCTGGAACGGACGGGTAACAGCCCATTGCCACCCGCAGGATGCTCGTGATTTGGAGGCGTTGTTCCCCGGGCAAGCGCTCACCACCGGCGCCAGGGAACAGCTCGCGGCTGCGGCTTTGGAGGGTGCCTGGCAGGAATTTCGCGCCGGCCAGGCGGAAACTGCCGCGAGAGGTTTAGGCGATACCCCGGAATCAGAAATCTTTGTCGTCCCTACCGCGCGCTCGAAAGCCACACGGGTGTTGCGTTGGTGCATGGGAGCTAGCCTGGGCTTTTTCCTCTTTGCGTCGATTATGGCCAGCCTGCAAAAGAAACATTCGCCCACGCGTTTTCAGCCGGTTTCAGTGTCGGCACAGATGGTCCAGGAATCCCTATCGCGCAAGGCCGCGATTCGGTCCCGGGCGGAAGCGCTTGAAAAGCATGACAATCAGTACCCCGCCTTCAATTGGATTTTGCCCGAGTTGGATATCGTGCCCCTCGAAACCGCCCGGCAACTGCGGTTGCTGTTTCTTGAAAATATCAAAACCAACGCCGTGCCCGATTTGGATGAAATCAAATACATATTGGGACACGTCCATGTGCGATGCGCTATCGCCAATGGCTGGCTCACCGGCGAATCCCTGGGCCTGACGCCGGAAATGGCCGCAAAGTTAGCGGATGATTCCGAGTTTAGGCAGGTGATAGCCCATGAGTTAAATCCGGTTCATATAGTAAACGCTGATTCCGCGGAAAAAGATAAATCATATAAACACGAGAATTTCACCGGATTAAGCACGGAAACATGGGTGATGACTTCTCGGTGGTTGGAGAAACTGGGCTGCCTGCAAGTTCTCGCAGTGAATAAGGAAACCATCGTCGAAACATTGCTCCGCCATCAGGTCCTGGGAGATACGCCGATGCCGGGTCGACGCCCCTTGCCCAAGGCCAATTGCGTGCGCGGCCTGTTTCACACTATGGGTTTCAACCCAATCCGCGATACTTATCATTCCCTCTATTTGCTGGAAAAATATGGCGGTTTGGAACGGGTCCAGCGGGAAGCCTGCATCCAGGCCCTTCTGCGGTACCATTGCGGTGGTGGCGTCTTTGCCTGTCCCGAGAAATGCCGTGACTATGCGTTTATTTATGGCGATGCCCGCGATACGGTGGCCGGTTACGAAGCGTTGCGCATTCTCGGCGCGCTTGATCGCGTTACCGATTTGCCGAAATGGCAGTTCCGCCCTTACTTTCATTCCGAGGTCACGGCCACCAACCGCGTGGCTACTTGGGACGAAATGGAGGCGTGGACTTGCCAGAAACGGTTGGACCTAGCCCTTCAAGCGCACCAGGATAATCCCGGTGCGCCTTACTGCTCGCTGCTAATGCCCCTTCGGTAGCCTGCGCCCGGCCCCGCACCCCATGCGCGGCACACGCCCGCAATTGATCGGGCCGCCGCCGCGAGGTTTTACCGAAACAGCAACGGCGCGAATTCTTTTAAACTGCGACGCCAGGTTTGCCATTCGTGCGCGGTGCCGGGGGATTCGTAGAACACGGTTTTGATGCCTGATTTTTCCAAAGCTTCGCGATAGTTTTTCACGCCTTTGTAAAAGAATTCGCCCTCGTCGGTGCCGATGCTGATGAAGAGCAGATGCACCCGCTGGTTGAAGGCCTGGGCATCGGCCATTGCCCCGTTGTACGCGGTCTTGGCGTCGAACGCGCCGCCGCTCAGCGAGCCGCCCGTGCCGCTAAACCCGCCGAGGTAGGCGAACTGGTCCAAATGATTCAGCGCGATGTAAAACGTCTGCATGCCGCCCATGGAAAGGCCCGCCATGGCGCGATGCTCGCGGTCGGCGAGGGTGCGGTAATTCGCGTCGATGGTGGGGATCAAATCCGTGACGATCACTTCTTCAAACGTGCCGAACATGCGCTTGAGGTCGGGCGCCTGGTTGCCGCTGGAACGCGGCGGGGCTTCGGGTTCACCGGGTTTCCGCGCGTAGCCTTTTTCCATGACGATCAGCATGGGCTGGCATTTCTGGGCGGCGATCAAATTGTCCATGATGTGATTCAACCGGCCTTGAACGCCCCAGCCGCGCTCATCTTCGCCCGCGCCGTGTTGCAGGTACAAGACGGGGTAACGCGTCTCGCGGCCGGCGTCATAACCCGGCGGCGTGTAAATAAAGTAGCGCCGCCAGGCCGCCGTGGTTTTGGAGTAATACGCGCGCTGGCGCAGTTCGCCATGCGGCACGTCCTTGACGTCGTAGAAATCCACGCCCGGCTCGGGGATCTCGATGCCGCTGGATTGGCGGCCCCAGCCGTAATAAGTCTCGCTGGCCGTGTCGTTCACGATCACCCCGTCCAGCACGAACCAATAATAATGAAAGCCCGGCGCGAGCGGCGCGGTGGTGAGGCTCCAGACGCCATTGGTGTCGCGCGTCATGTCGTAGTCTTTGTCCAAGTGGATTTGCACCTTCGAGGCGTTGGGGGCCTTCAATTGGAAACGGGCGCGCGCGTCGGGAAACACGCGAGGATACGCCTGGCCCGCGATGGTGGAAGGGGCGGGCTGGCCGCTCTCGGCCGCCGGAGTGGTTTGGGCCAGCGCGGCCCAGGCGCCGCAAAGGAGCGACAGCGCGAACAAAGGCAAAGCTTTCATGGTTTAAGCAGGTTTGAAGTGTTGCTAGGTATCATTCAACAGCCAAGGCCCTGCCACGAGGCAGTCCGTCCGGCTGGTGTTTAATCGGAAGATAGCAGATACCGGCGCGCGAGGGAACCTGATTTATGGGGCATGAAAATGCGCTTCGCTCCCGCCGCCGCAGGCCCCCTAAACGCGGGCAAACGAACCAAACTATACTACGAACCTTTTTAAAAGGCGCGTCAGCGCTACCACGGGTCTTGTATTGACCGTTCTCTTTTAATCCTCCTGCGGCATTGAAAGGAGGGCTTGCTTTCCGGCCTTTGGCACGCACAGCAGCAGGCAGAAACTGGCGGTGACGGCCACGGAGGCGAGGGCTAGCCAGCGGTCGTAGGGGAAGCGGGCAGGGGCGCGCAATTGGAACACGCCGTAGAGCGTGGCCTTTTGGCCGGGGAAGGGGGCCGTGGCTTTGGTCTCACCTTCCGAAGTCACCCACTGCGAGACGCCCGAGCTAGCCAGCCGGATGATCGGGATGCCAAATTCCTTCGCCCGCGCCGGGCCGATGCGCGCGTGCAACGTGTGCTCATACGATCCCCAATCTTCGACGTCCATGGTCGGCACGATGATCCCCTGCGCGCCCAGTTTGGCCAGGCGGTCCACCACGCGGCGATAACTGAGGTCGTAACAGATGCAGATGCCCAGCTTGCCCCAAGGCGAATCCCACAATTCCTGCTGGCGGGCGGGCAGGCCATCTTTGAAAAATTGGATGGGCACCGATTTCACTTGTTGAAACACGACTTTGCCTTCGGGGCCGATGACGTACGCGGTGTTTTCGAACTGGCCATTCGCGGCGGGTTCCTTGCCGCCCACGACCAGGTATTTTTGATGCTGGCGGCACCAGTTTTTGACCCGTGGGGGCACCGGGCCGTCGAAGGTGTACTCGCTCAGCACCAGCAAATCCGCGCGCGGGTATTTCTTAACCAATTGGTCCAAGAGCCGGGGCACTTCCAGTTCTACTGGAAACTCGGCCTGCATTCCCGCCACTTTCAGCGGATGGAACCCCTGTTTCGTCACGCTGGGCATGGATTCGGGCAGCCAGCACACCACGGCCAAGGTGGCCAAGCTGAGGCTCCCGGCGATCAGCGCGGCACGGCGGTTCAGCAACGGCAGCAATCCCGCCAAGGCGGCCAGCAGGAAGCCCACGCCGTAAACGCCCCAGTAGAGCATTGCCGTCCCTTTTTCCGGATCGGCAAAGGCAAAACCGATGTTTAGCCACGAGAAACGCAGGTAATAAAGCTCGCTGCGGAAGTACTCCAGGCCGGTCCACAGGAATGGAGCCAGGAGCGCGAGGGCGAGGTCGCCCCAGCGTGCGCGGCACCGTTGCGCGAGTAGCAGGAACAGCCCCAGCCAGAGCGATAATACCAGCCAAAGGGGCACGGCGGCCCATTGGAAGATGCCAAAGAAAAAGTGCAGTTGCGGCGCGTAGATGGCCATGCCAAGGGCGACGCCCGAGTAAAACGCCCAGCGCGGACTCGGCGCGCGCGCCATCAGGATGACCAGAAAGATGAAGACACCCACCAGCAGACGGGCGGATTCCCAGAGGTACGCGGCATGGAATGCGGCCGCCGCGAGCAAGGCTTCGAGGACAATGAGCCACCGCGGGCTGGGGATCCGGGGAACTTCGGAAAACCATCGCATATTCGCCTCCTTGGTTTTGGGTTTAGGAATGGGACTTTTGGGTTGGACAAAGTCAATTCTCTAGCTCACTAGGGATTTCTTGGGCATGGACACTGATCTTCTCCAGGGTTTGCGTGATTTGGCGGATATCGGCGGCGGAAATGCCGTTCCACACCGCCTCCGCCCCCTGATAATAGCCGGGCAAGATTTCCGCGAGCAGCTTCCGGCCGGCGGGGGTGAGCGCCACCTGGTAAGCCCGGCGGTCGCCCGGGGTGTCGCGCCGCTCGATCAAGCCACGCTTTTCCAGGCGGTCGGCCAGGCCGGTGACATTCGAGCGATGCATGATCAACTCCCGGCTCAAAGTGGTTTGGGAAAGGCCCTCGGGATAATCCCGCAGCAAGTTGAGGACGTTGAACTGGCTGGGGCTGAGATCCCATTTCTGGAAGAATTTCTGGCTGGCCTGCCAGACGGCGTCCGCCGCGCGCAGCAATTGAAGTGTCGCCGGATACCGCGGCCCGGGCTGAGCGGAAGCTGTCTTCATGGAAACAATATACTCATCGATTGTTGATATGTCAACAATATCGGCCGGTTTTTTCTGCCTTTGGATGGCCTTAGAGGCTGGGGGTGCGCCCGCCGGGCAGGCGCATCTTTTTCAGACCCTGATTGATCCCGGGCGCGAATTGGCTATAGTGCACGAAAACCAGCTCTTTTTTTCGCGGGAACGAAAGGCTGGAGGTGTATGTGTTACGGGTCACAATATTGGCGGTTAGCGGGCTGGCAAGCGTTATGCGTTTGGGCCGGGCTATGCTTTTTTGGGGCGCTGTCATTAGCGGCAAGGGGAGGGGATTCCACGGCTGCTGTTAATACGAATCACCCCATTTTAGGGGTTCAGTCCGGTGCCGGGGAGACCACCAAACCCGTTTCGAAAGCCAAACCTTTGGGCACCAACGCCACGCTTTCCGGATTGGTGCGCTACGACGGCCCGCTCGAAGGGCCTATTGTGGTGCAAGCCTGGCAGCCTTATCCCGGGAACCGCGCGCTGCAATTGGACGGCAACGGGGATTACGTCGTTACCTCGCTCACCAATTTATCCGGCTCGGAACTCACCATACAGTACTGGTTTAAAGGCAGTTCCATGCAATCGGCGGTGCGGCAGCAAAACGGCGATTTGACCGACCTGGCCAATGAGTGGTCCGGCAAAACGGGCCAAACCGCCAAGCTGCCGCCCCACAAAGGCTGGATCGTGGCCACTTGGAACCAGTTTTTCATCTTGTCCCACGATGGCTTGCTGAGCGGGGTCTACGGCTCCGTCGAGGCCACCAACGGCCATTGGCACCATGTGACGTTGACCTGGAAACAGAACACTCCGGGGGGCTTTGCCAATTATCTGGATGGCCGGCTGGTGACCATTCGGGACAGCCGCGATGTGCCCATTCCCGATTACCAGACCCCGGTCATGCTGGGAACGCGCGATGGCAAAGGCGAGTACTGCAACGGCTTGCTTGATGAGGTCGCCATCTGGAAACGCGCCTGGACCGACGAGGAGATTCGCGCCAACTGGAATCGCAAGCTAACCGGGAACGAACCGGGGCTGGCCGGTTATTGGAACTTTGACGATGCGGCCCCCACCAATCGTTTTCCCGCGGAATTCAAAGGCGATGCTTGCGCGGTTGCAGCGGATATTCCCGGTTTGGGCTCGCCTCGGCATTGGGTGCGGCTGGAGCAACCCGGCGCTTATCAACTGGCCAACTTGGTGGTGGGCGCGGAGTATCGGATTCAGGCGTTTTTGGATTTGAACGGCGATGGCGGCTGGAATCCGGGCGAACCGCAGGCTGAATTTCCCAGCGGCACCTTGCGAATTACCGGGGACTTGGCAAAGGTGAACCTCCGGCTTGGTTTGCCGGTGCCCTTTTGGCGTTCCTGGCCGTTTTACACACTTTGCTTCCTGGCGGCGGTGGCGGCGGCGGCGGGAGTGATTCGCGCGGTGATGAAACGGCGGTTCCGCCGGCAAATCGAGGCTTTGGAACGGCAAAATTACATGGAGAAAGAACGCTCGCGCATCGCTCGCGATATTCACGATGACGTGGGCTCGAGCCTGACCCACATTGCCTGGCTCAGCCAGATGGCGGAAAAGGAGAAGCAAGACCCGGCCCGTGTGGAAGCTTACACCCGCAAGATTTCGGCCTGCTCGCAGCAAATGGTGCAGGCGATTGACGAAATCGTGTGGGCCGTCAATCCGGGCAACGATTCGCTCCAGAGTTTAACCCAATATATCGCCCACCATGTGTACGAGCGGTTAAGCGGGAGCCCCATGAATTTCCGGCTTAACATTCCGGCCGATTTGCCCGCCTTTTGGATGCCCTCCGAAATGCGCCATGAACTGTTTCTGGCCGTGAAAGAAGCGATTAACAACGCGTTGAAGCACGCCGCCGCCACGGAAATTAACATTGGGGTCCAAGTGCAGCAGTCCTTGCTTACGATTTCTATCGAAGATAATGGCCGGGGATTCGATCCCGTGGCGCGTCCGGCGGGCCGCCGGGGCAATGGCTTGGATAATATCAAGCAGCGCGTTGAAAACGTCGCGGGTTCACTCCAATGGCAAAGTGGGCCCCAAGGAACCCAGCTCGCGCTAACCGTCAAGTTAAGCGCCGCTCCGGCCCCGATTTCTTCCGGGCGAACCGGAACTTGAAATTGCCTCCGGAACCCGCATAGTTCGACCCGTGAAAAGTAGCGCTCCCGATACTCAACCCATTACCGTGGCCATCGTAGACGATGACAGCGAGACGCGCGCCAATGTGGCGGAGTTCATCGAGCGCTTCACGGAATTCAAGCTGGCCGGCACCTATCCCGATGCGGAATCCGCCTTGGCCGGCCTCGTCCGCCAGCCGGCCCAGGTGGTATTGATGGACATTAATTTGCCGGGCATGGACGGTGTGAACTGCGTGCGCCAGCTCAAGCGCCAGTTGCCGCAAACCCAGTTCATGATGCTGACGGTGTACGAGGATAACGACCAGATCTTCAAATCCCTGGCGTCCGGCGCCAGCGGTTATTTGCTCAAGCGCACCACGCCTGATGCGTTAGCCAGCGCCATCCGGGAACTGCATGCGGGTGGTTCGCCCATGACACCGCAGATCGCCCGGCGGGTTACCCAATATTTCCGGGAGACCACCGCCCCGAGCGATGCTTTGGAGGGCCTCACACCGCACCAGCGCGCCTTTCTCGATCAATTGGCGCAAGGCTATCGCTACAAGGAGATTGCGAGCAACTTGGGCATCAGCATGGATGCCGTGCGCAGTTATGTGCGCCGGATTTACGAAAAACTTCACGTTCATTCCCGCACCGAGGCGGTGGTGAAATATCTCAAGCGTTGAGTTCGATTCGCCGGCGTTAACGCCATTTCCCAGCTCGCGAAGGGTCCTTTTTCCAGCGCACAAACATGCGCTTCCGCTTTTCCCGCATCCAGGCAGAGTAGAAGTACGATAACCATCAATTCCCTTTAACGCGAACCGTCATGAACATGAAATTTACGCCGAATTCGTTTCTCGCGGGATGGCTGCTGCTAGCTGGGATGGCAGGACAGGCCGGAGCTGATATCACTAGTGGGCTGGCTGGGCATTGGGCTTTTGACGAGACCCAAGGCGCCTCAGTGGCGGATAGTTCCGGCCGGGGCAATCACGGCACCATTAACAACGGGGACGGGAACTACTCGCTTTGGACCTCGGGCCAAATTGGCGGCGCCTTGACCTTTCGGGGCCTGAACCTGGGCGATGATTATGTGACAATCCCCCAATATCCCACGCCCACCAATGCTTACTCCATCTCCGCCTGGGCTTATGTGGATGCGCTGGAAGTGGAGGTTTGGTCGCAAAGCACGATCATCGAAAACGGCCTGAACAATGGAGGCCCCATCGGGCTGGTGATCCGGCTCAAAGACCAGGACCAAGACTTTGGCCCTTTAGGCACCACGGTTACCGATACCAACCAAACGCTTCACGTCAATGACACCACCGGGATTCCCACTGGCGCCTGGCAACACGTGGGAGTGGTGATCGAGGGGAAGACGATTCGCCTCTATCGCAATGGCGCGGAAGTCGCGATGTCCACGAATTATAACGGAACCCTGGCTGCCCCGGTAAGCGCTGCTCTGGGCATTGGCGCCACCCTAGATGAATCCGGCATGGCGGTGAATGGATTCTGGCAGGGCAAGATCGACGATGTGGGCTATTGGACGGCCGCTCTCACCGCGCCGCAAATGGCCTCCATTTTTAACGCCGGCAAGGCGGGCAAAGATTTGACTCAAGCGGATCAATATCAAAACTTGCCGCCGGTCATCACCGAACAACCGCATAGCGCCAGCCGGTTTGTGGGTGAAACCGTGGATTTTTCGGTCAAAGCCACCGGCACCGGCACGCTCACTTATCAGTGGCAACTCAACGGCCAAGCCATACCGAATGCGACCAACGCCACCTACAGCCTCACGAGTGTGAAGTCCTCCGACGCGGGCGACTACGTGGTGGTGATCGCCAACGGCGGTGGCGATGTGGCGAGCCAGGCGGCCACGCTTACCGTGCAATCCACCACGCTCACGACGGGCCTGGTGGGGTATTGGAAATTTGACGAATCCCAAGGCGATACCGCCACCGACGCGAGCGCCAATCACAATGACGCCGCGTATAATAATTCTTTGGGCGACAATTCGCAATGGGTGGCCGGCCAGATCGGTGGCGCCGTGAATTTGGGTGGACCGGAGGCGCAGCAATACTTGCTGGTGGCCGATTTTCCCAAGCCGACCAACACCATCACCGTCTCCTTGTGGGCTTGGGCCGAATCGCGCCCCACGTGGGCTACCTTTGTGAAAAACTGGGGCGGCACGGTGGCTGGCCAGTTCCACTTCGGCCTCTATTCCGGTGGCGGGCAGGAAAATATTTACATCAAACAAGGCGATGGCAAAACGCCCAATGTCAGTGATTCCGAGCTGTTTCCGCTGGGCAGTTGGCAGCATGTGGCCTTCACGTGCGACGGTTCGAAGGTGCGCTTGTACCGCAACGGAGCGCAGGTGGCGGTGACCGATTACAATGGCACCCTCATCCCAGCCGCGGCGGCCGCTTTGGGCATCGGGGCGAAGCTGACAGATGACGGCTCGATGGCCGATGTCGGTTCCCCGGGCTACTGGCATGGCAAGCTGGATGACGTTGCCATTTGGAATCGGGGTTTGAGCGCTCCGGAAATTTCCGCCATTTATTCGGCGGGTCTCAGTGGCAAAGGCGCCACCGAGGCGGACGTCAACCTCGTCATCGCCCCCACGATTTCCACCCAACCGGCGGGCGCCACCGTTTACATCGGGAGCAAAGCCACTTTATCCGTGCAGGCTGCCGGCACTCCGCCCCTGGCGTACCAATGGAAAAAAGACGGCCAAGTGTTGGCTGGGGCGACCAACGCCAGCTTGGTGGTTGCCACCGCCTCCACGGCCGACGCCGGTTCCTATGTGGTTATGATTAGCAATTCGGCGGGCAGTGTCACCAGCAACCCCGCTCAATTAGCGGTCCAGATGCGCCCCGCCGCCACCTTGGTGTCGGAATGGAAATTCGAGGGCAATTTGCAGGACACTTCCAGCCATGGCAACCATGGCGTGGCCGGGGGAACGGTGAGTTATGTGGCCGGGGTGTCCGGCCAGGCCGTGCGCCTGGCGGCGGCTAATCCGGTGATCTGTGAGGCCGCCAGCGGTTTGCCCGTGCTAGGGACTGATTCCTGGTCGTTCAATGTGTGGCTAAAATTGGCGGATGAGCCCGCTAGTTTAGCCTATCTGGCTGGTTTTGGGCCCGTGTCCGACAAAGGCGCGGGCAGTGCCCGGGCATTGCTCGCATTCACCGGGGCGAAGAACAACAACCTGTACGTTTGGGGCAGTAATCGTGACACCGCCGGCAGCGCCTCATATCCGATCGGCCGCTGGGCCATGGCTACGATCACCTATGACGGCGCTGATGGCGGAGTCACTACCTTGTATTTGGATGGCCAGGTGATCGGCCAAAGCGCGCAGCCGCGGGCTGACTTGGCCGAAGAAGACCGCCAGATCAGCCTCGCTCCCACCAGCAATTGGAACGTCGATGTCGGTGGCGATTTCGACGAGTTTACCGTGTGGAATGGCGTGTTGAACTCGGAGCAGATGCAGCAATTGCTCAGCGTCGGCATCGTCGCCGCACCAAAACTGAGCGTAACCCTCAACGGAGCGTCGGTGACGATCTCCTGGCCGGCTGACGCAAGCGGGTTTACCTTGGAGAGTGCCAGCACCCTGCCGTCGGCGGCGTGGTCTGCCGTCACCGGAGTGCAAAACAACGCCGTGACTCTAAATCCGGCGGGTCAAAATCAGTTTTTCCGGCTGCGCAAACCGTAGGCTGGATTAATATAGAATGGGAACGGCCGGGGGATGAAACTCCCGGCCGTTACTTATCGCCAATGCTAGAAACTTTAACCCGGATTCCGAAATAGGCGTGGATGGGATTGCGAAGAGAACGGATGCTCAAGGCTTTGCGCTGACGAAGCCGTTATTCAATGAAATACCGGCGAGGAAGCGCAAAGCCTTGAGCGCCGGGCCACTGAAGCAAGACCGCCGCGCCGATTTCGGGATTCGGGTTTAACCCAATGACCTTGGACGTGTTATGAAATTCAATTCGAGCAGTCTTTGGCCGGTCCCCTTTGTCCGCCGGGCATTCACCTTGATCGAACTCTTGGTGGTCATCGCGATCATTGCCATTCTGGCCGGCATGCTGTTGCCTGCTCTGGCCAAGGCCAAAGAAAAGGCAAAATCCATCTCCTGCCTCAACAATCTGCGCCAGCTCGCGATTTCGCAGAAGCTCTATTCGGACGACGCGGGCGGGCAGTATTGTTTCACCTTCCAGGTGCGCGGGGACAATGTGTATCGCAAGGCGTGGTTCAACTTTTTGCAGAACTACTGCAAAAGCACGAACATCATGCTGTGCCCCACGCGCACACCGAAATTCAAGGAGTTCATGCAAAATTATCCCAGCGATCTCACGGACAAGCTGATCTCCAATTACGGCATGAACTTTCTCATGGGTGGTTGTGATTGGCCGGGAGTGTGGGATGCCACCAAATATCCGCCCGCCAAAGATTCCTCCGTGCTCAAGCCTTCGTCGACCGTCCATCTGGCCGACTCCGGCTCCAAACCCAAAGTAAGCAAAAATCCCGACAACTGCGTGACCCTTGCGTCCAAGGAAAAACCGGGTTGCTGGATTGTGCACGATCCCGCCAACGACGCTCCGAACACCGGCGGCGTGACCAGTGACGATCCAAATTGGGGCGGGCCGTTGTTGCGCCACATGGGCCGCAGCAACATCTCATTTGCGGATGCCCACGCGGAGCATAAGCCCGCCAATCAATGGTATTGGGCCGGCACCCCCTGGCTTAAGCCGGACAAGGGTGGCTAAGCGCCAGCGTTTTAATTTCAAAACCTATTGCCAGCAGAACCCTTTTCAGGAGTAAATAATTTAAAATAAAACGGAGGTGTGGCCGCACCCGGCCATCGCATTCGTTAATTCTTATATGATAGAGAATAATAATGTTGGAAACGGCGTGAGCTTGAACCGCCGTGAATTCATGAAATCCACCGTCCGCGCCACGGCCGCCGTCGGGGCGCTTAGCGCGTTCCCCTTCGTCTCCAATCGCGTGCTGGGCGCCAATGACCGCATGAACGTAGGCTTCATTGGCGTGGGCGGGCGCGGTTCCAGCCACGTGGCCACCGTTAGCCGGTTGATCAAGGACGGCGAGAACCTGCGCATTTCCGCGGTGAACGACGCTTGGGAATTCCGCCGCCAGCAAGCTGCCCAGCAAACCGGGGCCAAACCTTACGCGCGCCACCAGGAATTATTGGCCGCCAAAGATGTGGACATCGTCTGCATCGCCACGCCGGACCGCCTCCATGTGCCCCAGGCATTGGACGCCATCCGCGCGGGCAAGGACGTGTATTGCGAAAAACCAATGGGCCATTGGTCCCAGACGGCCCTGAGCAAGCAGTTTTACCTGGAGACCAAGAAGTTGGGGCGCATCGTGCAAATCGGCAATCAGGGCAATTCCAGCCCCGCGTGGAAAAAGGTCGCCGAAATTGTGAAAAAAGGCGCCATCGGCCGCGTGCAATTGGTGCAGGCGGGATTTTACCGGCTGGGTGATTGGGGCGAACGCATGCCGATTCCCGACAAAGACGCCAAGCCCGGCCCGGAACTGGATTGGGAGGCGTTCCTCGGCGACGCCCCGAAAGTGCCTTACACGGTCGACCGCTTCTTCAGCTGGCGCAAATATCTCGACTATGCCGGTGGCCCGTGCACGGATCTGTTCCCGCACCTGTTCACCCCGTTTGTTAGCGCTTTGGGGCTCAAGTTTCCCTCGATGGCCGTGGCTTCAGGCGGCATTTTCAAATACACTAACTACGATCGCGAGGTGCCCGACACCTTTAACATGTGCCTCGATTATCCGGAGAAACTCTCCTTTGTGATCGCCGGCACCCTGGCCAACGCGTTCCCCACCGAACCCAGCATCCGGGGCGACGAAGGCACGATCACCCTGCAAAATCCGGGCGAGTGGAACGTGGGCTTTGACAGTGTCACCGTTATCCCCTTCAAAGGCGAAAGGGAAGTCATCCCCGCTGGGAAAATGGACGCCACATACCCGCACTGGCAGAACTTCCTGCACTGCGTGCGCACCCGCGAAAAACCCGCCAGCGACGTGGAATTCGGCTACCAAGTGCAAGTCGCCCTCAACATGGCGATGCTCAGCTTGCTCCAGAAAAAGGTCGCCCAATTCGACTTCGCCAAAGAAGATATCCTTCTTTAAGTGAGGTTTTGGCAGCCTGATTGACAGATGCGGTCTCTTGGTTGGGCCAATGATTGGACCATTATCCAGTCATTGGTTTTTAACCCGGATTCCGATATTGGCGTGCAAGCGGGTTGCATCATTGGCCATGTCGCGACTCTATGAAAATGT
>MTLE01000042.1_pt1 | contig 13477 bp, 14 predicted proteins | sample 1982461 | NCBI WGS metagenome assembly MTLE01 (sample SAMN05712605, study PRJNA340218) | biofilm metagenome | isolation source: sample SPL anode biofilm adapted to -200 mV | place: USA | collected 2012-02-03
CCCACATGCAGGCGCGGTTCTACCTGCCCATGTATGGACGGTTTGCCAGTCCGGATCCGGCGCGGGATCAGCATTTCGAAGACACGCAATCCTGGAACATATACAGCTACGTGCGGAACAACCCGGTGATGCTTACGGATCCAACGGGTATGAAAGTGCCTTGGTATCTCGGGGGAAATTCAGCCTTTGTCGATAAGGCGCTTGATTCTCTCTATTCCCTAACCGTCACCCACAATCCCGGTTACCAAGCAGTGGCCCAGGTAACCGATGTGGTTTCATCCACCATCAATGCGGTTGGGAACAAAGACTTGCCGATGCTAAGCAATCTCGGGAAGGACGCCGAGAAGGGGGCAGGAGCAACGGACCTACTTGTCAGCCGTTCGATGGAAGTGCCAACCCAGGTGATGGCCGGGGAAGTTGGAGGAAACCTTATTGGGAGGGGCGCCGGGGCACTAGAAAAGGCAATAACTCGGACGGCATCGGCCGAGAGTAGTTCTCTTGGGGCGATTCCCCAGAAGGTTGTCGATACTCTCAAGGTTGTCAGCGAAACAGGGCAGGCCCCCACTGGTTTCAAAGGAGGAAGAACCTTTGCAAATGATGGAAGGGGTGGAGGTGCTGTGCTTCCCCAGGCTGATTCTTCTGGTGCTGCAGTAACCTATAAGGAGTGGGATGTTAATCCTTTCACAAAAGGTGTCAATCGAGGTGCTGAGCGCCTCGTGACTGGGAGTGATGGAAATGCGTATTACACGTTCGATCACTACCAAACATTCACTCGCGTCCCCCAATGAAACTAGTGAGGGCAATTCCTTGATAAACGTGAAGCTGTACTCGGGTGAAAAGACAAAGTTATACGATTATTTAATCGCAAAGGAACATTCTGCTGAAAAGATTCAGGTCCGGTTCCTGCGAGGAAGCAAAATGGCATCCTTCTCTGGGCTTTTTGACGAAACTGCCGCAGCGCTTCAATTCCCATGGTATTTCGGAGAAAACTGGAATGCCTATGATGAATGTCTTTCTGATCTTTCATGGATTGATTGCGATAAGCTTGTGCTGTGTGTTTTGGATTCCCAGATGGTTCTAGGGAAGGAGCCAGATGGTCTCCATGTCTGGCTGAACCACTTGCTGGGTGTTCTCGAAGAAAGATCTGAAGGAGACTCACTTCAGGAGGGAATTGCTATCACTTTGGTGCTCGAATCAGACAATGAGGGGCTGCTTCGACTCCAAGGTGAATTGAACGAGATTCCATTCGAGACCCTACAGTTTTAGGGATTCTCTATTGGGGTGCTGACCCACTCCATCGTAGGTGCCGTCCGGCTCGCCCCGTGCAAAGGTCGCGCCTGCGCACCGCTGCGCGGCGCTCCAGCACGCCCTCTGCAGCGGGGCGCCCGTGATCAAGCGCGACCCATTCGATCGTGCAGAGGGAAAGCGGCAGCCTCGGACGGCGGCAATGCTGAGAGCCCAACGAGTCCCTCCATTTCGCCGTGGCAGCATCCATCTCCGCCCTCCGCGGGGGTCGGCAGTCGTCGCAATTCCGATAAGCCTGGCTTATCGAAATTGGTTTTGCTGAACCCCTCGTCAGCTGCGCTGCCGAGCGCTTCATCAAAACTCCCGCCGCCTGCCTAGACATAACGGTTCGCTATGTCTCCCCCCGCGGATGGCTCATCGGCTTCGTTTGGGCGGGCACCGTGCGCGTGGGTTGGGCAATAGTGGCCGCGGCCTGAAGCGCCAGCGCGCCGTCCGGCTCGACCTCGCCAGGGTCGCAGGGACGCATGCGTCCCTGCCGCTTCGCTGCAGTACGGCCCCAGCTACGAGGTCGCCAGAGGGATGGATCGAACTGAGGCAGAGCCAAATCACCCAAGCGCAAGATGGTGGCTCTGCGCACGGCAGTCGCGGAAGCGACTGACCAGGAACAAATGGGGTCAGCTGCCGGGACCCGGTCCTTAGGCAGTCAAGCTCCCGGGAAGGCTAGGGCTCCACGGGGTGCTCGCCCAGGAACCTGAAGAACGCCAGGTCCCAGGTGAGGATGTGGCTGGTGAGCCATTCGCCGAGGAACTTGCCCAGGCCCTCCGGGGGCACCAGGGACGGGTCCTGGTCGCGCAGCTCCCGGATGAACTTGACCCGCAGGAGGAGCCGTTCGTGCTCGAGGCGGTGATCGGCGCGGGGGGGGAAGTCCGCGCGCACCATCAGGAATTCCTCGGTGACGAAGTGCTCCCGGGCGTAGTGTTCCAGGAAGGCGAGCATCTCGTCCATGCGCTGGGGGGCCAGGCCCGCCTCCAGGGCGCTGTCGAACGCGTTGATGGCGTCGAATAGGGCCTCGTGCTGGTGGTCCACCAGGGCGTGCCCGGTGGCGAACTGCCCGCCCCACTGGATTCGCATGGAACGCCCCCCTCCTGCTGTTGATCCGGTTGCATCATCCTCCCGGCAATGGGCCCGGATGTCTACCCTTCCACCTGGGAAGCCAGGCGGTCGGCCAGGTCCCCCGACAGCTCCAGCACGACGGCGAGCTCCTCCCGGCTGATGCCGTCCACGTGGATGCCGCAGGCCACACACACCGCCACGCCCAGGCGCGAGGCAAGCCGGGTGGCGAGGCTGCGGGCGAGGTCGTCCTCCCGGTGGCCCAGCACCGCCAGCACCGAGGTGGTCGCCCCGTCCCCCTTGGGCCTGGGCAGGCCCAGGGCCACGGCGCCGATGTGCTCCCGGTCGCCCCCGGCGAGGCTCACCGCCAGGTCCCGGCCCATGGCCACACAGGTCATCCGCAGGGCGACGCGGCCCCGGGAAGCGGTGAGCGTGATCGGCTCCATGGGTTCCTCCACGGTCCATGGTCCCGGCCGGGGACGCCGCCCGTCAAGTTCCGGGGCCGACACGGGCGGCGAAGTGTGGGACCATGGGGAGTATCCAACAGACAGGTGCCCATCGTGAGCGAATGGTTCGGCAAGCAGGTCTTCACCATCGGGATCATCGGGGGAGGGCGGGGCGGCCTCGGCCTGCTGAAGTTCTTCGGCAACAGCTCCGTGGGGAAGGTGGTCTTCGTGGTGGACCCCAACCCTTCCGCGCCGGCCATCGCCGAGGCCCGGCAGCGGGGCATCCGCGTCTTCCACGACGACGAGGAGGCCACCCGCGGCGACCTGCCCGACTTCCTCTTCGACTCCAGCGGGGACGCCGACCTGGAGACCCGTGTCCGCGCGCGGCTGCGGGGCACGACCACCATGTTCCTCACCTCCGTGACCAGCCGGATGATGGTGGAGGTCCTGGCGGAAAACGCGGCCCAGACCCGCGAGGACATCTCCCAGGTGGTTTCGACCATCAAGGACGACATCGCCTCCAGCCTGGACGCCAGCAACAGCATCGTGAGCCGCATCAATTCCATCATGTCCAACATGCAGATGCTGGCCCTGAACGCGAGCATCGAGGCCTCCAAGGCCGGGGTGCACGGCCGGGGGTTCACGGTGGTGGCCGACCACCTGGGCAAGTCGGTGGAGGCGGTGCGCAACCTCACCCAGGAAATCAACCACGTGAACCAGAACCTCACGTCGGTCTCGCACCGCAGCGACTCGGTGCTGGAGAGGCTGAAGTAGCTGTTAATATAATTCATTTCTTCATTTAGGGTGGCACGGGCGGTTACCATGGGCCCCGCCGAGGTGCCCCTTGGACCGCTTTGCCCCCACCCCTGCCGTCCGTGCGGAACGCCTCCGCGGGATGGGGTTCTGCGACCCCGCGGAGGTGGACCAGGTGGTGGAGGCCGTGGCGGCCTTCTGCGGCGCCCCGGCGCGCCTGGAGGTGCTGGAGGCGCCGGAGGCGGTGCCCGGGGAGCCCGGCCGCGGGGGGCGCTGGCTCCTGGGGCCCGGGCGCCGGGCCTGGGGCCTGTTGCGGGTGGACGGCCCCCTGGAGCCCAGGCACCGGGAGGGACTGGACCGGGCCGGGCGGCTCCTGGAGGGCATGGCGTCCCGGGCCCAGGCGCGCACGGAGCGGCGGGCCCGCTCCCGGGGCCCCGCGAGCGCCTCCTTCGTGCCCGGCCTGGTGCATGAACTGCGCAACGCGGCCTTCGGGTTCTCGGCGGTGCTGGACGCCTTCGAGGCGCGCTTCGCGGACCGGGAGGAGGCCCGCCGCTACGCGGGCGCCCTGCGCACCCAGTTGGAACGGCTCGCGGGGTTCATCGATGAGCTCAACGCCTTCGGGGAGACGGCCCCTGCGGTCCTGGCGCCCTTGCCGCTGGCCCAGGTGCTGGGCGAGGCGGTGGCCACGTGCCAGCCCTTCGCCCGCGACCTCGGACGGGAGCTCCGGCTGGCTTGGACGGGGCCGCCGGTGCAGGTCCTGGCCGACGGCGCGGGCCTGCGCGGGGCCTTCGTGTCCCTCCTGCGCTGGGCCCTGGGGCAGGGCCCGGGCCTGCCCGTGGTCCTGGAGGCGGGGCCCGGGGCCGCGGGCCACGTGGACGGTCCCGGGGCCGGGGACCTGGACCCGGGGCGGATCTTCGAACCTTTCTACTTCCGGGGCTCCGGCATGGGGCGCCTGGCCCTTCCCGTGGCCCGCCGGGTGCTGGAGGCCCATGGCGGCGCCCTCTCCGCGGCCCCGGGTCCCGGCGGCGCGCTCCGCATCGCCTTCACCCTTCCCAGCCTCTGAGGCCCCATGTCCAAGCCGAAGATCCTCGTGGTGGACGACGAAGGCGCGGTGCGCTTCGCCCTGCGCGATTTCCTGGAGTTCCGCGGGTTCACCGTGGACGAGGCCGCCACCTGCCGGGAGGCGGAAACCCGCTACCGCAAGGATGTGTACGACGCGGTGACCCTGGACTACGCCCTTCCCGACGGCAACGCGCTGGAACTGCTGCCCCGCCTTAAGGCGATCGACGCCAGCGTGCCCATCATCGTCGTCACCGCCCATGGCAGCATCGAACTGGCGGTGCGGGCCATCCAATTGGGGGCGGAGCAGTTCCTGGTCAAGCCCGTGGACCTGGGGGCCCTGCAGGTGGTGCTGGAGCGGGTCCTGGAGAACCAGCGCAACCGCCGCAACAAGGTGGCCACCGACACCCGCGAAAAGCCCCAGCGCGCCCTGGACCTCTTCCTGGGCAGCAGCGGGGCCATCCGCAGGCTGGAGGAACAGGCGGCCCGGGCCGCGGCGGCGGAGAGTCCCATCCTCATCCAGGGCGACACCGGCACGGGCAAGAGCGAACTGGCCCGGTGGCTGCACCGCCACAGCTCCCGGGGCCTGGAGCCCCTGCTGGAGCTCAACTGCGGAGGGTTCACGCGGGAGTTCCTGGACACCGAGCTCTTCGGGCACGAGAAGGGCGCCTTCACGGGGGCCGTGGCCGCCAAGGTGGGCCTGCTGGAGGCCGCCAACCGCGGCACGGTCTTCCTGGACGAGCTGGGCGACATGGACCTGCAGATCCAGCCCAAGCTGTTGAAGGCCCTGGAGGAGAAGCGCTTCCGGAGGCTGGGCGAGGTGCACGACCGGAAGGTGGACTTCCGGCTCATCGGCGCCACCCACCGGAACCTGGAGGCCCTGGTGCAGGAGCGGCTCTTCCGGGCCGACCTGTTCTACCGGGTCAGCGCCATCCAGATCACCGTGCCCCCCCTGTCCGAACGCGCCGAGGACATCCCGGACCTGGCCCAGAACCTCCTGGGCCGCATCACCGAGGAATGGGGCCGCGAACCCGTCCGGCTCAGCCGCGAGGCCCTGGGCGTGCTCCAGCGCCACGGCTGGCCCGGCAACATCCGGGAGCTGCGCAACGTCCTGGAGCGGGCCCTGCTGGGGGCCCGGACGCTCCTCATCGAGTCCGTGGACCTGGACTTCGCCTCCAGCCCCCGGGCCGGCACCGGCGCCCTTTCCTCCCGGATGACGCTCAAGGAGATGGAGAAGGTGCTCATCCTCCAGGTGCTGAACGAGGAGGGGGGCCGGGTGGAGGTGGCGGCTCGGCGGCTGGACATTCCCAGGAGCACGCTTTACCAGAAGATCAAGGCGCTGGGCCTGTGAGGCGGGGAGGGGAAATTTTCTTCGGCGGCGCTTGCGTTTCGCTTTTTTTGCGCTACATTGATGTTCTAACAAGGAGAACCGATGTCCATCGCCCAAGCCCTCCTCCCTGAGTTTGAACATGAGATCGCCGGCGTGCGCCGGGTGCTCGAGCGGATCCCCGTGGAGCACCTGGATTACCGCCCCCACCCGAAGTCCATGACCCTCGGCGAGTTGGCCAACCATCTGGCGTCCATCCCCGGGTGGGTGGACAGCACCCTGTCCCGCACGGAACTGGATTTCGCGGCGCCGGAGACCCGGGCCCTCATGCCCAAGCCCAGCACCACCGTGGAGGGTCTGCTCGGCACCCTGGACGCCGGCAAGGAGCGGGCCTCCAAGGCCCTTGCCAAGGCCACCGACGCGGATTTCCAGGTGACCTGGAGCGGGAAGGCCGAGGGCAAGGTGCTTTTCGCCATGCCCCGCATCGCGGTCCTCCGGGGGTTCGTGCTGAACCACGCGATCCATCACCGGGCCCAGGCCACGGTCTACCTGCGCATGCTGAACGTGCCGGTGCCGTCCCTGTACGGCCCCTCGGCGGACGAAGCCTGATCCGGGAACCGGACGGGAAAACCGAAGGCCGTTCCTTCCGAACGGGCGATCAGTCGCCCCGCAGCACGTCCATGGGCTTGGCCTGCAGGGCCCGGTAGCTGCCGGCCAGGCCCACGGCGGCGGTGAGCGCCGCGGCCACCAGCACCAGGGGCAGGGCGGTGATGGGGTCGGGCGCCACGTCCAGTTGGAGAACCCGCGCGCTGTAGGCCCGGGCCAGCCACCAGGCCAGGACTCCGGCGCTCAGGGCCGCGCTGCCACCCAGGATCAGGAATTCCCAGGCCAGGCTGGCCAGGAGCGTGCCGTGGCTTGCCCCCAGGGTGCGCAGGAGGGCGAGGTCCCGCTGGCGGCCCAGGCGGCCGGCCAGGAGGCTGGCGGCCAGCACCAGCAGCGCGGAAGCGAGCATGAGGCCCGAAAGGGCCCGGGTCACCAGGCCCACCAGGTCCAGGACCTTGCCCACCCGTTCCACGATCTCGCCCACGTCGATGGTGCTGATGTTGGGAAAGCGCCGGGCCGCCTCGTTCTGCAGCGCGGCCCGGGCCGGGGCGCGGTCCACCTCCGCGGCCATGATCCACACGGCGGGGGCGCCCCGCAGAAGGGACGGGTGGACCACGATGAAGAAGTTGATCTGGAAGCTCTGCCACACCACGTGCCGCAGGCTGGTGACCCGGCCGCGCACCTCCGTGCCGGCCACGTCGAAGACCAGTTCGTCCCCCACCTTCGCGCCGATCTGCCGGGCGAAGCCCTCCTCCAGGCTCACCTCGTCCCGGGGGCCGGCCCCGGGCTGGGTGTCGTCCGGCCAGAAGGCCCCCTGGGTGACGGTCTCGGATTCCCGGAGGCGGGAACGCCAGGTGAGGTTCTGCTCCCGGCGCTGCATGGAGCGGGCCTCGCCACCCCCATCCGCCACGGGATGGCCGGCGATGGCGGTGAGCCGCGCGCGCACCATGGGGGCCTCCATGGGCTCGAAGCCGCTGGCGGTGCGGGCCAGGCCGCGCATGGCGTCCACCTGGTCCCGCTGCACGTCCACGAAGAAGAGGTTGGCCCGCTTCCCGTCCCCCTTCCGGCTGGCCAGGGGCCGCACCAGGTCGTCCTTCACGAACTGCGTGGCGAGGACGAGGAAGACGGACAGCCCGATGACGGCCATGAGCAGCGAACCCAGGGCGGGCCGCGCGCCCATCTGGCCCAGGGCCAGCTTGAGGGGCAACGGGAGGGTGGCGGCGCCGCGCCGGTAGAGGAAAAGCAGCAGGCGGAAGCCGGCGAGCAGGACCCCGAAGAGAACCGCCATGCCCGCCGCGGTGGCGAACCCCACCCGAAGGGAGGGGGCGTTCAGCACGACCAGCGCACAGGCTAGGCTTCCCGCGCCCGCGCCGCAGGCCAGGGCGAGGGCCCGGCCTTCCCGGGACTCCGGCCCCTCCCGCAGGAGGAGCAGGGGACTGACCCGAGCCAGCCGCGCGAGGGTCGGCAGGGTCACCAGGACCAGCATGAGCACGGCCGCCGCCGTTTCGGCCACGGGCAGGGCGGGCGCCTGGCCCTGGCGGATGGCCTGGGGGATGAGGTCGCCCAGGAGGCCGGGCAGGATCCGCCCCGCGGCGGATCCGGCGGCCAGGCCCAGCCCCAGGGCGAGCGCCACCAGGACCGCAGCGATGAGCGCGAAGATCGCCGCGGGCGCGCCGGGCGGGGCCCCCAGGCACCGGAGGATGGCGGCGTCCCGTTCGCGGCCCTTGAGGTAGGCGGCGAGGATGGCCCAGGCCCCCAGGCAGGAGAGGAGCAGGGTGAACAGGCCCAGCTGGCGGATGAAGAGGTTGGTGTTCCGGATGGGCTGGGCCAGGGCGGTGGCCGCCTCCTCGTGGGTCTGGACCCGCAGGCCCCGGGGCAGGGTGGCCCGCAGGCGCTCGGCAGCCCGGGCCGGGGAGGTCCCGGGTTCCAGGTTCAGGAGCAGGCGCGAGGTGAAGCGGGCCCGGGGCGAAAGAAGTCCCACCCGCCGGGCGGTGGCCGCGCCCAGGTAGAGTCGCGGCCCCAGGGCGAAGGCGGACGCCTGGCGCGTGTCGTCCTGGCCGACGATGCCCTGGACGGGCACCACGCCGTCACCCAGGCGCAGCCCGCGCCGCTGCTCCAGGAGCTGCTCCCCGGCCATGCCGGGCGCGGCCGGGCGCAGGCCCCAGGCCTGGGCGAGGCCCGGATCCACCAGCACGCCCCACGGCTCCCCGCCTTCCCGGGGTGGCTCCACCGCCAGGCGGCCCGCCAGCGGGTAGCCCGCCTCGATGGTCCGCACCTCCACCAGGCGGGAGACCGTGTCCGCCGCCGGTCCCGTGGACGTCATGGTGGGAAAGTCGCTCACCAGGCTGCGTTGCCCGCCCAGGGCCCCGGCCCGCTGCAGGGCCTCCCCGGGCATGGCGCCCCGGGCGGTGACCACCAGGTCCGCGCCCAGCATGGACCTGGATTCCGAGGCGATGCCCCGCAGCACCCGGTCCGAGAACCCGTACGTCGCGAAGAAGGCCGCGAAGCCCGCGGCGATGCAGAGGGCGATGAGCAGGAGCCGGCCCTTCTGGTTGCGCAGCTCCCGCAGGGCGCTGCGCAGCACGAACCCGGTCAAGGCCGCACCGCCGGGTCCGCCATGCGGCCCCGTTCGAGGATCAGCCGGGTGGCCAGCCGTTCCGCGAGGTGCGGATCGTGGGTCACCATCACCAGGGTGGTGCCCAGGTCCCGGTGCAGGTCCATGATCAGGTCGAACACGTGGCCGGCGTTGCGGGGGTCCAGGGAGCCCGTGGGCTCGTCGCAGAGCAGGATGGGGGGGCGGGCCACCATGGCGCGGGCGATGGCCACCCGCTGGCACTCGCCGCCGCTGAGCTGGCCGGGCAGGTGGCCCATGCGCTCGGCCAGGCCCACCCGGTCCAGGGCCTCCCGGGCCCGGGCCTGGGGGGAGGCCAGACCTGCGATCTCGGCGCCGATGCAGACGTTCTGCAGGGCCGAGAAGTGGGGCAGGAGGTGAAAGGCCTGGAAGACGAAGCCCAGGTTCCGGGCCCGGAAGGCCGACAGCTCCCGTTCGCCCAGGTGGTCGATGCGCCTTCCCGCCACCCGCACCTCCCCGGAGGTGGGCCGCTCCAGGCCCGCAAGGATGGCCAGCAGGGTGCTCTTCCCGCTGCCGCTGGGGCCCTGGACCGCCAGGGAGCCGCCCGCGGGAAGCTGGAAGTGGAGGTCCTCCAGGACGGTGAGCCGTTCGCCGCCGGGGGCCGTGAAGGTCTTGGTGAGGCCGGAGAGCTCGATCATCGGTCAAGATTAACCGGTACAATGGCCCCCATGCGCTGCTTCCCGCACCTGGCCGCCCTGGCCGCCCTGGCGGCCCCCATCCATGCCCAGCCGACGCTGGTCTTCCTGGGGGACAGCCTCACGGCGGGCCTGGGCCTGGACCGGTCCCAGGCCTTCCCGAGCCTGATCGAGGCCCGCCTGCGCAAGGCCGGCCTGGACTGGAAGGTGGTGAACGCAGGGGTGAGCGGGGACACCTCCGCCGGCGCCCGGGCCCGCCTGGACTGGATCTACCGGAGCAAGGTGGACCTCCTGTTCGTGTGCATCGGCTCCAACGACGGCCTGCGCGGCCTGCCCCCCGCGGAGATGGAGCGCAACCTCCGGGCCATCCTGGACCGGGCCCGGGCGGAGGGCACCCGCGTGGTGCTGGCCGGGGCCATGGTGCCCGACAACTACGGCCGCGCCTACCAGCGGGCCTTCGCGGACATCTTCCCGCGCCTGGCCAAGGCCTACCGGGTGCCCTTCCTTCCCTTCCTGCTGGAAGGCGTGGCCCTGCGGCCCGAACTCAACCAGGACGACGGCATCCACCCCAACCCCGCCGGGGCTCGGAAGGTGGCCGACAACGTGTGGAAGGTGCTGGAGCCGAGCCTCAGGGCCGCGCCCCGAGCTTCGAGGTAAGGTCCAGGAAGGCCGCCAGGGCCTTCTGCACGTCCGCGGCGGTCCTGGGGTCCTGGGGAACGCCGTCGGCGTCCAGGTTCCGGTCCGCCAGGGGCACGGTGATCCCCGCGGGCAGGGCCATGGCGCCCAGGTTGGCCAGCGTCGCCCGCCACTGCATCTGGGCCCGGGCGCCCCCGAAGGCGCCGGGGGAGGCCGACGCCAGCAGCACCGGCAGCCCCCTGAAGGGCGTGGGGGTCATGGTGGAGGCCCAGTCCACGGCGTTCTTGAGGTGGGCGGGGATGCCGGCGTTGTATTCCGGCGAGACGATGACGAGCCCCTGGGCGTCGGCGATCAGGGCGTGCAGGGCCACGGCCTCGGGGGGCGGCGGGGCGTCGGCGTCGTAGAGGGGGATGCGGAGCTCGTGCCCCGAGGCGATGCGCACCTTGGGGCCCAGGGCCATGATGCTGCGGGCCAGGTGGCCCAGGAGTTTGAGGTTGAGGGATTCCTTCCGGAGACTTCCGCCCATGATCGCGATCTTCACGGCCACCTCCCGGGTACACCAGAGAGTGTGACTAGAATCGGCCCGCCATGGAATGGGCGTACCCGGTGAGTTCCACGTAGGCGTCCCCGGCCTCCACGCCCCGGGCGTCCAGCACCCGGCAGGCCCCTTCCCAGTAGGTGATCCGCGTGCCCTGGCGGGTGCGGAGCTCCTGGGCGGGCACCAGCGGCGCCAGGGTCCAGGTCTCGCCGAAGGCCTCCAGGCGCAGGGGGAGGGGGTAGGTGGCGCCGGAGGCGGGGCTACGCCAGGCGCCGCCCAGGAGGCGGAAGCTCCGGGTGGCGCGCCGGAGCCGGCCCGAGGCGTCCACCTCCGAGACCAGGGACCAGGGATCCTGGGAACCGTCGTCCCGGCGCAGCCGGTACATCATGAGGCTGCGGCCGTCCCGCAGCTGGATCCCGGCCCAGTCCCAGCCCACCTGGCCCCGGGAGAGCTGGCTGGAGCTGAACTCGTGGTCCATCCAGGAGGTGCCGTGGAGCGTCTCGGAAACGGGGCCCTTGAGGCTCCCCCGGGTCGCCAGGCGCGGGAAGGTGACGTAGTGGCTGGCGGCGGCGGGATCGTCGCCCTTGCGCACGACGCCGTCCTCGCCGAACACCACCGGGGGCCCCGGCGCCTCCAGGTCCAGGGCCAGGTCCGCGTCCCCCACGGTGAAGGCCAGGCGGATGGTGCCGCCCTCCATGCGGGCCGTCCACGAGGCGTTGCGCAGGTCCAGGCGGCCCTCGGCGGCGGAGGCCGGGATGCCCTCGCGGTTCAGGCGCTCGTCGAAGCGGAAGGCGCCCCTGGACACGTCGGTGAGGGCGGCGTGGGCCAGGTGGATCTGGTCGGTGCGCCAGGCCCCGCTGCCCCGCCAGGCCCCCGCGGGCAGGGCCTCCCGGAAGAACGTGAGCTGGTAGCCGTAGCGCCTGGCGCCGTCGGCGCTCCACAGGTTGCCCGTGAAGTACCACCACTCCGTGGCGAAGGCCGGATGGGAACCGTGGTCCCGGGGGAACCGGAAGACGCGGCCGGGGAGGGCCGGCTGGAAGGGCTGCGCGGCCAGGAGGGCGGAAAGGACCAGGGCGGCCAGCTTCACGAGGCGCCCTCCTCGGCCTGGCGGTCCGCGGGGAGCCGCGCCGCCCAGCGCGCCACGGGCAGCTGCGCCGCCGCCGCGAAGAGCAGGCACAGGCCCATGAGCCCGCCCAGGAAGGCCCACGGCAGGTGGTAGGCCAGGGTCCACCCGAACGCCTGGGGGTTGAGCACCTGCACCAGGATCCGCGACAGGAGGAGCCCCAGCCCCAGGCCGCCCAGGCACCCCGCCAGGGCCACGCCGCAGCCCTCCCCCAGCAGCACCGCCGCGACGGCGGCGTCGCCGGCCCCCAGGGCCCGCAGGGTCCAGATGTCGCCCCGGCGCGCCAGGGCGAGGCCGGCCAGGGATTGCAGGAGACCCGCCAGGGCCACCGCGAGCCCGATGACCTCCAGGGCGTAGGTGATGGCGAAGGTCTGGTGGAAGATGCGCTCCACCTGGGTCCGCAGGGCGGCGTTGGAACGCACCAGGAGGCCCGGGTGGGCCGCGGCCAGGCGCCGCGCCGCCTCCTCCGCGCCCGCCCCGGGTCGCAGGTACAGCGCCAGGCTCGCGGCCCGGTCATCCCCCACCCAGGCCAGGAAGACGGGGCGGTCCAGGATGAGGCTTCCGCGCTCGTTGCCGTAGTCCCCGTAGATGCCCCGCAGCGTGGCGACGCGTCCGGGGGCCAGCTGCAGCACGTCGCCCACCCGCACCCCGAAGCGCCGGGAGAAGGTCTCGCTGGCCACGGCCCCGGGATCGCCCAGGCCGTCGCGGTGGATGCGGGAGAGCACGGCCGCGCTGGGGCCGCCGTGGATCATGGGCAGGCGCCCCCGCGTGCCCAGCACCTGGAAGTCGCCGGTGGCGAGGGTGGTGATCTGCCCGCGGAAGGTGAAGGGCACGGCCTGGTAGCGGTCCATGGCCGCCACGTCCGGGTCGGCCTGGAGGGCCTCGGCCTCGGCCGGGGGGATGCGGTGGCGGGATCCCGCGCCGCCGGAGCCCAGGGGCGCTACGTAGAGGTCCGCCCGGAGGCTGTCGCCGACCCAGCCTTCCACGGTGGCCTCGAAGCTGCGCACCATCACCCCCATGCCCACGGTCATGCCCACCGCCACCGCGAGGGCGGCCGCCGCGAACCCGTGGCGCCCGGTGGGATGGGCCAGGGGCCGCAGGGCCAGCCTCAGGCCCCAGGCGCGCGCGCCGCGCCCCGGAAGGGCGATGAGCGGCAGGAGGGCCAGGGTCGCGAGGCTGCCGCCGAAAAGCACCAGGGCCGAACCCAGGTAGGCGTGCCAGAGGGTGCCCTGGGCCAGGCGCGGCAGGAAGGCGGCGGCAAGCCCGGCTCCCAGGATCAGCAGGCCCGAAAGGGACAGGGCCTTCCAGCGCATGGGGCGCGCCGCGGCGCCCCGCGCCAGGAGCTGCACCGGCGGCGTGGCCGCGGCGCG
>MTLE01000807.1_pt1 | contig 13477 bp, 10 predicted proteins | sample 1982461 | NCBI WGS metagenome assembly MTLE01 (sample SAMN05712605, study PRJNA340218) | biofilm metagenome | isolation source: sample SPL anode biofilm adapted to -200 mV | place: USA | collected 2012-02-03
GTAGTATCACGAAGCTTGTTACGGTGGCGCCGCATATCCATCATGATGTATTCTATGCTGCGAGACACCCCAAGCCATGGTACTGGCGCGAGTCCGTAACAAGCTTCGAGGAACTACACAAGGAGAGGTCCATGAGAACTGACCTGCGCAGGCTTCTTGACGCCGCCACCACCGCGGCACGGGAAGCGACCTGGATCGGCCTCAGACGCCGTCGCACGAATGCCCAGTACTATGTGGCCCGTGACGGTGCCTTCGAACAGGCGATCAGCGGCTTCGATGATGGCGTGATGGTGGAGGTGATGGTCGATGGCCGCTTCGCCTATGGCGCTACCCCCGACATGTCACCGGAAGGTGTCTCGCGGGCGGCACTGTCTGCTTTGACGGCCGCCAAGGCAGCAGCTGGCAGAAGCATCCACCACTTTGACCTGTCCGTCCGGCCTGCCACCACCGCCCGGTATGAGACTGCACGGGCGCGCAAGACCTCGCGGGCTCCCGACGACGTCTTCGCCTTCCTGCTCAACGCATGCGGAGCGCTCAAGATCTCCGACGAAATAATCCAGACGACGGCACTGGTCGAAGTTGGCCAGTACGACTACGAGATCGTGTCGACCAACGGCGCCGACATCGAGCAGACCATTCACTATATGGGCAGCAGCCTGCAGGCGGTCGCCCGCCGGGGCGATGTCGTGCAGCTGCGCACGGCCAATGGTCCGCGCGGGCTGACGCGGCAGGGCGGCTGGGAGCTGCTCGATACGGATGCGATGCTCGCCAATGCGCACCGTATTGGCCTCGAGGCCGTCGAGCTGCTCGGCGCCGAGACCTGCCCCAGCGACAGGCGCACGCTCGTGCTGATGCCCGACCAGATGATGTTGCAGATACATGAGAGCGTCGGCCACCCGCTCGAGCTTGACCGCATCCTGGGCGACGAACGGAACTACGCCGGCGGCAGCTTCGTCAAGCCTGCTGACTTTGGTAGCTTCCAGTACGGTTCGCCGCTGATGAACATCAGCTTCGATCCGACCGTCGCCGGAGAGCTGGCGTCGTACGGCGCCGACGAGATCGGCAACGTCGCCAAAAAGGAACTGCTCATCAAGGACGGCATTCTGGTGCGCGGACTCGGCAGTCTTGAGAGCCAGGCCCGTTCCGGGCTCAAGGGCGTGGCCAACCAGCGCGCGACATCGTGGAACAGGCCGCCCATAGACCGCATGGCCAACCTGAACCTGGAACCGGGTACGACCTCGTTCGACGCGATGATAGGCTCGATTGAAAAAGGTGTTCTGATGAACTCCAATCGCTCGTGGTCAATCGATGACTACCGCAACAAGTTCCAGTTCGGCTGCGAATACGGGCGGCTCATCGAGCACGGCAAGCTGACGAAGACGGTGCGTGACCCCAACTACCGCGGAATTTCGCGCACCTTCTGGCGCAATCTGAGTGCCGTCGGCGACCGCAGCACCTTCGAGGCCTTCGGTACGCCGAATTGCGGCAAGGGCGAGCCGAATCAGGTGATTTTCGTGGGACACGCGAGCCCCGTGTGCGCCTTTGATGACGTGGAAGTGTTTGGAGGCGGAAAATGACGGTCGATTTCAAGGCGCACTTTGAGAGCGTGGCCACACTGGCGCTTGCCGAATTGCTCCCGGGCGAACGCGCGGCCATAGGTTATGCCGCCGAGCGCACAGCCTTCATGCGCTTCAACAATGGCCTCGTACGGCAGTCCGGTACGGTCGAGCAATCCGACCTCAGCATCAAGCTCTGGAAGGGAACCAAGACCTACTCGATCCAGCTGGCGCTGTCTGGCGATGCCGGCGTCGATGAGCACCGTGTCGTCGACGCCATCACCGAGGCACGAGCCATCATGCCGCTGCTGCCTGACGATCCATTCCAGGCCATTCCGGAATCGGCGCAATCGTCCGACGCGCGCTATGCAGGCTCGCTGCTGCCCGAGTCCGAGATCCCGGCCCGCGTACTGGGACCGGCGAAGGGGCTGGATTTCACCGGCATATTCTCGCAGGGCCAGATGTGCCGTGCAGCGGCCAACTCCGCTGGCGCCAGGCACTGGTTCCAGACCGAGACCTTCCTGGTCGATTACTCTGCCTGGCTGGCCAATGGCAGGGCCGTCAAGTCGTCGTATGCCGGCCGCAACTGGAGCGACGCCGACTATGCTTCACGACTGCAGGCCACCCGCGAGTCACTTGGCAATCTGGACAAGCCCGAGAAGATCCTCGCTCCCGGCAAGTACCGGGCCTTCATCTCCGCGGACGCGCTCAACGAGGTGGTCGCATTCTTCTCCTGGAACGGTTTTGGCGAGCGAGGCATCAGGCAGGGCGAAAGCGCCTACATAGCGATGCGGGAGGGCCGCGAATCACTGTCGCCGCGCTTCAGCTTCAGCCAGGATTTCTCCATTGGCGTGCAGCCCGCATTCAATGAGGAAGGCGAGCTGTCCCCGGAGTGCCTGCCCGTCGTCACCAAGGGCAAGATCGAAAACACCATCGTCAGCTCGCGCACCGCGAAGCAGTATGGCATCGAGTCCAACGGCGCCTCGGATGGCGAGGACGTACGCTCAGTCGCGATCGCGGCAGGCGAACTGGCCGAGGCCGATGCGCTCAAGGCGCTGGGCACGGGGGTCTACATTTCGAATTTCCACTACCTGAACTGGAGCGATGTGCAGGCGGCACGTGTAACCGGCATGACCAGGTTCTCGTGTCTCTGGGTTGAGCATGGCAGCATCGTCGGCCCGATCAAGGACATGCGCTGGGACGAGTCCCTGTACAACATGCTGGGGGCCAAACTCGAGGCGGTCACCAAGGAGCGGCATCTCCTGGTCGAATCGATGACCTATGACCACCGGCAGGTCGGCGGTAGCCTGCTGCCCGGCATCCTGGTGGACGGTCTCAGCTTTACATTGTGATTACCGGCGGGGCAGCCGTCCTCCCGGTTGCCCCGCTGCAATGTCTCGCCCCGCTTCGGTGCGCACGCTACCGATGCGGGGTGTTTTTTTTTAGCCCACCGCCGTCGATTCAATAATGCGGCGGCCTGACCCCAGCCGGCATCGACGGCTCCTTGTCGGCGCCAAGTTCAGCCATCTTGCTGCGCATCAGCTTCATGCCGTCTTCCAGCCGCTCGGTGCGCTGGCCATAGGCCAACACCATCGCACCGAGATCGGCAATGGTCTGTTCAAGATACGCGATCTTGATTTCGATGGCCTCGATGCGATCGGCAGTCTCTGTCATCGGCAACCTCCCTTGGTCTCAGGGCTCATGGCTTTCGATCAGCGCCGCCAGCTCTTCCCAACGGGCAATCTGGCGCTCTATCAGCGGGCACAGTTCGGCATAGCGGCGGTTGGCCCGCTCGAGATCGGAGCCAACCAGACCGCTGGAAAATGCGGCTTCGAGGGCCAGCTTCTCGGCCTCCCGTGCCTCTATCTCCGGCAAAATGCCTTCATATTCCTTGCGCTCCGCCCAGGTCGGTTTTCTGGCCCTGTCTGCGCCCCTGAGGGCGGGCGACAGGGCCGGCTCGCTGCTCCTGGCCTTGTCGGCGAGCGCCGCAGACTCAGCCTCCGCATCCAGGTAGGCGCGGTACACCTGGTATGAGCCGGGATACAGCAGCGCGCTGCCGCTGCCATCGATCGCGATCGTGGCCGTGGTCGTGCCATCGAGAAAGGCGCGGTCGTGTGACACGACGATCACGCAGCCATCAAAGTCATCGATATAATCCTCGAGCAGTTCTATGGTCTCGATGTCCAGATCGTTGGTCGGCTCGTCGAGCACCAGCAGGTTCGGATGCTCCGCCAGCACCGACACCAGCTGCAGCCGCCTGAGTTCACCGCCCGACAGCGTCGACAGACGCTGCTCGTGCATGGTCCGGTCGAACAGGAACCGTTCCAGGAGGCGCTCCGGCTCCAGCACCGTGCCGTCGCCAAGGCTGGTCAGCTCCGACTTCATCCTGATGAACTCGAGCATCCGCGCCTCCATCGGCAGCCCCGCGACCGTCTGCCCATAGTACGAGCAGACCGTATTGATGCCGCGTTCCACCGTGCCCTCGTCCGGCTGTATCGTGCCGGCTATCAGTCCAAGTAGCGTCGTCTTGCCGGACCCGTTCGGCCCCACGACGCCGATGCGGTCGCCCTTCCCGAACTCGTAGGAGAATGGATCGAACACCAGACGGCCATCGTAGCGTTTGGCGGCGCCCTTCAGCTCCAGGATCTTCTTGCCCAGGCGCCGCGACCTGGACGAGAACGCGCCCATCGGCACCGGCCGCTCGAGTGCGGCGGCCTGCATATCCTGAATGACGCCCTTGCGCCGCTCGCTCTTCGTCGCCCGCGCGCGCGCGCCGCGCATCAGCCACTTCATCTCTATCTTCAGGATGGCCTCGCGCCTGGAATCCGCCTTCTCGAGGGCGTTCCAGCGCTCGCGCTTCATCTCGATGAATGACGAATAGTCTCCGGGGTAGGCAAAGACCGAGGAGCGGTCTATCTCCAGTATCTTGCTGGCCACTGCATCAAGGAAGGCGCGATCGTGGGTAACGACAACGAAGGCGAACGAGGCGCCGGTCAGCCGGCGTTCCAGCAGTTCGATGGCGGCCAGATCCAGATGGTTCGTCGGTTCATCGAGCAGCACCAGATCGGCGCCATCGGCCAGGCAGCGGGCAAGAGCCGCCTTCTTGATCATGCCGCCGGACATGCCATCCATCACCGCGTCGATGCCGGGAAGCCCAAGCTCGGTGCAGAGTGATGCATAGCGGTGCTCCAGCAGGAAGCCGCCCTCGGCCTCCATCCTGGCATGCAGCTTCTCCAGCCCGCGCTCGTCAACCGTGCGCTCACCGTAGCCCTGCACGATGGTCTCGTAGGTGCGCACCTGGTGGGCCAGCGGCGAAGCGCTCTCGTACAGGAATTCGGCCAGGCGCATGCCGGGCCGGGCCACCGGCGACTGCGGCAACACCGATACGAGGAGCCCGCGCCTTCTGGCAATGGTGCCGGTGTCGGGCTCCAGCGTTCCGGCCAGAATGCGGAGCAGTGTCGACTTGCCGGCGCCGTTGCGGCCTACGAGTCCAATGCGTTCACCTTCTTCTATGCCGAGCGATACGCCCTGGAACAGGGGTGATGCCACCAGCGTCTTCGAAACACCGTCGAGGGATAGTATGTTCATGCGTGACCTGACTATAGCCGCGATCGACACGATGGACAAGGCACGCGGTAAATCGCTACCGTATGCCATATGGAAACACCAGCGGCCACCTTCGACGACCTGACGCCAGAACTTGCCCTCTCGGCCGTCGGCGAGGCCTTCACTATCGACCCCGATGGATCATTCTTCGCCTACCCGAGCTACGCCAACCGGGTCTACGGCCTCAGAACCGACGATGGCACCGAGTATGTCGCCAAATTCTACCGCCCCGGGCGTTGGACCGCCGCCGCCATCCAGGAGGAGCATGATTTTGTCGGCGAACTGGCCGCCGCGGAGATTCCGATCGTCGCGCCGCTCCGTGGTTCAGACGGCCACAGCCTGCAGGAACTGGTGCTCGAGCGCGACCACGACGACGTTGTCTACCCATTCGCGCTGTTTCCCAAGCGGGGCGGCAGGCTGTTCGACGCCGAACTGGAGGATGACTGGCTCAGGCTCGGCGCGCTCGTCGGCCGCATCCACGCCGTCGGGGCGCGGCGCGGCTTCTGCGAACGCGCCAGGCTGGAGCGCGGGCGGATGCAGGCCTATGTCGACGAGCTGCGCTCCGGCGGCGCACTGCCAGCGGAGGTCCAGCCGCGCGTGGTCCCGCTGCTGGAAGAGGCCGCCTCGCTGGTCGACGCGATGCTCGCTTCGATTCCGGCACGGCCGATACGGCTGCATGGCGACTTTCACCGCGGCAACGTGCTCGATCGCGGAGCGGAAGGACTCCTGGCCATCGATTTCGACGACGCCGTGACAGGGCCAGCCGTGCAGGATCTGTGGCTCCTGCTTCCAGGGCCCGCCGGTGAGTGCAGAAGGGAACTCGGGCTGATCGTCGAAGGCTACGAGGCCTTCATGCCATTCGACCGGACGACGCTGGCCCTGGTCGAGCCGCTGCGGCTGTTCAGGATGATCCATTTTGTCGCGTGGCAGGCCAGACAGCGCTCCGACAGAGGGTTCCATGATCGTTTCGAGGGCTGGGGTTCCAAGGAGTTCTGGATCAACGAGGCGATAGACCTGGGCGACCAGATCGAGCGTGTGCGGGAGATATGACAAGCACTTAACATGAACGGTCTTACGGTGTATCCTTATGGCACTTAATAGAAGCTAGAAGGATAGAGAACAACGAATGGATTATTCAGAACTGAATCTGCACCCCGAACTGGCCCGCGGTATCGACGAGGCCGGCTATGTTTCATGCATGCCTGTGCAAGCCGCGGTCTTTCCGCACGCCTTCGCCGGCGAGGATATCTATGCACAGTCGCAGACAGGCACCGGCAAGACCGCTGCCTTCCTTGTTTCGATCTTCCAGCGCATCCTCAGTGATCCGGCCAGCAGGCATCGCCGCGTGCTGATCCTGGCGCCCACGCGCGAGCTGGCCGTCCAGATCGAGGCTGAAGCCAGGCGGCTGGGCAAGTACGTGCCGATAACGATGGGCTGTTTCTATGGGGGCGTGGCCTATGGTCCGCAGATAGACATGCTGCGCGACAATGTCCAGGTGATCATTGGAACCCCCGGCCGCATCATCGATTTCGTCGAACAGGGCAAGATGCTGCTGCGTGATGTGGGCTTTCTGGTGGTCGACGAGGCCGATCGCATGTTCGACATGGGCTTCATCGATGACCTCCGCAAGCTGTTGCGGTATCTGCCGCCACCCAAGGAACGCCAGACATTCCTGTTCTCGGCTACCCTCAACTTCCGCATCAAGAATCTTGCGTGGGAGTACATGGATGAGCCCAAGGAGATCGTCATCGAGGCGGAGACCGTCACGGTCGACCTGGTCTCGCAGGAGCTGTACCATGTCGGCTCCGACGAGAAATTCCGCGTATTGCTCGGCCTGCTCGCGCGCGACAAGCCGGCCAGCGCCCTGATCTTCTGCAACCAGAAGTTCATGGCCGAGGAAATCTCCCGCAGGCTGGGCATCAACGGCTATGAGTGTGAATACATCATGGGCGACCTGCCCCAGGCCAAGCGTCTCGAGGTTCTGAACAAGCTCAAGGCCGGGAAACTGTCGCTGCTCGTCGCGACCGACGTCGCCGCCAGAGGGCTGGACATCAATGCGCTCGACCTGGTCGTCAACTATGACGTGCCGATGGATCCCGAATCGTATGTGCACCGCATCGGCAGGACGGCCAGGGCAGGCGCGGCGGGCAAGGCGATCACGCTCGCCTGCGAAAAGTTCGTCTATGGTCTGCCCGCGATAGAGAAATACATAGAGACCAAGATACCGGTCTTCCCCGTCACCGAGGAACTCTTTGGCGACGACAAGAGCTCCGGGATGCGTTTCGGCCACGCGCGCGAGCGTGCCCGCCCCGGCAGCGACAGAGGCTCCGCCCGCGCCGGATCGAGCCGCCCTGGATCGAACCGCCCCGCTTCGGGCGATCGCCACGGCAGGCCGGCCCAGGATCGTGGCGGCAGCTCCAGACCGCAGTCGGCGCCCTCGCGTTCGCAGGCTCCCGCCAGGCCTCGCCCCGCCGCCGCCCAGGCCCAGTCACCCGACAGACCGCGTCCTCCGCAGCAGCGCGATGCGCGCAGAGGCCCGCAGACAGCCCATGATCCCTATGCGATAAACTCGGAAGAGCGCATGCGCCGGTACAAGGAGAAATACGCCGGTGCCACGCCTTCGGGTTCCGGCCAAACACCGGCGGCCAGGAAGCCGTCCGAGCGCTCAGGCCAGCAGCAACCGCCGCGGGGCAGGAACAACCAGCAGGCTCAGCACGGAGGCAGGCAGAACGCCGGTCAGCCCGGCAAACCCGCCCGTCCGGTGCAGCCGGTGCAACCCGCACCGACGGCGCAGCAGCCCAAGCAGCCCAGGCGCGATGGCCTTCTGGGCAGGCTCAAGAGGATACTCGGTATCAGGAAGGACACCGACTAGTCGATCGGTGACTCAGCCAGGCGGAGGGAAGCGTGGATCGACCATCGTTCGAGCCTGAACAGCTGTTCTCTCCGTTTGACCGAGCCTTGGGTGCCTGGCACAAGCGCCTGTTCGGCCGCAGCCGCCTGGTCACGGTAGGAGCATCCCTTCTGGCCTACATCGCCGGCGTGCTCGCGCTCGGGCCAGCCCTTGGCATATCGACCAACTATTTTGTCATTCTGCCGGTCATCGCCATCTCTATGGCCTATGGCCTCGCGGCGGGGGCCCTGGCCGGCGCGCTTGGCCTGCCTTCAAACCTGCTGCTGTACATGATTCTGGGCCATCCCGAGTTCTCACCGGCATCCAAGCTGATAGCCGAACTGTCCGGGCTCGTCATTGGCTCCACGCTCGGCTATCTATCCGACTACTACCGCAAGCTCGATACGGAGCGGCAACTCCGCAAGGAGACCGAAAGGGAACTCAGGAATGCCATTCGGGATCGTGAAGCTCTCTTCCGCGAGGTGCACCATCGGGTCAAGAACAACCTGAACCTGGTCAAGAGCATCATCAATCTCCAGTCACGACGCTCGCTCGACCCGGCGTTCCACGAGGCGGCGACCGCCCTGACCTACCGCATCATGACAATATCCTTCGTCCACGAGCGGCTGTACCGGACATCCGAGCTCTCGGCAATCGCCCTGGATGAGTACCTGAGCGACCTGGTCAAAGCCATCATCTCGACCGCAACCCGGCCCTCCGGCAGTCCCCTGCTGACCCTCGACATGGCGCCATGCTCCGTGACGATGGACGTCGCGGTACCGGTCGGCATCATGGTCAATGAATTGATAAACAACGCGCTGCGTCACGGCGGCGATACGAGGCACCAGCCGCGCATCGAGGTGTCATTGCGGAAAGATGACCGCCGGCTGCTGCTGACCGTGCGGGACAACGGGAATGGCTTTCAGACCCTCGCTGAAGGCTTCTCGATGCCAGGCGATGCCATGGCATCGCGTTATGCCGACTCGCTCGGCCTGATGCTGATAGAGTCGATGGCCACCGAACTTGGCGGAACGGGCGTGTTCAGCCGGCGCAACGGCTGGACCGAGTATCGATTCGATTTCGTGGTCTGAGCGGCGCACGGCATGCCTTCAATGATGCATGAACCGGTGCCGGCGCATGCGCGGAGCTGACTCCACCAGATCAACCTCGACCTCCGCCGCCTCGTCCTTCCGTATCAGCAGATCGTACCCGCGTATTCGAACCTGCATCGGCCCGCCCATCGCGCCGCGTCTGATGACAACGCCGGGCGTGCCTTCGGTAAAGCCCATGTCGGCGAGCCGCCGGCCTACCTCGCGTCCAACCTTGACCGCGTGGATCACGAAATGATCGCGGGGCAACAGCATGGAGAGGCGCATGTACTGTGTATCGATTGGTGACGGCGAGGTGTGCTCCTTTCGGTACCGGCGCCCCCGGGCGCGCTGCATGGCGGCGCGGTGTGCCGCAGATCGTTTCTTAAGAGATATTGATTATCATTATCATAACGAACCATCGGGATCAGGGCAAGCACTTTGACGGATGCCAGGATCCGGGCTATGCTGAACCGGTGCGCGGCTTTCTCAAAATCGTCATCATTGTCTCCGGGCTCGCCTTCGCCGCGAGCCTGATCATGTCGACGGCGACGGCCATCAGGCTGGGTGCCGCGATGGCGCCGCCGTCGGCCAAGTCGGCACCCGAAGCCCTGTTCCACCTTCTGGCGATCGTGCCGGCCGGAGATCATGGCCGCTATTTCGACCGGCTCGTCGCCTCGATGGAGCGGGCCGCGAAGAAGGACGGCGCGGTGCTGCAGACGCTCTCGTACGCGAGCGGCGACGGCCCCGAGGCGATAGCACGGCTCTTGCTGCTCGCGACCGAACTGGAACCGGACGGTGTCATAGTCAACGCGCCACCCGAGGCTCGCATCATCGAGGCCGTGCGCGGCCTCGGGCGGCGTGGTGTACCGGTGCTCGCGCTGGAGAGCGACCTGCCCTCGTCCGGCAGAGCGGTCTTCATCGGAACGAACCCCTACAGCATTGGCGTCATCGCGGCCGGAGCCGTGGCCGATTCCTTTCCGCAAGGCGCGCGCGTCGCACTGGTGCTGTCCCGTGACTACGCCGAGGGGGTCTCCGGCGGAGCGACCATCGTCGCCGGATTCACGCACCGGGCCCGGGCCAGCACGGGTCTCGAGCTCGCGATGACCAGGACCTCGCAGGAAGGCCCTTCGGCCAGCGAGGAGATTGTCAGGGAGATTCTGTCGGAGCACACCGATATCGATGTCGCGGTATTCATCGGTGCCAGGGATTCCGAAGGTGCCGCTCGCGCGATCATCGAATATGACAAGGTTGGCAGGCTGGCTATCATCGGTTTCGATGACGACCCCGCCCTGCTTGAGCTGATCCAGATGGGCGTGGTCACGGCCTCGATCGCGCGTTCGCCCGACCGCTCGGGCGAAGAGGCCATCAAGGCAGCGATGACCATGGCACGTGGCGGCCGGGCAAGCGCCTACATCGATCCAGGGTTGCGGGTCATCAGGCGTGACGGTGGCACACGATGAGGCGCAGCCTGTTCTCGTCATTCAAGTCAAGGATGATGGCCGCCAGCATTGCCCCCATCATCCTGCTGAGCGTGGCCGCATCGCTCAACTCCGCCGTGTCGAGCGCCAACATACGGCGGGTGTCGGCGCTCTTCTCGCTCGACATCTTCATGAAGGAGACGCTGGCCGACGTCGATTCGGTGGTGTCAAACCTGGCAGTCTACATCGATACCAAGAATACCGATGCGCTCCGCGCCTATATGCACGAGGCCAAGATCCTGTCGGCAAAGTCAAACGAGCTTACTGGCGGGCCATCCTACCGGCAGGATTCGATACTCGAGCAGAACCTCTCGGTGTTGCTGCGCAGGCTGATCGTGGAGAGCGAGGCGGCGATTCGAGCCAAGCGCGGCCGGGACATCCCGGAATACGGAGCGCGTTATCAGGAAGTAACGCAGATCGCGTCGTTCATACACGACAGGGCCAGCGCGCTGTCGCTGGAGCGGCTCGAGCTCAATCTTGACGCCTTCTCGGAACTCGCCAGGGAGAGCGGCCGGGCCGGCTTCCTGCTCGCGGCGATGCTGGCATCGGCGATGATCTTCGCGACGGCCATCGTGGCCCGCTATTCACTCAAACTTGTCGAACCGCTGGAGTCGCTCGCCAGCGCGGCCGTGCGCATATCCGACGGTGACTTTGCCGGAGGGCCGCTGCCTGCCAGCGGCGGCGATGACGAGATAGCGAAGACAGCACGCGCGTTCAACGTGATGCAGGCCAGCATCGTCGCCTATATCGGCGAGATTCAGAAGAAGGCCGCGATCGAGGCATCACTGATGGAAGAGCGGCTCAAGAATCTGGAAATGACGGGCCACCTGCGCAGCGCCGAGCTCAAGGCGCTGCAGTCCAGGATAAATCCGCACTTCCTCTTCAACACGCTGAACACGGGCATCCAGCTGGCCACCGTAGAGGATGCCGACGACACGCGGGTGTTTCTCGAGCGCCTGGCGGGCCTCATGCGGTACTCGTTCCGCGATCTTGAGACTCCGGTGCAGCTGCGCGACGAGCTGGCCTGCCTGCGCGACTATATCTACATCATGTCGATCCGGTTTCCGGAATCGGTGCGTTACGACATCACGATCGACCCGGATGCGGAGAACGCCATCATTCCCAAGATGATAATTCAGCCGCTGGTGGAAAACGCCATCAAGCATGGTCTGGCCGAGGCTCAGGGCCGCATTCGCGTTTCGGCCCGCCTGGAGGATGGCGATATTGTCATAGCAATAGAAGATGATGGCCGAGGCATCGCGCAGGACAGGATCGACGAGATTCTGGCCGCCGTCGACGCGGGCCACGACCTGCAATCCGCGGAAGGCGGGCTCGGTCTGGCAAATGTCATTTCCAGGCTCAGGCTGTTTGCTGACAGGACCGATGTCGTGCGGTTCGAATCGGCCCATCCGGGAACGCGCGTACTACTCAGGGTTCCTTTCAGAGAGGCGTCTTGATGAGCGGCAGGATATTTCTGGCCGATGATGAGCGGCCCGTACTCGATGGCGTGGCAGCCGCCATCCGCAAGCGGCTTCCGGATGTCGTCATATGCGGCACCGCTACCAACGGTCGGGATGCCGTCGATGGCGCGGTCCGAGAACGCCCCGACGTGGTCCTGATGGACGTGCGGATGCCGGGGATGAGCGGACTCGAGGCACTGCGCGAGCTCCGCGCCTCCGCCCCCGAGACCGTTCCCATCCTCCTGACGGCCTATGAACGATTCGATGTGGCCAAGGAGGCCTTCGGTCTTGGGGTCTTCGAGTACCTGGTCAAGCCCGTGGATCAGGACCTGCTGGTCCAGGCCATCAGTGGCGCCCTGACCGCCGCAGCTGCCCGCAGGGCGGAGGCCGCGCGAGCCCGCGATGCCATAGAGGCGCTGGAGGCACACAGGCCGCTGCTCGAAGAGGGGCTGCTCTATGCTGCGCTATCCGGTGACAACCAGGGCAAGCGCATTGGTTCCTTCGCGACGGCGCTGGGACTGGAAACCCCCGGATGCTTTGCCGCGTTCGGCCGCGCCGCATCCGAATCCGGCGAATCCGTCGCCATCGTCGATCCTGTGCTTGAAGAGCGCCTGAGATCGGCCCTGGTCTATCGCATCGACTGCGCGGTTGGCGCTCCCGTGTGCGATGTCGTGCCTGTCTACGTTCCGGGAATCGATCGAGACGCGATCATCGAGACGGCCGCCGCGGTGCTGGCGGAGCCTGGATTCTCAGGCATCATCGCCGGTGTCGGCCAGGTGCTTCCACCGGAACAGGCTCGTGAGGCATGGGCCTCCGCGCTGGCAGAGTTGCAGCGGATGCGATCGGCCGCGCCGGCCACGCTGGCGGCGGGGCTGGCGGCGGGGCTGGAGGCGGCATGGTATGGCGACGGCCCGGCGGCGCTGGCCCTCTGGACCGCGCTGGAAGGAGATCCAGTGCTCAGATCCGCGGCCGCGGGCGCGATGGTGTGGGCTCTGAGGAAGGATCCCGCCGCGGTGCTCGAGGCCGCCATCGATATGAGGGCGGGACGCACGCCTAATACAGCCTTCATGTCGGGCGGCTCTTCTTCCGGCTACGGTGCGCGGGCGCGGGCGCTGGAGGCCCTGCGGTATGTCGAAGGGCACTATGCCGATGCCCTGTCGCTGGAGGAACTGGCCGACCGCGTCGGCCTGTCCGTCGCGCACCTGTCGCGGGTGCTATCGGCCGAGACGGGCAAGTCGTTTACCGAACACCTGACATCGATACGCATCGGCCATGCAAAGGCCGCGCTGGCCTCCGGCAGGTTGAGCGTCAAGGAAGTCGGTGCCGCTGTCGGATATCTCGATCCAAACTATTTCAGCAGGGCGTTCAAGCGCGAGACGGGCCAGACGCCGTCCGA
>MTLE01001446.1_pt1 | contig 13462 bp, 8 predicted proteins | sample 1982461 | NCBI WGS metagenome assembly MTLE01 (sample SAMN05712605, study PRJNA340218) | biofilm metagenome | isolation source: sample SPL anode biofilm adapted to -200 mV | place: USA | collected 2012-02-03
GGTGGTGATCGCCATCATCGCCCTGCTCGCCTCGCTGTTGCTCCCCTCTTTGGCCAGCGCCAAGGGATCGGCGAAGCGCACGGGTTGCGCCAGCAATACGCGGCAAATCAACGCCGGCCTCCAGCTCTACGCCGCGGATAACGAGGATACTTTGCCGGCCGCGCCGAACGTGACAGGCACCACCCTCCAAACCAATGACTGCGGCATTTTCTACAAGCGGCTCATGAAAAGTTATGTCGGGCTCCAGGGCGCGTCCACGCCGCAAGACCGGGTGTTCGCGTGTCCGGCGGACACTTTCTATTACGACGGTTTCCCCACTCTCACCTACCAGGCCAAGCGCATGCATGAGCAAGCCGCCTCGGATTTTTCCAGTTATGCTTTCGGCGGCGGCAACGGATACACCAACTCCCTGCCCCCGGCGTTCCTGAACGAGACCGCGTGGCCGGGCGTGTTTGGCCGGAAACTCGCCTCGATCCAGCGCCCGAGCCGGACGATTCTGATCGCGGATTTCGCGGCCATCAGCCCCTGGTCATGGCACGAACCGCAAAAACTTCCGGCCGGGAAAAAGGGGGTTAACAACGCCAAAAACATGGCCAGCTTCATTGATGGCCACACCGCCTACATCCCCATTTATTGGAACCCCAAGTTCGACCTGACTTCGTGCTGCTACGATCCCCCGCCCGAGTATGAATACACGTGGAATGGCGATTGAACCCACGAAAGGGTTGGCCCAAGCGGCAAGCCACCTGGAGGTGACGTAAAAACAGGCCCTGTATGTCCCGCAACACATTGATCGGCATTGCCTGGGTAGTGGGTTATGCCAGCCTGCTGGCAGGCTGCCTGGGGCTGGCCGCATTCACCAGTCCCGTCGTAAAGCAATACCTGCCGGTGGGTATCGCCGCCATGGGCTGTTTTCTGCCATTTTTGATCGTTTACACCATTACCTTTTTTAAACGCCCCTTTTTATCTCCCAGGTCATTTCGAATATGTTTGGTTATTGCGATGGGCTGGTTTGCTGGCCTCACCCTCACTGCCGAATGGTTGGGCTACTATGGCTATTTGCCCCCGGACGGACCGGCCTATGCACGCAATTTGAGCCGGCTCCTCATGCATCTCGGCTGGCTCAGTTTTGGGCCGCTTATCCGGCTTTATCTGATAATGGGCAGTTCTGAATCTAAACCACGCGCCTAACGCGTTGCGAGGAGAGGGGCATACATTGGGTAAGACCGGGGCTCGGTGATTACTTCGAGGGCAACCCGGCAGCGGCCGCGGAGGGCCTCGGGTGGCAAGCCCCGGACGCAATTCACGGCTTGGCAAGCGGGGGGCGGTTGGGCCAGATTGGTGGCGAACGTCAACGAACATGCCTATGCTAGCAAAATTTTTAAATGCCGCCCGGGCCGCGAGGCCGGCGGCGAACCGTCTATCACGTCTGCCTTGGGGTGCGCCACGCATGGGCGGTGGGTGTTCACTGATGTTAGCTGCACTGTGGCTGTTGGTGCTGGCCATTCCTGCGCGCGCGGCGGAACCGGCCAATCCCAAGGCCAACGCGCAGACGCGCCGGATTTTGGATTATTTCCACACGCTCCAGGCCGCCCGCACCGGCCCGCGCGTTCTCAGTGGGCAGTTCACCGATTTCGGCGACGGCGCGAATCTCAAGCTCATGACCAATGTGTTTGAGAAAACCGGCCAATGGCCCGCCCTCATTGGCGTGGATTACGCGGATTTCGGCCGCGGGGGCATCACGTGGAAAAAGCCCAATGCCGTCGCTTTGGAATATTGGCGCCAAGGGGGCTTGGTGACGATCAGCGCGCACATGTACAATCCTGAAAAGCCCAGCGGCGGCGGCTTGCGCGACAAGGGCGTGAACCTCGCCGCCTTGCTGCAAGACGGCACGGAAGCTCACACGCGCTGGAGGCGCCAGCTCGATGAAATGGCCGCGGGCCTGCAAGACCTGCGCGCCGCGGGCGTGACCGTCCTGTGGCGGCCCTTTCACGAGATGAACGGCGGCTGGTTCTGGTGGGGCGCGCACGATCCGGCCGTGTTCAGCCGCGTCTGGCGCCACATGTTCGACTACTATTCCCGCGAGAAAGGCCTGGATAATTTGATCTGGGTCTACGGCCCCAACCACGGCGCCAACGCGGCCCACTTCTACCCCGGCGGCGATTGCGTGGACCTCACGGGAGTGGACGCGTACACCGATTTCATCGATCCCCAGCACATCCGGGGCTTCCCCGAAGTGGCCGGGCTGGGCAAGCCCACGGGCTTCTCCGAATTCGGCCCGCACGGCCCGGAGAAACCGCCGGGCGACTACGATTACCGCCGGTTCATCGCGGGCCTGGAGACGGAGTTCCCCGCCGCGCGCTACTTCATGTCGTGGGGCGGCGGCTGGAGCCTGGCCACCAACCAATACACGCGCGAACTGCTCGCTCACCCCGCCATCATCAACCGGGACGGCCTGCCCAAGGGCCTGATCGGCGGGCAGTGATTGGGGGGATAAAAAATGGCAATCGACGACCGGTAAAACAGTGGGATGATCGTTGAATACCGGCGGCCGCTCATTACGCCGCCCATGCCTGGACCCCCGTTCGCAAGGCTTTCAGCGCTGAGGCGGGAGCCAATGCCTGGCCAAGACAGCCCGGCGCATTCTTGCGGAGAGCAGGACATTTGCCGGTATACATCCGTCCATATTTTCAGCACATTTGAAAAGGGCGATTTTTGTTCTGCACCGCAGGCTGTCACGCGCGGCATCCTCTCCAGCGTCTTACACTTGCGGAATGGCCACGCTTACCCTAGGTTCCCCGCGCGTATGTTTGGTTATCCCTTATGAATACGGCTGAACTCCCCCCCGCCTCCGCCCCAGAGGTGGCGGCGCCGCCGTATGCCGTGCTGCAAAACCGCAATTTCGCACTCTACACCTTGGGCCGCCTCGCCGCCGTGCTCGGCCAGCAAATGCTCACCACCGCCGTGGGCTGGGAACTTTACGAACGGACCCATTCGCCCTTGAGCCTGGGCTTGGTTGGCCTGGCGCAAATCATCCCCATGTTCCTGTTCACCTTGCCGGCCGGGCATTGCGCCGACAACCTGAACCGCAAACACATTGTCCTATGGATGATGGCCCTCGCCGCTTTCTCGAGCCTGGGTTTGATGTGGGTTTCCGCCGTGCAAGCGGACCCCTGGTGGATTTACGCCTGGCTGTTCTTGTCCGCCTCGGCGCGCGCCTTCATCTGGCCCGCCAGCCAGGCGTTCCTGCCCCAAATCGTCCCGCGCGCGGACTTCGCCAAAGCGGTGGCTTGGAACTCGGGCACGTTTCAATTGGCCTCAGTTTCGGGCCCCGTGCTGGGCGGGGCGATCATTGCGTGGACGGGCAACGCCTGGACCGTGTTCGCCTTGAACGCCTTTTTGGCCCTCACCTGCCTGGCGTTGCAGAGCGGCATCCGATACCGCCCCGAACCCTCGCGCCGCGAACCCATGACCCTGGCCAGCTTGGCGGCGGGCTTCAAATTCGTGTTCGCCACGCGCATTATCATTGGCATCATCACGCTCGATTTATTTGCCGTGCTGTTGGGCGGCGCCACGGCGTTGATGCCGATTTACGCGAAAGACATCTTGCACACCGGCCCCACGGGCCTGGGCCTGCTGCAAGCGGCGCTGCCCGTGGGCTCGCTGCTCACGGCCCTGATTGTCGCCCATCGGCCGCCCATGCAAAAAGCCGGGCGCGCCCTGTTGCTCTCGGTGGCGGGGTTCGGCCTGGCCACGATCGGCTTCGGCTTTTCGCACTGGTTTTGGGTCTCCTGGGCCATGCTATTCGTCTGCGGCGCGACCGATAGCGTCAGCGTCGTCGTGCGGCAAACCTTGGTGCAAATCCTCACGCCGGATGACAAGCGCGGGCGGGTCTCCGCCGTGAACAGCCTCTTCATCGGCACGTCGAACGAACTGGGCGGGTTTGAATCGGGCGTGGTTGCCGAATGGCTTGGGCCGGTGTTTTCCGCGGTTTCGGGCGGCTTTGGCACACTCTTGGTGGTGGCGGCCATCGCGTGGCTGTGGCCGGAAATCCGGCGGTACGGGAAATTGGAATGAGGCGGTTAGCGCAGTGCGGACTGGCGAAACTCGTGCAGCAACCAGTAGCGCGCGCTGAAGAATCCGAGCAGCACATCGAACAGGATGCCCAGGCCGCACCACAGATACACCAGCGTGTTGAACGACGGGTCCCTGCCGTTGGTGGCCGTATATATCAGCATCAAAACCAGGTAAACCAGCGGTGGCGCCACGAGTAATTTGCCCACGACCGCGGTCAACGCCTGCGTGGTGTTTTTCGCTTTCAAGCCTTGCGCCAGGCCCATCCAACCGATGGCCCCGATATCCAGCAAAACTGAGGCTAGCATAAACATTGCGGGCCAAAACTCCACGCTGGTCCGGACGCCCCAATATTCCACCACCAGCAAAACGCATACGGGCAAGAGGAATTGCCGCCGCAACGCCAGCCATTGGCCGTGGATAATCTCGCGAATGGTCAGCGGAGTCGACAGCAGCAATTCGAGCGCCCCGGCGCGGCGATCGGTCATCAACCGCACGCTCGCCTCCGAGGCTACCCACAGTTTTAGGAAGAGATTCACGATCATGCACGCGGGCAGGAACGTGAAATCCGTGAGCATCGTTTCCGGGCGGTCGCGATGGTTCCACGCCCAAGTGAGCATCACGGACACGAGCAGCAGCCACACGTACCACGGCTTCATGCGGTCCCGGCTGGCGTGCCACAAGAAGGGATTGCGATCCAACAGGCGCGCCCGGTGCTGCCGCCGCTTCTCGGCCTGGCCGTAACCCCATTGCTCGAGGCCATCCTGCAAACGACCCAACCAGCCGCGCTTGGAGTCCGCTTGCCAGACATGCGGCAGCAACCGGCCCGAGCGGATGAGCAGCCCCCACGCCAGAATATGATAAAGCAAGGCCGAGCCGATCAAAGTTTCGGGAGTGAAGAGCCTGACGGGCAACGCGGCAAACGCGCTTACCAATATGCCCGTGATTGGGTACGCAATGCTCGTGGCCAGCACGGGCATGAGGTTTTCCGCCAGGTTGTCATCGTTGTTCCAATACCACGCCAGGCCATACGCCAAGACGCCGGGCATAATGACCAAGAGCAGCAAGGTGCCCGCCGTGATCGTCATCGACGCCCGTTCATCGTGGTTGATCGTGGAAATGTAAAGCCCCAGCGCGAGCGAGAAAAACATCGTGTTCCCCAGGACCAGCGCCGTTTGCCAAACCACTTGCAGTGGCACGCCGCCCAATTGCAGCGGCAGCACCAGCATGGGCAAGATCGCCACCAGCCCGTAAACGGCATTGAGGGAAGTGGCGGCCAGCTTGCCCCAGAGAACATCGTAGCTCTTGAGATCCGTCAAAAACAGCAGCCCCAGCGTGCCTTCGCGCTTCTCCTGGCTCAGGCAATCCGCCGTGGCCCACGTGCCGATGATCAAACAATAGATGAACGACACCCAGGACATCGTGACAAACAGGATTTGCCCCAGGGAGGAAGCGGGCGCGCCTTTGCTGGTGGCCAGGGAAATCGCCAGCGCAAACACGGCCAGCGCGATCAGCACCGCCCACCCGCGCACCCGATAAGTCATCGGCCGGCGGCTGGCGGCCCGCAATTCCCGGGCGGCTACTGGCAAAGCATTCATCCTTCCTCTCCCCTCAATCTCGGTCTAACCCAATCCGCAATAATCTTCCACCCATTGGACCGCGCCCCGGAAAGGATGTCACGCGCGAGTTTTGGGGTTAAATCAACCTAGCTTTGGGGTAACGAATCGGAAACCGTGAACCCGCAGAAAAGTCCGGAAACGCCCGGTGAGGGCACCGGGCCTACAATTATGGCCGTCCGCTGTAGGCCGGGTGCCCACACCCGGCGTATCATTTTTTACTAAATCTACCAAACGCACGTCGCCGCCGCGCGTCCGGGCAGTGGCACCAGATAACGATGCCCCTTCACTCGCACTTCCACCGTTTGTTCTTCGGCGTTTTGATTCGTGACGATCAATACCGTCCGCCCGTCCGGGGTTAAAAACGCGGCATTGGGCAAACCTTTCACTTCGGTCGATGCAATCCGCACCGATTCGGGGCGCACCCATTGAGAAGCGTGCGCGATAGTATAATAGGCGATATTGCGGGTCACTTTGTCCCCGTCAATCGTGATGGCACCCTGGCAAATCGAGCAGCCACCATCATTCGTATGGGGATCGTTATTTGGATCGGCCGCCAAATTCCACAGCAGCACGTTTCTCGACCAATTCCGCGTAGTGCCCACGATGAGGCGGCTGACCTGATGTTGAATGTCGATGGTTTTGGAACCGGGCCGCTCGATCACCATTTGTTCCGTGAAATAAAGATGCTTGGCGGGAAACGCCTCGTGCACCGTGCTCATGGCTTTGAGTTCACCCGCATAATGGTGGAAACCCGAACCGTCCACGTAGCGATTGGCCTGTGGGTCCTGCAAAATGCTGATGGCGTATTCCGGGTGGTCGCAATTGTGATCGAACAAGATGATTTTGGTATCGAGCTTGGCCGCCTTCAACGCGGGGCCCAGATGCTTTTTTATGAACAGCGCTTGGTCCAAGGCAAACATCTGCATGCTCGGGGTGTTGCCATCGTTCAACGGCTCATTCTGGATGGTCAAGGCGTCAATCCGGATGCCCTCGGCTTGCATGCTTTGCAGATACTTCACCAAATATTTGGCGTATGCGGAATAATATTTAGGCAGCAACTGGCCGCCTTTGACCTTTTGGTTGGTCTTCATCCAGGTGGGAGCTGACCAGGGTGAGGCCAGGATTTTAATGTGCGGCGCCAAGGCGAGAATTTCTTTCAGCACGGGAATAACGCTTCCGCGATCCGGATCCAAACTGAACTTGGCCAGGCGCGGGTCGGTTTGGCCTGGGGGCAAGTCGTCGTAGGAAAAAACGTGATCGTTCAAATCCGAAGCGCCGATACTGACGCGCAGGTAGCTGATCCCGATGCCGCCGCCTTCGGTGGTGAATAACTCGCGCAGCAAAGTGGCGCGGGCGGCGGGCGTCATCGCCGCAATGTGCACCGCGCTGCCGCCCGTGAGGGCAAAGCCAAAGCCATCCATCGTCTGGTATTTTTGGTTCGCGTCGACCTCAATGCAGGGGGTGTTTTCGGGCGCAGCGATAACTTCGGCCAGATTCTCCGGCTGCGCCGTGTAAAGCGCGGAGCGATCAGCCCGGGTGAGCCACCACTTGCCCGCGGCTCCCAACACCGCAGGCGCTTTTTGATCCGCGCGATCCATCTCATCCATCACTTTGAGAAAACAGCGGCCGGCGGAAGGTTTGCCATCATCCGGGCCTTTTTTCGCGCGGTCATATTCCTCAAGAAAACCGCCCGCACCGCTCCACACCGTTTGCACGATGCCTTGCAGGCGATCACGCATTTCCGGGGCGGAATGCGCGCGGAATTTGGCCATGTCTTGCACTTGGCGCACGGCCACCGCCGTTTTGTTCCACGGGCAAGTGGCGACTGAGAAACCTTTAGCGGCAAAATAAACGGCCGTCTGATCAGGGCGTTCATAGTGCCAATCGCAAATCATGATATCTTTAGGAATCAGATCGATGGCGCGCGCGGTGTTATTGTAGCTCGCTTCCCATTCACCGATGCCGGTGACCTTTCCGTCCAGCAAGCGGTCGCCCCACATCCAAAGCTGGCGCTTCTTTTGGGCTAGGCGGCCATGAATTGCCTTCACCTCGCCTGCGAACAACTCGGCTTTGTCTTTTCCGCCGCAACGGGGGCACTTGTCCATGCCCAAGTAAAACACCTCGTCCAAACCCGCGTGAAACGCGTCCGCCTCGAAAACGTCGCAAATTTCATCCATCATCGCAAACACCACCTCGTGTACTTTGGGATGCAAGGGGCAGTAGCTTTTGCAATACAGGCCATCAGCGTTAGGCCATTTGTATTTCTCCGGGAACGCAACCCAAGGGGTTTCATCAAACTCCGGGTATGTTTTGAGCAAATTACCCGGTTGTTTATCCCAGGATTGGTGGCCGAGCAAATTAATTTGCGGAATGAGCCGGATTTGGTGGCTGCGGCAAGCGGCTACCAGCTTGCCTACCGCTTCTTTGGTAAGCCCGTTGGGGTCCTTGAGTTCCGGATGGCTGGTGTACTGGTAATTATAATCCACCCGCAAAATGAGGGCATTCACCCCGCGCGGGGCGAGCCCTTCATCGATGAACTTAAGAAAGCGGTCGAGCTCCGGCATCCCCGGGGCGGAAATGCAGAAGCCGCGCAGGGGCATGCGATTCGCGGGTTTGTCTTCCGCGTGAGCAAGAAGGGCGCTTCCCGCAAACAATAAGGCGGCGAGAATGAGTTGGATCAGGTTGGAATGCATAAGGTCAATGGTGTTGGAGGCAGTTTCCCGATAGCCCTCATTCATGTCAAGCGGACGCTTCCCGGATCAGTCCGCGCATGAATTCACAGGCCAGTTTGGCATTGTGGTGGGCGAACTCAATATCGGGAGTCTGGCCGTTAGTTAAGGGCAAATCATGGCATAATTCGTAACTGATATATCCCTGATAACCGATGGCTTTCATCGCGCGCAGGAAATCCAAGTAATATTGCCGGGTCTCACCTTTGACGATGCCATCGAAGCGATCGATCCCTCGAATACTGCCATCGGGCAAGCGGTCGAATTCGCCGCCGAAATGCGTGAGCACCTGGCCCGCGCCCACCATGCGCGCCGCTTCCGCGATGACCGCCGGGTTTTTGTCCGGCATCAGCGGCGCATCCAGGCAATACTTCAAATGCGGCGATCCCACTTCGCCGACCATGCGCACGATATCGCGGTGGTTTTTGATCAAAGGCGGGTGGTTTTGAAGGGCCAGCGTCACTCCTGCCTCGCCCGCATACCGGGCGCACTCCACCAGGCAATCGCGGCACCAGCCCCATATTTCCTCCGTGGAAAAACGCGCGTGCACCACCGGCCACAGCCCTTCGGCAATTTCGTACGACGCCAGTTTGGGATGCCGGGTGACACCCCACCACGCTAGGAACACTCGCAAATGCTTCGCCCCAAAATCCGCCGTCATGCGGATCAATTCTTTCATATAGGCGAGCTGTGCCTCGCGCACTTCGGGCACCGGATTGCTGAAATCGTTATTCGCCGCCACCGCGTGAATCTCGACTCCCTCGCCTGCCGCCACCGCCCGCAATTCCCGGCAGCGTGCCGCCGGCCAATCCAAGGGATTTCCATGCGGGCGTTTGCCGTCGATCTCGATGCCATCGTATCCAAATTGGCGGGCGACTTTGATCATTTCGGGTAAAGTCAGGGCCTCACCGCGATACCAAAGCCCTAAATAGGTGATGCTGTATAAGCCTACTTTCATGGGTTGATGCGACCGGGGCAAAATCGCTCAGAGCAAACACAATTAACCAAATCAGGCGAATGTGGATCTGCCAGCCAGGGCATGATTTCAACCTACCTGGTGGGGCGTTTGGCTTATTGCTTGGAAGCGCCAGTTTTTATGCCAAAAGCGGCGTAATGCGCCCGATGCTCGCGTGGGGTACGGCCGAAGTGGCGGCGAAACTCCCGGGTGAAATGGCTTTGGTCAGCGAACCCGCAACTCATGGCGACTTCCACCAAGGGGCGGTCCGTGTAAACCAAAGCGCGGCTGGCCAGCCGCATGCGCAGTTTGCGCAGGTACTTTTGAGGAGTCAGGTGAAACGTACGGGCGAACTTGCGCTCGAAGGCGCGCACCGACATGTGCATCAACCGCGCCAATTCGCGATTGGTCACCGGCGCTTGGTAATGGCTCGCAAAATGGGCCAGAACCGGCCCGAACCCATCCCCCGTGTCGGGATTTTCCGCCGGCAGAGGCCGGCTAATGCCCGCCGTGCCCACCACTTTGCCGGTCGCGTCGCACAGGGGAATCTTATTGGTCACATGCCAGCTAGCCGTGCCGTCCGCCTCGCTCACCAACTCAATGCGGTTCACAATGCGCCGCCCAGCGAGGACCTGCTCATCGTCCAGCCGGAACTGGTCCGCCACAAAAGCGGGCGACAGATCGTAATCCGTTTTGCCCAGCACCGGGGCGGGATTTTCCCCAGCGGAACCAATGCCCGAGGCGTAATTGAGGAGAAAAGCGCGGTTCACCCAACGATATCGCCCGGCGGTGTCTTTAACCCACACCACCGCGTCATCGAGAGCATCAAACAACTCGGCCAGTGGCAACTGAGTTAAATCCAGCTTCTTCATGCGTGAGCCATCCCCGCCAGCGAAAATTCACATGCTGGCTTGCCCGGCTTGTAGCCAGTGGCCAGTGCGAAGGCAAACTAAAAATCTGGAAACTCGCCACGTCTTCTTATATGACAAGGAAACTGATGGCAGTCTTAGCTCGAGCGCGACAGACGGGGAATAAAAACGTTCCCGGTTCCGGCACGCACCGACGGGACGGAATCAGTGTCCGATTTACCCCATGAACACACTTCACGCCCCAAGCTCATCCGCTCCAGTGCTGTCCTTAATCGGCAACACCCCGCTCATTCCCCTGCATTTCCGGCCTGAAGGAATCACCCTTTGGGCAAAATGCGAATTTCTGAATCCCAGTGGCAGCATTAAGGATCGTTTCGCCCAATGCGTCATTGCCGATGCCGAGCGTCGCGGCCTGCTTAAGCCGGATTCGATTATTTTGGAATGCACCAGTGGAAACACGGGCATTGCGCTAGCGATGGTGGGCGCGGCGCGCGGTTATCGCGTGGCTATTTTGATGAGCGAAGGCGCTAGCGTGGAACGGCGGCATTTGTTGCAGCAATTCGGCGCCGAAGTGATTCTGATTCCTGCCGGGCAAAGTTACCAGGCGGGCATTGACCGCTCGCGTGAAATGGCCGCGCAAGATTCGTGCTATTTCCTGCCGCGCCAATTTGAGAATCCGTTGAACACGCAAGATCACGAGGAGACCACCGGGCCGGAAATCATCCGCCAGTGTCCTCAACCCATCGACGCCTTTGTGGCGGGTTACGGCACAGGCGGATCGCTCGGAGGATGTGGCCGGGCGATCAAGGCCAAATATCCCCAAGCCCGCATCGTTGCCATGGAACCCGCCGAGGAGGTGCTGCACGCCGCCGAATGCCGGTGTTGTTACTGCATCGAGGGAGTCGCGGGCAAAGGCTTTGTGCCGCCCCTGCTCCGCAATGCGCCGCTGGATGGCAAGGTTAAGATAGACGCGGGAGAGGCTTTGCGGGTGACGCGCCGACTGCACCGCGAGTTCGGCTTGCTGGTCGGCACCAGTTCCGGGGCCAACGTGGCCGCCGCCTTGCGCACGGCCCAGGAGCTTCCCGCCGGAGCCACTATTGTCACGCTGCTTTGCGACCGCGCCGAACGTTACTTCAGCACGCCGCTCTTCGCCACCGTCTAAAAAAATAAGCGGCTGGATTTTACCCCAGCCGCTTCGTTGTGAAAGCAATGGATGCTTAGCAGCCCACGCGCACCAATTCCTCATTGGTGACCGCGTTGACAATCTTGAACTGTTCCGCGTGGAAGTTCGGTTCCGCGCGGAAGGCGAGCTTGCCGTAGTATTTCTTCTCCAGCTCGATGAACAAACTCTCGTCCTCGTTGCGGAGGCGCTCCAACACGGAAGGATGGACGACGATGCGGAGCTGGAAGTCCGTTTCGTCGCGCGGGCGTTTCTTGAGGATTTCCGCCAAGCGCCGCTGGATCTCCACGCTCATGGTGATGGAACTCTTCACCTTGGCCCGGCCTTTGCAGTAAGGGCAATCGTCGTACACGGAGGCGCGCACGCTTTCGCTATGGCGCTGGCGGGTCATTTCCATCAAGCCCAATTGCGAGATGGGCAAGATGTGCGTTTTGGCGCGATCCCGCTTCAGGCCGTCTTTGACGCGTTGATAGATGTTCTGCTGGTCGCGGCGTGACTTCATGTCGATGAAGTCGAGCACGATGAGACCGCCGATATTGCGCAAGCGCAATTGGCGGCAGATCTCGTCCGCCGCTTCCTGGTTCACCTTCAAGATGGTGGACTCTTGGTCCTTGTTGCCCTTATGGCTGCCGGTGTTGACGTCGATGGCCACCAAGGCTTCCGTTTCATCCACCACGATGTAGCCGCCGCTCTTCAAGTGCACCTGGCGCGCGAAGGCGCTTTCCAGCTGGCGGGTGATGTTGAAACGGTCGAACAGCGGCTGCGATTCGGCGTAAAGCTTGAGCTTGTAGGTGGAGCGCGGCGAAATGCGGTTGATGGTGGTGCGCATGCGTTCGTAGGATTCCGAAGAATCCACCACCACACGGTCCACGTCATCGGTGAGGAAGTCGCGCACCGTGCGCTCAATCAGGTCGGGCTCCTGGAACACGCAAGTCGCCGTGGGCTTCTTGTTGATGTTTTCCTGAATCAGCTTCCATTCGTCGAGCAACAGGGCGACGTCGCGCACGAAATAACGGGCCTGCTGGCCTTCGCCGGCGGTGCGGATAATCACCCCCATGCCCTCGGGCAGAGTGAGGTTGCGCAGGATTTTCTTGAGCCGCTGGCGCTCTTCCGGATTCTCGATTTTGCGCGAAATGCCGCATTGGTCGGAATTGGGCAACAGCACCAAAAACCGGCCTGGCAAGGAGAGGTTGGTGGTGACGCGTGGCCCCTTGGTGCCAATCGGCCCTTTGGTTACTTGGATGATAATCTCGCTGCCCACCGGGTACAGCCGCGGAATGTCGCGCTGGGTGATGCGGGGTTTGTCTTTCTTTTTATTGTCGCGTTCCACGATTTCGACGGTGCTGTCGAAATTATTGGGCACAATATCCCAGTAGTGGAGAAAGGCGTTTTTCTCGAAGCCGATGTCCACAAACGCCGCCTTGAGGCCGTCTTCCAGGTTCTTGACTTTGCCTTTGTAGATGCTGCCCACCAAGCGTTCATCCCGCGTGCGCTCGATGGTGAATTCTTCCAGGCGGCCATCCTCGATCACCGCCACGCGCGACTCCAACGATTCGGCGTTGATGATGATTTCCTTGGTCACCTCCTTGCGGCGGCGGATCAGGCGCTGGACTTTTTCAAACACCTTGCTGGCGGCCGATTTGATGGTCTCGATGATCCCTTGGGGCGCCGGTTCGGCCACGTGCACGGGTTCGTAGGCCTTGGATTGCTCGCGCCGCGGTTCCACCACTTCATGGGCGGCTTCATGGACGTTGCCGTTTTCAACGGTCTCGCCCGGGGTGGGTTCAATCGGCGTGTCGGCGGGCAAGCCGGCGGCGATATTTTCGGCCCGTTCAATTTCGCGGGCGTGGCGGGCACGGTCGAAAATGGCATCATCGGTTATTTTGCTGCCGATAGCCTCGGCCCGGGCGTCGCTGGCCGCCTTGTCCGGCTTGGGCGGGTTATTGCCCAGGCCACCGGAAGGGCGGAAGCGCATGCCGCCGCGATTGTGGCGGCGGGAGAAGGTTCGATCACTCATGTTAATAGGTTTTCCGATA
>MTLE01010025.1_pt1 | contig 13458 bp, 6 predicted proteins | sample 1982461 | NCBI WGS metagenome assembly MTLE01 (sample SAMN05712605, study PRJNA340218) | biofilm metagenome | isolation source: sample SPL anode biofilm adapted to -200 mV | place: USA | collected 2012-02-03
ACTTCGATGGCGATATCTACACGGGTTGGTATTACGCACTCCTCGGCGACTATGAACATTTATGGCTCAGCCGGCTGGTCAATTCCCCTGGCGCGCCTGACTTTAACCAAGCCGTCGCCGACCGCTGGTCGGTGCTGCGCACCAACATTCTCTCCTCCACCCGAGTCTTGGCGCGCATGGATGAGTTGGCGGCCTATTTGAACCAAGCGCAGGCGCGAGATTTCGCGCGCTGGCCCCGGCTGGGGGCCGACATTTGGCCCAATCCGCAGCCGCTCATCAACGCTCGGACTTACCCCGAGGTAGTCAGCTGGGTGAAAACTTGGATTGGCAATCGCTACACTTGGATTGATTCGCAATATTTGAAAATGCCCACGATGGACCGGCTGGAAGGGCCCATCAACGCGGGCGAAGCCGTCAGCCTGTCTGCGCCTTTGGGCAAAATATATTTTACCCTGGATGGCACGGATCCTCGACTGCCCGGCGGCGCGATCTCCAGCGCGGCGGTCAAATACGCCGGCCCGGTGGCGTTGTACAATAACGCGCGCATTTTCGCCCGGGCGCTTTACACCAACACTTGGAGCGGCCCGGCGGCGGCCTCCTTCTATACTCACATCCCCACTCTGGCCATCACCGAAATCATGTACCACCCGCTAGCCAGCGGGACCAACACGGCGGGCGATTTTCAATTCCTGGAATTGATGAACACGGGCGAATATCCGCTGGCTTTGAAAGGATTCCGCTTTACCCATGGAATCGAATTTGCGTTTACCAGCGGCACCTTGGAACCCGGCCAGCGGATCGTATTAGTCAGCAATCAGGAGGCTTTTCAAACGCGCTACGGCACCGGGATAAACCTCGGCGGCGTATTCACCAATAACCTCTCCAACGGCGGCGAACGCCTCACTCTGGTGGGGCCGCTGGGTGAACCGGTGCTGGACTTCAGTTACCGCGATGATTGGCAGCCGGACACCGACGGCGGCGGCTATTCCCTGGTAGTGGTGAATGAATACGCGGCGTTTTCGGCTTGGGGCGATGCCACTCAATGGACCCGCAGCACGGCGCCTGGCGGCAATCCGGGAGCGGGCGAATCGATCCGAATCCTCTCCGCCACGTTGGTCAGCGGCAGCAACCCGGCCATCGTCATTCGTTTCAACGCCAGCGCGGGCCAGGCCTATCGCGTCCAGTATTGCGACGCCCTAATGGGTGGGGTTTGGCAAACACTGGCGGACACTCCGGCGCCCGCCACAACGCAAACCTTGGAGGTCACTGATTCCATTGCCGCTAATCAACCCGCGCGATATTACCGTTTATTGGCCCAATAAATGGAAGGGCGCTTAACGCGGCTGGGCCGGGCCTTGGCTTTGCCGCCATAGCCGGTAAATGCGCCGTTTCACCGGGTCGGAAGCGGAGCCATAAATTTGCACGGTTTGCTCGAAGCCCGTAGCCAGCTTGGCAATCGTGCTCAGGTAAAGGCGTTCGCCCGCAGCTTCGGAAACGGCGGGCAACGGCGTCAGCTTGCCGGAGCGCAGCAGTTCCAAGCGCTGGCAAGCGGCCACATAACTTTCAACCGCCAACCGCGCATGGGCGGCTTCGTAAGTATCACCTAAACTCGCCCCTTGCATGCGTTCGTGGAAACGCCGCAACCGTTCCACTCGAGGAGTGACCTCGGCCCAAGAATCGGCGGGCGCGTGGCTTTGAGCCGCCGCCACTTTCTGGCCATTCACGTACAAAGCCAAATTGCCCGAAGCATCCAAAGTGGCGGCTACGCGTGACCATTGGCCGGGGGGCAACTTAGCATCACAAGCCACAGTGCCGGCGTCGGTGATCAGCCGCAGGGCATTCCCGGGATGCGTGTCAAACGTGTACCCCGCGCTGCCACCCACGGGACATTTATCGATGATCCGCCCCGCCGTGGTTTCCGGCTTAATCACGGCAAACCATGTGCCGCCAGTGGTCAAAGCCAGTTCGGGCGCGGAGGCGATTTCCAGAAAACCTTCGCCCCCGAAACGGGTCGCCTGGCCCGATGGCGCGGCCACCACGGCCACCGCTCCCACGCGCTTGGCGGGCAAGGCGGCGGCCCCACTGCTATTGAAAACGCCCGCCGATTCCGCGCTAAAATCCCAATCGGCCACCAACGCCGGATGCGCTTGCCGCGCCGCCCCCAGCGCCGCGATTTCGTCCGTTGACAAGGCCCGGTTGAAAATGGCCACCCGCGCGATATCCCCTTTAAACCGGCTGCCACCCTGGCTATCGGCGCCGATCCGCACGGGAAGGGCATTGCTCGAAATCAAGGTCGGCGGCATATCGGCGAGTTTTGCGCTGGGCAACTGGGGCAAACTTTGGCCTCTTGCTGGCGCTCGAAAATTGGGCACTTCAGCCGTGCCCAGCGCGATTTGCACCGTGGCCACGCGCGGCAATTTATCGTACGGCAGGAAAATGGATTCGGCGGTGAAATGCTTCCACGCGCGGCCATTGATCCGCACCGCGCTCACCGCCCCCTGCCCGGCTGTGGCCAAGTAGATTTGCTTTTTCCCGTACCGGATCGGGAATTTTTGCTCCAATCGCGTAATGCCCGCGGGAATGTGGGGCACAAGCGCCAGACCATCCGCGCGATACAAATACTCGAATAGGCCGCGAATCATCCCTGCGGGCGCGCCAAAGGCGTCGTAGGTGATGTTGATCGGCTCGTTGGGTTGGTAAACTTCGGCGCCAAATTGCACCAACGGATTGTCCATGCGAAACCGCCGTGCGAACCCCATAATGGCGCGCATCGAATCCAAAGCGTCCGCCGACCGTCCCGTCCGGCTATAAGCGAGCATCATGCGCGCCTCGCAAGTAGTCCAATGGCCGCCATTCACCCAAGTGCCAAAAGCCCACAAACCCGTGGGCGCTTCGTACATGTCGTCCAGCGAAGGCGCGTTGGGCAAAATCAAATGGTGCGGGCGCAGCGCGGGAATGGACGCGATCCGGTCGCAGATGCGCCGCGACTGGACGTCGTCCACCACCCGAAACGCGACGGCATCGTGATTGGGGGACGTTTCAAAGTACCCATGTTTGGCGGCGCCGTAGACACCGTGTTTCGTGCCGTCGGGATCGAGGTATTTGACGAAGCACCCATCGGGCCCCATGAGTTGCGGCAACCCGGCACGCGCGGACTCGCGGCGTTGCGCGTATTGCGCGGCCATGGCGGGCTGGCCGGCGAGTTTCTCCAATTCGATCAGACGATCCAGAAATGCGATGTAAGTGACCGAAAGCCCCGCTAGATAAGCCATCCCATAAGTGCCATCGGGCTTTTTCCAACCGGCATAACTGGGCGCCAAAAGATTCCCGGCGGCCCCCGCCCAAAACAAGTTGTTCGCGGAATCGCGGCGGGTTTCGAGGAAATTCGCGCACCGCTCAAGCTTGGGCAAATAGCGCGCGAGTTCCGCACGGTCGCGGCTGATCAACAGCGCCTCCGCTTGTAACAAGCCGCCGGCGGCGGTGAACTCCACGCCCCAATCGTGCATGGCCACGCGCCCATCGCCCTGCCGATGCATGGCCCAGGTGAGGTTCGCGCAATCCATCAGGCAGCCGTCCGGCGGCACCCAACGATCCTTGCCATTCCAGACATAAGGCGTGTGGCCATCGCCCATCTTGTCGAACCACAATTGCTGGGCGTTATGCACGAAAGTCGCCAGCGGCTCTTGGTAGACGGGCAGCCCGCAGTAAGTGGTGCCGTAGCTGTTCTGCACCCACCACGCGCCCCAAGTGGGGCCTTCGACAAACCCATTCCACGCGGGCTGGTAAAGCATCCCCAGCGACATGAACTCGGGATCGGGATCGAACATCCGCCGCGCCCAGTCCAAATGCTGGAGATATTCCACGTCGCCGTCGCCCGCGTAAAATTTGCCTTCAAAAGACGCGCTCTGGGCGAAGGATGCCGGGGAATATTCCGCGAACCCACCCCAAGCGCAAATGAAGGATAAGCCCCAGGCACGCAGCCGCCGGCAAAAGTGGTGATTGATCATGCCTTCAGCAATCGCATAGGCGGACCGCAAAGAAAAGGGAAAACTTATTCCAACTCGAACGGCGGTCGCTGCAAAAATCGAGAGCCATGCAAGATCGACCCTGTAGCCATCGAACTTATATGAATTTTCCGTTCAGCATTTATGCCCAGGAAGCGTGTGTTGTGAGATTACCTGGTGTTTTGAATTAATAAACACGAAGCATTTTTTCGCAAAAACCGTTCAGAAATATCAATTCTACCCCAGAGCTGGTTCGAAGGCATTTTTGCTCTCCAAAGGTTAATTCGGGTTTTACTCCGAAGGACACTTGATTGCGCGCCATCAGTTTTTCCAACGCCACAAGCGTAGGTGGCCCCGCAAAATCCTCTTCAATTATGATGCGGGAACCCTTCGTTCCTTTGAGATTCCAACCATCAAAATATAAACCGGCCATAACCAGTTGCAGGCTGAAAAAATAGACCTGCAGGCTTTCATATCGCCAGACCGATCCGCCTTTCTGTTCCTTAGTAACTGCGTCTGGAGCGCCCAAAATCGTGGCAACTTCGTCGGGCGACATATTCGACCGTAATAGCCCAAGATTCCCGGTTTTAAGGAACTCCAACACACTTATATTCATGGCTTCACTTTCCCTTGGTTCCGAAGGAAACGGCTGGCCAATCATTTACCGCAAACTGGGCGTATCCGGCACAATCAGCAGCATTGTTCGACTAACGCAATTGGGCCAAGCTGTGCTTATCCGCCTGGCCCATCGATGAACTCACCAGGCTATTCTCGCGACCAGATAAACCGGTAGTTAAACCGCCGGTTCGGCGCGCTGTCGCCGTTGACGCATAGCGAGATGGCGTCCTTCAAATCCGCCGGGTTGTCCGCCCAATGGAAATCGAAGGTGAAACGGTCATTGGTCAAACCCAGCAAACGGCGCGGCACGGCTAGCTCCAGCGCGGGGCCGGCATAGCGCATGGGGAGGCGGGCCACTTCGACCCACGGGCCGCCTGGCGCGCCCGGGGTGTAACGGCACAGGGTCGTCGTTTGCGCGTCCACCACGCGGAGGTTGAGCGCGTAATCGTACCCGCACCAGCCGGTGTTGGGGTTCAAATCGGCGTCGAGGAACAGGAGCATCCAGTTGCTGCCGGTGTGCGGCGTGAGCGCCTCGCGGGTTTGGACGTTGAAATAGAGGTTCCGGCGGTCCACGGCCACTTGGCTGGACACGAGGTCATTGCGGCCGCTGGCGTTGGTGTAATGCAAACCGCCGTAACCGGGGTAATTGCGGTGGAAGGTGTCGCCGATGGTGTCGCGGTAGGCCACCTCCACGCCCGTCCAATCCGCCAGCTGGCCGTCCAGCGAGATGGCGTGATACCCGCGCGCTTGCGGCGCGGGGCGCACGCCTTTGTAGCGGCGGATATTTTGCGCCATTTGCATGTAGTAATTGTCCGTGTACCCGCCTTTCATCGGCTGGATGGCGCGATTGAACTCGGCGTTGTATTGATCGACGAAGAAATACCGGCTATCGCGGCGCATGAACTTCGTCGTGTTCGTGCCGTCCGGCGAATACTTGCCCGCGGTCCACTCGTTCCAATCGTTGATGTACAAAAACTCGGGATCGCTCTGCAACGCGTCCTCCCAGCGTTCTTGAAAATAAATGCCGTAACCCTCGGGATGCTCCACTTTCTTGCCCAGCCAGGGCACGAAGGTGGGCTCGGGCAAATCATATTGATTAAGCGGCGGCTCGCCGTGCGCTTTGCTCCAAGACTTGCCCGTGAGGCTCGAGGGATGTTGCCCGGGCGTAACTGCGGCCTCTTCTTTCCGGCCATTGTGCTGGGAGACCAGTTCATCGGGCTTGAGCGCCTTGACCTGCTCGTCCCCCATATCCAGGCCGAAACTCCAATTGTCCTCCGTGCCCACAAAGCGCTTGCCCGCCCATTTGTAGTACCCCCACCACATGGTGCGCTGGGTGAAGAACTGTTTCACTTCCTTGGTGTAGTCCGTGTAAAACTCATTCGCATAATCCGGGTCGCCGAAATGCGGATGCTTGGCGTCCGTCTTGGCGGCGGCCTCGTAATGCGGGTTAGGATTTTTCACACCCGCGCCATTGGCGTCCACGGTGGGATTGCCATTATAGAGCAACAGCGGCTTGCCATCCCATTCGAACCACAAATCCTTGAAACGCTCAGTCTTGTAGATTTTATCGTATAAATCCTGCACCACGGTGATCACCGGGCCGTTGAACGCCCAGAAGCAAAACTTCGGCACGCGGTTGCCCTCGGCCTTCATTTTTTCCATGACGGCGAAGAGCACTTCCCACTCGTCCCAATAACGCACGGCGTTCGTGACGTCCATGACCAGCACATCCACGCCCGCGTCGGCCAGCATGGACATATCCTTACGGATAACATATTCGTCCTTGCTCAAGAAATACCCCGCCTCCGGTTCGCCCCAATGATAAGAACTTTCGGTCCACAAGGGATGATTGGAATCCAGCCGCGCCTTGGGGTCACTCGCCAGCACGCGCGAGACATCCGCCGCGTACGGGCTTTTCATGGTCTTGAGGGAATCGCTGTGCCAGGTGATGTAGAAAATGCCGACCACGCGGCGCTGACCTTGCTTGACCGGACCCACTTCGGGATACGTGGGCAGGCGCCGCCCCAAGGCATCCTGCCCCACCCAAGTGTCGGCGCGCAGATCACCGGAATCGGCGGGCGCGGCGTGACTGGTGGCGCCCAAGCCAAGCAGGCTAGCTGTGACCGCAGTTAACATCCGAAGACTCAGCCCGCGCCGCCGCCAAGCGCGAAACTGGAATGCTGGTTTTGATTTCATATGTGGAGTCACTTATAGGCGCAAAGAGCGAGAGAAGCAGCAAAAAACGCGCAGCTTGCCCCGCAGGCAACCCGGCCAGCGCTCGGGCGAAAAAACTTTCGTTTCACCACAATGGCGGCTGGCCAAGCCAGGCATCCGTTCGTAAATTAGGGTCCATCATGGCTAAATTTTGGAATTCTATATTCATTACCCAGTGGCCAGGACCCAGTCTTGGGCTTCTCCTCTGCTGGCTAGCCACAGCGCCAGTGGCCTTCGCGGCGCGGAGCCAGCCCAATGTGGTGATCATCCTGGCCGATGACCAAGGTTATGCCGACACCGGCACTTTTGGCGCGCGCGGATTCACCACGCCCCACTTGGACCGCATGGCCAGCGAGGGCATTCGGTTCACCGATTTCCACGTCCCGCAAGGGGTCTGCTCCGCCTCGCGCGCGGGCTTGCTCACCGGTTGCTACCCGAACCGCGTGGGCATTCATGGCGCGCTCGGGCCGGAAGCCAAGATTGGGCTGAGCACGAACGAAATGACTATTGCGGACGTGCTTAAGAAAAGGGGCTACGCCACCGGCATGTTCGGCAAATGGCATCTGGGCAGCCGTCCGCCATGCCTGCCTTTGCAGCACGGATTCGACACCTATTTCGGGCTCCCCTATTCGAACGACATGTGGCCCTTTCACCCCGAAGCCAAACCCGGCACGTACCCGCCTCTGCCCTTGATTGAAGGCAACGAAGTGGTGAAAAACGGCCTGGGCCATGAGGACCAGGAGCAACTCACCACTTGGTACACCGAGCGCGCGACGCTCTTCATCGAAGCGAACCGTAACCGGCCCTTCTTTTTATACGTTGCCCCCAATATGCCGCATGTGCCCCTGCACGTGAGCGACAAATTCCGGGGCAAATCGGCCAAGGGGCTTTACGGCGATGTCATCATGGAAATCGATTGGAGTGTCGGGGAAATCCTGGCGGCGCTGAAACGCTGTGGAGTGGACCGCGACACCCTGGTCATTTTCACTTCCGACAATGGCCCATGGCTTTCCTATGGTGAACACGCCGGCTCCGCCTTTCCGCTGCGCGAGGGCAAGGGCACTTCCTGGGAAGGCGGCACCCGCGTGCCTTTCATCGCGCGCTGGCCCGGGAAAATTCCCGCTGGAGGTGTTTGCCGGGAAATGGCCATGACCATTGATTTGCTGCCCACCATTGCGAAATGGACTGGCGCCCCAATGCCCAACCGTCCCATCGACGGCCTGGACATCAGCCCCTTGCTCCTGGGGAAACACGGAGCCAAAAACCCGCACCCGGCATACTTCTTTTATTACGCGCAAAACGAGTTGCAGGCCGTGCGCAGCGGCCCTTGGAAATTGGTCCTGCCCCACGAATACCGCACCCTTAACGGCCGGCCGGGCGGCCGCGATGGCTTCCCGGTGAAGTATGAGCAAACCCGGTTGTCGCAGCCCGAATTGTATGATTTGAGCAGGGATTGGGAGGAAAAACGCAACGTCGCCGCCGAGAATCCGAAAGTGGTGCGCCGCCTGGAAATGCTGGCGGAAAAAAGCCGGGAAGACCTTGGGGATTCCCTCACTAAAAGGACGGGCAAAGGAGCGCGCGAGCCAGGGCGAATCCCGCCGGGGCCAGCCATCGAATCTCCTAAATAAGCGCGGGCCCGTCTTTCAATCGCCAGCGCCCCGGGGAAGCGCGCTGCCAACCACGACAAAGGTTTGACATGGGGACGCGAATCGCGCATTTCTGTGGGGAAATATGATCGATCAAAATGTCGCGTTTGCCACCCTCGTCGAACAGACGGCGGATCTTTTTGCCAAATATTATGGACGTCCCCCTCGCTGGATCGCCGCCGCCCCCGGCCGTGTGAATGTGATTGGTGAACACACCGATTATAATGATGGTTTTGTGCTGCCCATGGCGATCGAGCGCTACACTGTGCTCGCCGCCGACCGACCGGACTCCGGCCCCGCTGAAATTCAATGGCGTTGCGCCAAGTTCAACGAATCCGCCACTTTTGCCGCCGCCGGCGCGCTCCAAAAGGGCGAGCCCAAATGGGCCAACTATATCAAAGGCGTGTTCGCGGGATTCCGCAAACGCGGCGTCGAGACCGGCCCCTTGCGCGTGCTGATGAATTCGACCGTGCCGCTGGGCGGCGGGTTGTCCAGCAGCGCCGCGTTGGAAGTCGGCACGGCGACCCTGATCGAAGCGGTTACCGGCAAGACGATTGACCCGGTGGAAAAAGCCCTGCTGGGCCAGCAGGCCGAGCACGAATTCGCCGGGGTGCCTTGCGGCATCATGGATCAATTCATTTCCGCCTTGGGCAAAGAAGGCCACCTGCTCTTGCTCGATTGCCGCACGCGCAAGACCGAGCTGGTGCCCTTGGCCGATCCGGGCATTGCCATTCTGATCGCCAACACGAACGTGAAGCACGAATTGACCGGCGGCGAATATGCCCAACGCCGACAACAGTGCGAAGAAGCCGCCCGGCTGCTCGGTGTGCCCTCGCTGCGCGACGCTTCCAACCGCATCTTGGAGGATGCCCAAGCCAAGCTCTCCCCGGTGGTGTTCCAGCGCGCCCGCCACGTGATCGGCGAAATCGAGCGCACCGTGCTCGCGGCCCAAGACATCCGGCGCGGTGATTGGCCGGCCGCCGGGCAGCACATGTACGCGAGCCACGCCTCGCTGCGCGATGATTACGAAGTAAGCTGCAAGGAACTCGACATCATGGTGGAGATTGCCCGGAACATCGGCCCCAGCGGCGGCGTCATTGGCAGCCGCATGACGGGCGGCGGCTTCGGCGGTTGCACCGTGAGCTTAGTCCAGGCTAAAGATGTGAACAGCATCGCGGCCAAGATGGCGGCTGAGTACGAGAAACAAACCGGAATCAAACCCACGCTGTTCGTCTCGCGACCGGCGCCGGGAGCGCAGATCGCCAAGCAATAATCTCTTCGTTCTTCCAGGCCGCCCGGCTTTGCGCTGGGCGGCCTTTATTGTGCGCCACGGCACGATCCGCCTTGCCGTATCTATTTCACTACGTTTTTATCGGGGAGCAATCGGCGCAATTTTTCCAGCAATTCATCAGCATTAAAGGGTTTGTCCAGGATTTCCAAATTCCCCTCGCTAGCCAGCTCGGATTTGATGGTTTGCGTGGCCAATCCACTCATGACCAGCACGGGCAAGTTTTTATCCAAAGCCCGGATTTTGGTGATGAGATGCTGGCCATCTTCAAAAGGCATCATGAGATCGGTCATGAGCAATTCCACCGTGCCGCGATGGCTCTGATAATGTTCAAACGCATCTTGCGCGCTCGCGGCGGAGAGCACCTTAAAACCGCAACTAGCCAGCAAGCTGGAGGCCACTTTCAAAACCGCGGGCTCGTCGTCCACAATGAGCAAGGTCCGGCCGGCAAACATGGCGGTCATCGCGTTGGCGTCCGAACTCATCACCGGCGCCGCCTCGGGCAGGGCCGGCAAAAACACACTAAACGTGGAGCCTTGGCCCAATTCGGAATCGACCAAGACAAATCCCCCGTGATTCTCGACGATGCCCAAGGCGGTGGACAGCCCTAATCCGGTGCCCTGCCCCAGCGGTTTGGTGGTATAAAAAGGATCAAAGATGCGCTCCAGATGCGTGGGGGGAATGCCGCTGCCATTATCCGCCACCTTAAATACGACATAGGGGGCATTTTTGGCGTGGGGATGCACCCGGGCGCCGGCTTCGTCCAAGACTTGGTTGCGCATGGCGAGGCTGAGCACGCCGCCCTGCGGCATGGCGTCGCGCGCATTGACACACAGATTCATGAGCACTTGATGAATCTGCGAGGGATCGGCCATGATCACCCACGGCTTTTCGCCCAAATCCAGATAGATTTGGATGTTCTTGGGAAAAGTCCGCTGCAATAACTGGCTCAACTCTTTGACCAAATGGCGCGGCTGGATGATGCCTTTCTGGGATTCGGCCCCGCGGGCAAAGGTGAGCAGTTGCTTGACGGTGTCCGCGCCGCGCCGCGCGCTGTCTTGAATCATGGACACCAGCGATTGGCCTTCCCCGCTTTTAACTTCCGCCTTGATCATGGAAAGGCCCATGAGAATCGGACTCAAAATATTATTTAAATCGTGCGCGATGCCACTAGCCAGGATGCCGATGCTTTCCAGGCGCTGCGCGCGCAAAAACTGGGTTTTGAGCCGGTTGGCTTCGGTCATATCCGTATTCACGAGCAAGATGGCGCTGGGCTGGTTTTGCTCGTCGCGCACCAGAGTCCAGCGGCTATCCACCTGCAAACTTTTCAGCTGGCGATTCACCAGGTTCAATTCACCGACCCAGCTGCCTTTGGCTAATGTCTGGTGCCAAGCCGATTGCCAGAGGATGGCCTGGGGCACCCGCAGCACTTCTTCCATGCGCCGGGATTTGGCCTCGGCAAACGGCCATCCGGTCAGCTCCTCGGCCGCGCGATTCATGAACAGAATCTGGCCTTTCAGGTCTTGCACCAAAATGGCGTCGTGCGCCACCTCCAAAAGCGCGGCTTGCTGGCGCATGGTGGCCTCCACGGCCTTGCGTTCGGTAATATCTAAGACGGTGCCGAGCATGCGCATAGGCTGGCCATCCGAATCAAACAACACTTCGCCTCGCTGGTGAACATGGCGCATCTTGCCATCCGGGTGCAAAATGCGGTGGTCGACCGCGTATTTGCGCTCCCCCCGCCAGGCGGCCTGGGTCTCATGTTCCACCAGTGGACGGTCCTCCGGATGCACACACTCAAAAAAACTCTCCACGGTGGGCTGGAAGGATTCCCGCTGGCGGCCAAAGATATGGTAAACCTCGTCGGACCACCAGATATTGCGGCTGCTGGCTTCCCGCTTCCAATGGCCCAGATGGGCCAGACGCTGGGCTTCCGCCAAGAGCGCCTCACTGTGGGCGGTTTCTTCCTGCGCTTTGCGATGCGCGATGGCAATCGCCAAATTATCCCCCAAACGTTCCAGCATCGCGATGCGTTCGGGGGAAAATAGGCCCGGCCGGCGGCTGTTAAATTGAAGCAAACCATACACCGCAGATCCACTCCGCAACGGAATGAGAGCCACGGACTCATAACCGGCTTCGTGGCACCGGTTTCGCGTCCGCCCCTGCAAATCCTCTCGGGTCGCTTGCTGGAGTAACTCCGTGATGGAATTGGTCCAGAAAGAGCCCTTGGCGGTGAAAAACGGTTTTTGCGGATCAAACCGGCCGCACAACACGTTGCCGCACATGCATTCAAGCACGGGGTTTCCAGCGGAATCCAAGGCCGGATTCCCTTGGCTATCTGTAAGGCAAAGCCGGTTTTCTAATTCTAAAAATTCCGCGGAAAACCCGCGTGTTTCGAAGTAAGGAAAGTCCGGCCCGGAGCGCAGGCGCAGCCCCACCGCTTCACAACCCGACCATTCTTGCAGCAAGCGGGTCAATTGGCGCGCCAAGCTGCGCAAATCCGGACAAGCATTGATTTCATTAAGAATTGCCAGGGTAATATCCCGCTCTTCGGTCAGCAACTTGCGCTCGGTAATATCCCAGAAGATGCCTTGCACCCCGATGGCCTGGCCGGTGGCATCACGCAACGGGGTTTTGATCACGTGCACAAATCGCCGCAACCCGTTGGGCAGCGCGTGCTCTTCTACCATATCCAGCAACTCCCCAGTCTCTATCACCCGCAAGTCGTCGGCGCGGTATTTTTCAGCTAGCGCGGGCGGATACATCTCTGCGTCTGTTTTCCCAAGCAATTCAACTAATTCCCGGCCAGCCAGCTGGCAGTATTGCCGGTTGCCAAAGGTTATGCGGCCCTGGACATCCTTGCGAAAGACACACTGCGGCAGGTTCTCGACCAGCGATTGATAGAGCTGCTCGGATTCCTGGAGGGCGGCCTCGGCCTGTTGGCGCGCCTTCCGTTCGGAGGCTTCCTCCAAGGCGCGATAGATGGCTATCGGCAGGGAATCCAGATGGTCCTTGCGCACATAATCGGTAGCCCCTTGTTTGACCAACTCAACCAAACCGCTATCGGCGATGGCACCGGAGACGCAAATAAACGGAGTGTCAGGGGATAACGCCCGCAAGCACTCCAGCGCGTCAGGTGCTTGGTAGCCGGGTATTTCGTAATCCGCCAATACCACTTCGTATATGTTTTGGCGCAGGAAAGCCTCAAACTCCCGTTGCCCGGGAGCATGGTCGATCCGAAATTCCGGCAGAGCTTTGGCCAGGCACTCACGCACGATTTCCGCATCGTATGGCGAGTCCTCCAAATGGAGAATGGCTCGGTTAGATTTGGAAAGCAGGTCGCTGTTCATAAGCTGGACGATAGCGGCGTCTCGTTGTGGACGGCCCAAAAAACCCCTAACTGGCCCACCGCCTCCATGAAATCGGAAAATTCCACGGGTTTCACCACATAGGCGTTGGTGCCCAACTCGTAACTGCGCGCTAAATCGCGCTCCTCGCGGGAGGAGGTCAACATTACGACGGGAACCAGCTTCAAGGCGGGATCGGCGCGCACGGCCCGCAGCACATCCAAGCCATCTAAGCGGGGCATTTGGATATCCAGCAACACGACGGCGGGCAAGCCCGGCGGCCGGGCTTGATAAACCCCTTCGCGGCGTAAAAATTCCAGCGCTTCCACGCCATCGCGAAC
>MTLE01001478.1_pt1 | contig 13433 bp, 16 predicted proteins | sample 1982461 | NCBI WGS metagenome assembly MTLE01 (sample SAMN05712605, study PRJNA340218) | biofilm metagenome | isolation source: sample SPL anode biofilm adapted to -200 mV | place: USA | collected 2012-02-03
CTGTTATTGACAGGACACGTCACCCTACTGGGCCGTCAGCGACGTCAAGATGCTCCACTTCTTCACCCGCATGTCCCTGACCACGATGGTTGTGCTGGCAACTCTTGGCGCGCTCTCCCTTGTTTACAGGTGTTTCTGGTGCCGCTATCTCTGCCCCTATGGCGCGCTTCTGGGGCTATTGAGTCTTGTTGGTCCCTTCAAGATCCGCCGCAACGAATCCGGTTGCATCGGATGCGGATGCTGCTCAAAGGTCTGTCCTTCCGCTCTTCCCGTGCATTCCCGCAAGGCTGTGTCTTCACCGGAGTGCACCGGTTGTCTCACCTGCGTGTCACACTGCTCGGAGAGAGATGTCCTGGGCATGCGGCTTGGCTTCATTGATCGGCCTCTGCCGCTATGGGTCTTTCCAATGGTCGCCTTGCTGACATTCCTGGCCGTAATCGCGGTCGGAATGCTCAGCGGCCATTGGCGGAGCTCGCTGAGCTTCGCCGACTACCGGCAGCTCATCCCCCTCGCTCAGTACTTCAATCACTGAAACCAGACGATTGGCGGTCTTGAATTGCGCAGCAAGATTCGAATGCCGTTGGGGAATCGAACGCAAGCGTGCCTTGCTGGAAAAGGAAAGAATGGAATGAACTCCGCTTGCACCATTGATCTGCCCGATAACTATCGCCGGAACGATTTTCTGGATTACCACCGGCGGGATGCCTTAATGGTGGCCGAGCGAGTCCATGGAGATACCCTCGTCAAAGGGATTTCCTGGGATAACTGTCCTGCCTGCCTCACCATCAGGTTTTTCAAGCAACACGCCGAAGCGGAGCTGAGTGTGGAAGGATCGAAGTGCGAGTCTGGACCGGATGCATGCAAACGGCTTGCGAGGCGCATGCTGGGATTGGAGCAGAAAATTGATGGCTTCGTCCAACAGCATGCGAAGCATCCGCAACTCGGTTGGCTTGTGGCGCAGCGGCCCGGTCTGCGAGTTCCACTCGCGGCCTCTCCGTATGAGGCGTTGACATGGGCCATTATTGGCCAGCAGATCAGTGTCAGAGCTGCGGTCTCGGTACGCCGACGCTTCATTGAACTCACCGGGGTGCGGCATTCAAGCGGATTATGGTGCTACCCGGATGCGGAGCGGGTTTCCCATTTGACGGAGACCGATCTGCGTGGCGCGGGGTTTTCGATGAGCAAGGCACGGACCATTGTCGAAATGAGTCGCCGAATTCGGCAAAGCCAGCTGGTACTGCACGAGGCCCTGGATGAGACATCAGTTGTCCAGGTTCGTTCCAGCCTGCTTCGGATTCGCGGCATCGGCCCGTGGACGGTGAATTATGCGCTCTTGCGGGGACTCGGCTGGCTCGATGGAGAGTTGCACGGAGATGTGGCAGTCAGACGCGGCATCCAGGCCCTGCTCAATTCCCCGGAAAAGCTGACCGAGGAACAGGCCAGAACTTGGCTCGCACCTTTTACACCATGGCGTGCTTTGGTTGCGGCGCACTTATGGGCAATGCAATCTCTAAATGCATGACATTCGGTACCAACGCTCAAGTCGGTCCCAGACAGTTTCCACTCATCCCGACCGGCAATTCTCTTATTTCCTCTTGTCTCCTCCGAAATAATCGTTTCATCTCGTAATGAATAATTTTGATCGCCATCAAATACATTGCTTCCATGTCGGGCTATTCTGGATTCATCAACAGCCAAGGAGGCAGCAATGGAATTTGGTAACGGACTCGGCGACAAGGCGATACAGGATGTGATGCAGACCTATCCGGAGATCGGCGAGATCCTCGCCGACTTCGACATTGGCTGCATCACCTGCAAGGTAGGCGTCTGTCTTCTGAAAGACGTGGTCGCGATTCACGGCCTGTCCAAGGAAGATGAGGCAAAGATCGAACGGCAGATCAACGAACTTCTGGAAAGCAAAGGAGCATAACATGGGAAATCTGGGATGCGGCTGCCCCGGCAGCATGGCAAAGGTGATCGAAAGACCGAAGACCGAGGAATCGAACAACATGAAGGCAGCCTCCGAACTGAGGCAGTGGCCGGTACAGCTCCATCTGGTTCCGCCGACTGCTCCCTATTTCAAAGACGCGGAACTGCTCGTTTCGGCCGACTGCGTTGCGTTCGCCATGGGGAGTATGCATAGCGATCTCCTCAAGGACAAGGCTCTGGCGATCGCCTGCCCGAAACTTGACGACACTGAGCCCTACGTGGACAAACTGGCGAACATCTTCAGGACCAATAGCACCCCCCGTGTCACCGTCGCCATCATGGAGGTTCCCTGTTGCCGCGGTCTGGATATCATGGTTAAGGAAGCGATCCAGAAGAGCGGCCGTAACATTCCGCTGGAAACGGTTGTTGTCGGCATCGACGGCGAGAGGAGGAACTGATGATGAAGAGCGACATCACCAGCGCGCTGGTTGAAGAACATCGCCTGATCCTGACCATGATCGGCCTTCTGGAGAAGAATGCCCGCCTTACATTGGCGGGCGAGTTTACCGACTGGCAGTTCTACCTGGATGGTGTCGACTTTATCCGCAATTACGCCGACCGTTTTCACCATGCCAAGGAAGAGGACGTGCTTTTTGCCGCCCTGATCAGAAACGGTATGCCGAAGGAGCACAGCCCGGTTGCCGCCATGCTGATGGAACACGACCAGGGGCGCGACTTCGTGCGCAAAATGGAGTCGGCTGTTCTTGAGGCCAGGGATGGACTTTCGGGGCGTGAGCGAACCATTGCGGAAAACGCGCTGGCTTACGCTACTCTTTTGCGGGACCATATCTCCAAGGAGGACGGTATCCTCTACCCGTTGGCGGAACGGGTGATTCCTGAAGACATGAGGCCTGAGATAACTGAAGGGTACCGACAGGCCCAGGCCGGCGCTGATGCAGGCTTCAGTGAGCGCTACCGGCAGCTGGTCGAAACGTACGAGAAGGGATAGTAGAGTCGGATCCCGTTCCGTATGATACTGGTCACCGCGGCTCTGCTGCACGACATCGGCAATCACCATTCCGTTCCAGATTCGACTACGTCGAATTGGAGCTGCTCAAAGAGGCCGACCGGATCGTACCCCGGTCTGAAGGCGACTGAATTCATGCTGAAAAAACAGTTTTTACTTCTTATGCAGGGACATCATGCCATGAGAAAGAGGCTGACGAAGATTCCTGGCCGCTGCAAAGCTCCCCTCAGAGGCCAGCGTCAGTAGATGTCGTTAAAGTATGCCTTCTGGAGTTTCGTCAGTGGTACTTTGGGCATTGTGGCGATCTTCAAGGTAACGGAACTCGTTGGCCACCCTCTGCTGATCGGTTCGTTCGGCGCGTCGGCAGTACTCCTCTTTGGTGCCAATGACTCGCCGCTGGCTCAGCCGCGAAACCTGGTAGGCGGCCATCTCGTTTCCGCCTGCGTGGCTGTTTTCATGGTCGCGCTTTTCGGTTCCAGCCCGCTCACCATCGCTGTTGGCGTAGGGTTGGCCATCTTCGCCATGAATCTGACCCATACCACCCATCCTCCCGGCGGTGCCACCGCGCTGATCGGTATTCAGGGTTCAGCCGGTCCTGGATTCATTTTTGTCCCGGTCCTGGCCGGCGCGCTCATTCTGCTTGTCACAGCGCTTTTTACCAATAATGTCGTCTATCACCGCAAATATCCCAGACACTGGTTCTGAGACGCGCTCCACCAAGCAAGGGAATTCCCCATGATCCGACCGAAATCGCTACCTTTTTTATTTAGCCTGATCATCCCAATGGTTCCTGCTTCTGCCTTGGCTATACCAACCATCACCTGCCACTGCTTCACCGACCGCTCCTATGACCCGGCTCGACCGTGCGCGGCCGATTCCTATTTTCTGGCGACGACCCAGAACACCTTCTTCTCAGCAGTATTTGGGGTTGAAAAGAAAACAGTCGTGATGAAGAAACAGGCCGGTGCTTCCAGTGACGACCTGTGGGTAGCCTACTGGATTGCTTCCCGTACTGGACGAGAGGCTGAGAATCTGCTTCAGACAAAACAGGTGGCTAAGACCTGGAATGCGGCTCTCGCCTCCCGGCGGATTGGCACAAATGCTCTTGGAAGCCGCTTCCAAGCTGCATTGAAAGCCACTACCTTATCCTCTCGCCTTGCGGATGCCGTGGTCGATGATCTCATGCTCCGTTATCAACTGGCAGGCACTGCGGAATTGGAGTCCATACGGAGAGCAGGTGGCTCGAATCAGGAGTTGATTATCGCCACCCTCATTGAAACCAGGATGAGGCAGCCGGCGGGCAAATTGATTCACGAGGTAAAAAGTGGCAATAGAAGTTGGGGGGACCTTCTCCAAAGCGCAAGGATAAATGTTGCTGACTTGCAAGGGGAGATGTCAGGCTTGTTGAGATTGCATACAAAGTAGCTTACCCCTGAGAGACGCCATTTCCGGTTCGGAGTTTTTCCCGAATGGCGCATCAGCCGGTGTCCCGCCTCATCCGGAAGGACAGGGTTTGATTCATGTGTTTCCGCGATAAATACGGTTGTTTTTGGAGAAATTCCAGTATGTTTTCTGTATAAAGAAAAATAAGTATCCCCCGGCACAGCCGGGGGTTTTACGATTGCTGCCCCTTTAAAGGGGCAGCAATCGGTGAAATTCAAAACACCATAACCATAAATGTGGGGGTGAGCAGATTGACCGATAAGTCAAACTCTGGGAGTCCCCAGGCAAAGCCGGGGGGGTACCAAGAAGAAATTAAGGAGCAGTAGGCTCAACCCTGAACTGTTCAATCCATGTGTCAAGGTCGGTTTTTTTGTACAGAACACGCCGACCGATTTTGTAAAATGGCGGCAGTGGCATGCGGCCTTTCCGTTGTCCAGTACACCTTCCACACGTCAACGTGGACTTTGCGATACCGAGATAATGCGCTGCAGATTTTTCATCGTACATAATGCTTTCAACTTCGTTTACAATAGTCGTCTTTACCTGCATTAGTAAATCTCCCTGGGAGGGTGAGTTGGTATAGGTCGAAATATCTCCCTATGTATAAGATCATGTGCCTGTCCGGTTTTTCCCCTTCCCCAGAGTAAAAAAATGTTTACCTATTTTTGTCGCGTATATCGACGTATTATAAGCCCCTTGCCTAGCGATAAAACGCATAAAAAGGCGGGTTCTTCCCTGAAGAACCCGCCTTTTGTGAATATTGTGCACCTGGCAGGGCGCGTGGCGCGCAAGCGCCATCGAATCGGCAGTGGTAGCTGATTTGTTACTTGGATGTGCAAGGTCCTCTACGGACCCTGATGGTGGGAGCCGTTAGCCGAACGGCAAGGGTGTCTGGGGCGACCCGGAATCTGAAGATACCGTAGGCAAAACACCAGCCTGACGAACACAGAAACCGCATACGAGGCAGGCATGTCCGGGCGAGGAGGCAATGCTCTTCAAAGCCCCATAACCATCCGGGAGGGTGTGTCTGTATATGCGGCGGGTATATGGAGTGAAGGTCACGCGCATTACCCGGGGAGACCTGCCGTCCTGCACTAGGCGAAATCCTGGGCACGATGATCTGGAGACAGATGGTCTTCATGTTCGGCAGGAGTCAGCAGAAGCCATATGAGTCGGACTAACCAACCGACAAAGGGCTGAACACGTTGGAACGAACAGGAGCCTTGAATTTCGATGGCGCGAGCGAAGGCAGAAGTCCCGGAAGAGATACCGGGGGCCGTGTTGGAGGGTAGGGGCCGGAAGTCCCGAGAGCATAACAACGATGCATCAGGCGTCACGGTAACGAGAGATACCTACTGGGCGGAAGCGGAAACACGGCTGATGGAAGAAATAGTCAGCCGCGTCAACATGCAGAAGGCCTATAACCGGGTGGTATCCAACAAAGGGGCGGCAGGCGTGGACAACATGTCTACCGGTCTGTTGAAAGGATACCTCTCAACCGGTACGGAAAGTAGAAATTCCCAAACCGGGAGGAGGAACCCGGATGTTGGGAATTCCCACCGTCCTTGACCGTCTCATTCAGCAGGCAGTGCATCAGGAACTGGGGCCGCTGTTTGAAACCGGCTTTAGCGCGAACTCCTACGGGTTTCATCCTGGAAAGAGTGCGGTTGATCGTCCCTGGAAGCGAATCTTTCTCGGTTATGATATGACGTTCCACCGCACCCCCAAGCTCAAAGTTGGGAAAAAGGCGCTGGATCGTATCAAATCCAAAATCCTTGAAATCAGTCGTAAAGGGAGAGAGAGGAACCTGAAGCGGGTCACCGAAGAAATTACTCCGATACTGCGCGGATGGTCAAACTACTTCAAGCTATCCGAAGTCACTACTGTCCGGTAAATATCCATTGCACAGCCATAACCAGCTGATACTTGTCAACATTTGATACAATTGTTCTTTTTTCGATTAGAATTCGTATTGGATGCTACCTTCCTGACGTAACAGGAGGGTAGCGATGCAATCCGGCAAAACGGTTTTCAAGCAGCTTTTGCAGTTTTTGCCCCGGTACGAATTCAATATCTGTGTTAGCCGATACCGAGGGGAGCATTGGATTAATAGGTTTTTAACTTATGACCAGTTTCTCTGTCTGGCATACGCCCAGATGGCCGGTCGCGAGCGTTTGCGGGATATCGAAACCTGCCTGAACTCTCATCAGGAAAAACTCTACCACGTCGGTTTCCGTGGTGACGTCTCCCGGACGACTCTTGCCGATGCCAAGGTACGCAGAGATTGGCGCATCTTTCAGAACTTCGGTCATGTTCTCATCCGCATGGCGCAAAAGGAGTATCAGAGCGATTCGATTGCAGTCGAGCTTGCGCAATCATTGTATGCCTTTGACTCGACAACCATTGACCTGTGCCTTTCTCTGTTCCCGTGGGCCGATTTCCGCAAGACCATGGCAGCGGTCAAAATGCACACGCTCATTGATCTGCGCGGTCCGATCCCGACCTGGGTAGCCATAACCATCGGCAAGGACCACGATGTCAGGATGCTGGATCATCTGCCGATTGAAAAGAATGCTTTCTACGCAATGGATATGGAACCGTACGTACGGTGGTGTGGGAGGACGGCGGGGGTAACCCCGCCTCCTACCCGATGATATTGAAATAATACTTACAGCACAGCCACCGCCGCCGCTTTATGTTCAGGCGCAAGATGTGCATATCTCAACGTCTGTTCAATTTTGCTATGTCCCATTAACTCTCTCACGGTATTTAAGTCGACCCCCCGCATGACCAGTTTCGAGGCGAAAGTATGTCGGAGGTCGTGCCAGCGGAAGTTTTTGATTTTTGCACGTTTTTTTAAACTCGCCCAAGCCCTTTTCGCCTTATCCTTTTTTTGATTTGGCGCTCGTCCAGGGAAAATTAAACGAGAAGGATCTTTGTCGCCGCCTGTCGCCGTTTTCCACTTGTTTAGTTCATCCAGCACTTTTATATTTAGAGGGATGTATAGCAATTTTTTATTTTTCATAATCCCTGATTCAACGACCATCTGCGACTTGTCGAAGTCGATATTAACCCACCTGAGACCAACTAATGTCCCCCACCGTATCCCGGTATTCAGCGATACGACTATCATAGGCTTTAAAGGGTCAGCGATTTCGCCATAAAGCGGATATCCGCGATTCTCTCTCCAGGTATTCCCCCTATTTCGACCAGCTACTAATTCCGCCTCCCGCTCGTCAAGAGCAATAAATAAACTGGCTTCCTCAGCGTCGGACAGATACCGTACTGGCGCTTGCCCGTCCTCTTTAAGCTGCGAATAGCCGCGTAACGGATGAATTGGGACTTTGTTTAGCTTTTCTGCAGTAGTAAACATTGATTTTAATGCGATTATATCGCGATTAACTGTTGATTTAGCTAAGCCCGCATTGAGACGATCTGTCCACCACAGCGTTATATCAGCTGCATTGATCTCATCGAGCGGTTTATTCAGTAGGTTTTTAAAAGCTGATTTGAGTCGCTTGATTGTCTCCATCCCGTTTTTTTTATTCAGCGCTGTGCGGTTGGGCTCGTAATCATTGTTGATAAAATCGCTTAGTGTGTATTTTGGCTTTTCAGCCTCCGTCTTCGCCTTCGCTTCGGCTTCTGCTGCCGCTACTCGATCCTTTTTTTGCTGTTGTGGATCAACGCCAAGCACCGCATTAGACAAAATTTCCTTCGCTTTGGCTCTTGCTTGAGTCGTGGTCACTTCTTTTATATTACCGATAGGCAAATTATTTTTTTTGCCTCCGAAGCGATAACGAACATAATATGATATATACCCGCTCGGCTGAACTCGCGCGAGAAAATCTGGCTGTTCAGTATCGATAATTTCGAACGGCTTTCTTTTCTCGATCTCACTGACAATTTCAGCTGCCCCCTTTATATTGAGTGGTTCACCATCAACAATATAGTCCGCAATTGCTTTGAGCATGCTCTTTGTAAGATTTCTCTTCATGTTTAGTCTCTATTAATTTTAGTGACCCTGATTTTTCGTAAGTCCACTATAAGTCCATGAGAAATATATATGTATCAATCTCGGTATTCAACAGTAAAATATTGTCAGCAGTAATATCTTTGTTTTTTAAGGATAATTTATATATCCAGTTTTACTGAGATATACTGAAGTGTTAAAAAAATTGCCTTCACACGGCAGGGGTCACTGGTTCGATCCCAGTAGCGCCCACCATAAAATCAAGGGGTTAGCTGATAAGGCTAGCCCCTTTTGTGGTTTATATGGAACACATATGGAGCGCACAGTGACCTGCAGCGCACACGCAACAAAGCCGCCTCCCTGATGGGAAAGCGGCTTTCTCTTTGCCGGTTAATCAGGGCGGTTTCTTCGTGTGGGCAATGCAGCCCGTAGGGAGACGATCACCTTGAACTGTGACTACTCGACACTATTGGCTTGATGCCCTTGTGGCACAAGGCTTTTGGTGCAGAAATGTCGAGTAGTCTTGTTTCGGGTGATCCGATGAGGTGCTGGCGGTCTGCAGTCGGGGATGATCGTCAGGTGGGAGCGTCTTGGGCAAACAGTTCCTCAAACACCCTGATCAGATCCTGCATGCTGTAGGGTTTGGATAGAATGGTGCAGAACCCGTGACTGCGGAAATCGGGCAGTGCCATGTCACTGGCATAGCCGCTGGAGACGATCCCCTTTACCTCCGGGTCGATTTCCCGCAGGCGCGCCATGGTTTCCCTGCCCCCCATTCCTCCCGGGACCGTCAAATCAAGAATGACCGCATCGAAGGGGTCTCCACTGTCTCGAGCCCGCTGGTAACGGGTCAGAGTCTCTTTTCCGTCGCAGGCTGTTTCAACCCGGTGCCCCAGCATATTCAGCATGGAGGTGATGACGTCCCGCAGCATTTCCTCATCATCCATAACTAGGATTTTGCAGAGGCGTGTCAGGATCTGATGGGGTTCGACCGCGGTTGGGAGTACAGTGGCCACCGTGGCCGGGAGAAAGATGCTGAAGATTGTTCCCTTACCAGGCGGCGAATTAACTTCGATGTAACCGCCATGATTTCTGATAATGGAGTAGGAGGATGCCAGTCCTAGACCACTTCCCTGCTGCTTTGTGGTGAAGTAGGGGTCGAAGATGCGGGGCAAGACCTCGGGCGTAATCCCTTCTCCCTGATCTTCTATGTCGATCCTGACAAGGTCTGCCTCCCCCTCCGTGACAGCGGGAACGTTGCTGCAGGTGATGGTGATGACTCCACCGTGTGGCATGGCCTGCACCGCGTTGATCACCAGGTTGTGGATCACTTGGCTGATCTGTCCCTCGTCTATTTCCGCCTGCCAGAGTCCGTTGGCCATGTGGAAGTTGCAGAAGGTTCCGCTTCCCCGTACGACAAAGGAGGCGCTCTCCCTCGCGATCTGCTCGACGGAGGCAAGCCTCCTGACCGGAGCGCCCCCTTTGGAGAAGGTCAGTAGCTGGAGGGTCAGGTCGCGGGCGCGCAAACAAGCCTTTTCGCTTTCGGCCAGTAGAGAAACCGAACGGGAGCCAGGCTGGAGTAACATGGAGGCAAGCGAGATATTGCCCATGATGGCGGCCAGCAGGTTGTTGAAGTCGTGGGCGATACCGCCGGCGAGAAGGCCGATGGATTCCATCTTCTGGTTCTTGAAGAGGTCCTGTTCCATCTTCTTGGTATCGGTAATGTCGCGGCAGATGGTGTGCAGTAGGGGGCGCCCGGCTGTTGTCATCATCCTCATGGTCACCAGCACATCGCGGAACTCCCCACCTTTGGCGCACAATCTGGTCTCGAAGGTGTGGTCCCCACGTTCCAAAGCAATTCGGACGCGCCGGGTAACTTCATTCCGATCATCCTGCGCCGCCACGTCCGGTATCGCCAGGGCCGCGAACTCGTCGAGGGAATAGCCCAGCATCCGGTGGGCGGCATGGTTGCAGCGGAGTGTTCTCAAGGATTCGGGGTCGATCAGCATGATGCCGTCAGGGGACTGTTCGAAGAGCATGCGGTACAGTTTCTCCGCCTCCTGGCGAGCAGTCGTTTCTCGTTCTAGGGCTTGATGTGTCTGGATCAGTTGTTGGTGGGTCTGTTCCAGCACACTGTAGTTGGAGATCTCGTTGCCGAGCATCAAGGCTGCGTAGACGAAGAAGGGCTGCAGTTGGATGCGGATGGAGTTGTGAGCGATGATCATCCCCTCCATCACCACGACGCCCACCAGACGCTGCTGCACCAGCAGGGGAAAGGCCCAGTTCTCCGGGCGACTGTCACCGGGGAGAAACTCCCGCGCATCCTGCTGTTCCCGCTGGAAGATGCGCTCCCGTACGCAGGCTGCTACCAGGGGGGTGTCGGGCGACTCCATCTCACGGGCGCTTCCGAAGAGATCGCGGCAGTGCCAACGGCCATCGACGAGGTAGTAAACCAGCAGATTGAACGCGCCGATGGTTTCCATCAGGGTTCGAAGGATCTGCTCAACAACGTTTTCCAGGCCACTGGCCGAAGTGAGACTGAGCAGCATGCGGTTGATCAGTTTCAGGTGGGCATTATCCCGGGCAAGGTCGGTCACCCTGCCGCGCAGCGTTTCCAGTTCTCCCGGCGGTGTAATGGATTCTTCGTTCACGTAGCGTCCTTGAACGCGGCCCGGATGGTTGCCTTCAGGGTCCGTTCCAGTTCCTCAAGCCCGACATCGATCCAACGCAGGTCCAGAGTGGTGCTGCGGGAGATTTCTTTGGCTTGGAGCGTGAAGTCGCCCGAGCAGGGGGTGCGGATGGCCAGCAGGTACTGGTGGGCCGACCGGAAGATGTCGGCCACAACCGAAGGGGACATCCCTTGGCTGCCGCCGATGATACTGTCCCAGTGCAGAGCCCACTCCTCGAACAGGAAGAAGGCGCCAGCGGCCAGTTCACGATCAAATAACTCGCGCCCCAGGTATATCTCCACGCAGTTCTGGCCGGGCGTGCGGATGCAATGGGCGTCCTCGAGTATCCGCTCCATAAGGGGGTGACAGGCGCCGTAGAACAGCATGGCCGACCGGTCGTGGCGTCTGAGACACTCCTCCAGGGCGTGCCTGAGTTTTTCAAAATCCACATGCAACCCTGAGGGAAGAAACAGGGGGGTGATCGCCCAGCGGTTTTTCCTGATCAGGAAGTCGATCTCCTTCCGCAGGATTCCGCAGGCGATCATGGTCAGGGGGGCGCCCATATCAGGCTCCCCTCTTGTAGCTTCCGTACCGATAGGCTGACTCCAGCATGGCGCGGATATTCTCCTCCGGGATGACGTATGGCATCATCAGCGTGCCAAAGGCAAAACCGGTCACCCTTTTGCCCTGTTCCATGATGCCCTTAACCTGATCATCGATCTCCTCTTTGCTGCCGTTGATCAAGCGGATGTCGTTGATCGTGCCCACCAGCAGTGCCTGGCCGTTCAGCATCCCGGCTGCCTCGCCGATATCGTCGAAAGGGTTGATGTAGAATGCCCGCAGGGGGGTCTGCTCCACGAGTGTCTTCAGCTGGGGATTGATCTGGCCGCCACCGTTGAAATAGACCAGATCACCTGTTCCTATCCCCTCCAGATCCCGCAACACCGAGGGGAGTACCAGATCATGGAACTGGCGGGATGTGACGAACGTGGCCGTGCCGACCGAATTGGTGTAGACAATCAGGTCGGCTCCGGCCTGGCGAAGCGCCAGGATTTGGCGACGGCAGAACTGGGAACATTTCTCCAAGAGCAGCGAACGGAGTTCGGTCGGCCCGCTGAGAAAGAGATTCAGCCATCCGGAGATGCCCATCAGCATGGCGGGCAGGGTGAAGGACGCGGTCACCACACTGATCACCGGGAAGCGTCCCGCCGCCTCCTGTTTGAGGATGCGGATGCAGGCGGACAGTTCCCTGAAACGAGGCAGCTCTTCCATGTCATCCGGTATCTGGAGCCTCCTGATATCCTCCGGCTCGCTGATGATCAGCTGTCCCACGTTGGGTGGGCCGTCCTCGGCGTAGATGATTGAGCGGCAGCCGAGCATCTCCGCCTCCATGGCTACATAGAACAGCCCAAGTAGACTGTCGTAGCCGTACTTCTTCCGCATGTGCAGTTGCCCTTCAGCCACGTTCTCGCCGCGCCGGTAGTACTCCTTGATGCTCATACCGAGCTCGCGTGCTCCCTGGTCCAGCAGATTGCACAGGACTGGTACCCGATCGGGGAGTTGGCCGGCCATGATCGCCTGGAATCGCTGCATTCCGGTCATCGCGCACGTACCTCCTTGATCAGGTGGGCGATGACTTCCGCCCCCTCCACTGCCGTTGCCCCCCAGGCATCGGCTCCCGCCTGGAGGTAGAGTTGCTCGTCGTAGCGGTAGGGGGCGCCTCCCACTATCAGCTTGATCCGCTCTTCCAGCCCCGCCTCACGGAGCAGCTGCCGTACTCGCCTGGAACCGTTATCCCCCAGGGCGGTGTGGACCATCATGGAGGATACGCTGATCACCTGGGCCCCGCCGTTCACCGCCGCCTCCACGAAACGCTCAGGGCGGACATTGATTCCCAGGTCGGTCACCTGAAACATCTTGGCTCTCAGGCAGCCCCCCACGATCTTCTTCCCCAGGCCATGGAAATCGCCGTAGCTGCTGCCGATTATCACATGCCCCTGCATCTCTGGCGCGGTTGCAAAGCGGGGAATCAGCATGTCGGTGACCTCTTCGGCAATCTGGGACGCCAGGAAGTGCTGGGAGAGGGTAACCAACGAATCGGTCACCATACCGCCGATCATTTTCTCCATGGAGGGGACGATGATCCCGAAAATGACCTCTTCGGGGGTAACGCCACCATCCAAGGCCTGCCGGATAACTTCTAAAGCCCGATCACGGTCGGTATCGAAAACGGCGTCGAAATAGTCGTTCAGATATCTGTTTTCCATTATAAATTCCTGAATAGGCGAGTAAAGCCGGTATGTAACCGGAGTACCAGGAGTATAGCTAGTTTCCGTCCGGAAACGGTAACGTGATGTAATTTCTGATGAAATCCCGAATATTTGGTTAAGTTTTC
>MTLE01001712.1_pt1 | contig 13420 bp, 9 predicted proteins | sample 1982461 | NCBI WGS metagenome assembly MTLE01 (sample SAMN05712605, study PRJNA340218) | biofilm metagenome | isolation source: sample SPL anode biofilm adapted to -200 mV | place: USA | collected 2012-02-03
GTATCCAGCTATGGAAGGGCAGGCAGCCCGCCTTGGAGGTGGCGCCAATGGCCAGCAGGATAAAGGCGGTGATGGCGAAGGGGGAATCCAGCGGCAAATGGTGGATCTTTGAAGTGGTCAGGGTTCCGGCCAGATAGCCGGTCATCATGATCCCCACCATCATCAGCACGTCGGAGACACCGATCAGGATGAAGGCCTTGACCCCCGAGCGGAACGCTTCCCGGTTGCCGATGGCGATCAGACCGAAGATGGTCCCCAAGAGCCCCTCCCAGAAGAAGAGCATCAGCACCAGGTTGTCGGCCAGGACCGCGCCGTTGACCATTCCCAGGGAGATGAGCATGTAGGCGTAGAACTGGTTGCCCTTCTCCCTGTTCTTCATGAAATGCAGGGAGTAGAGGGAGATCAGGAATCCGAAACCGGCTGCGGCGATCAGGATGAACGAACTGAAGTGGTACAGCCGCAGTTCCAACAGCATGCCGAATCCGCCCCAGGGGAGAGAGAGCGCACCCTCCTGGCCGAACAGCCGACCGCAGACCACCAGGTTGAGCGTTGCCCCTGCAAAGGACACCGCTTCCCTCACCCCCTTGGGCAGGATCAGCGCCCCAAGACCACAAACCATCGGTATGCCAATCACCAGAAACATCATCGTTATCATCATTGCACCACCCTCAAGATCTGATGAACCGTGGTCTGGACGTAGGCGGAGGGATACTGAATCAGGATTCCGCCGGCGATGGAGAGCAGCGCCAGCAGCGCCACGCTTCCCACCATGACCGGCGCGCCTTCGGCAACCGGTTCCGTTTTCGCCTCACCGAGGAAAATCATGAAGAACAGCCGGAAGAGATAGATCATGGTCAGGAACGCCCCCAGGATGAAGATGATGCTGATCAGCGGCTGTCCGCTCCTGATGGCCCCGGATATGACCATGTATTTGCTGAAGAACCCGCCAAAGGGGGGTATGCCCATGACCGAAAAGGCGCACAGCAGGAAGGAGACCGCGGTGACCGGCATGGTCCTGATCAGCCCCCCCAGCTTGGTGATGTCTTTCACGTGCAGCTTCTGCTCCACCACGCCGGCGCAGAGGAACAGCCCCCCCTTGGCGATGCTGTGCATCAGGATGTACAAGAGTCCCCCAGCCACCCCGATGTCGTTGCCGATGGAGAGTCCCAGCAGGATGAACCCCAACTGGCTGACGGTGGAGTAGGCGATGATCCGCTTCATGTCGGTCTCGATCAGGGCTGCTCCGCCGGCCACCAGGGAGCTGATCCCGGCGATGGTCGGGACAACCGTCTCCCAGACCGGATCGATGCTGAAGGAGGCGATGAACAGCCGGGCGTAGACGTAGACGCCGATCTTGACCAGCACCGCTGCGTGGAGCAGGGCGGTCACCGGCGTGGGGGCCACGCCCGCATCCGGGAGCCAGGTGTGCAGGGGAAGTGTGGCTGACTTGGAGAGTATGCCGAACAGGATCAGCAGCACGGCCAGGTTGGCCACCGGGTGAGTCGCCGATGCGCTCTTTATGGTCTGCAGGTCAAATGAGCCGTACTGGCTGTAGACCAGGGCGAACCCCATCAGCATGACAAAGGCGCCGAAGCCGGTGACCAGGAAGGCCTTGTCGGCCCGGACGATGCAGGTCTTCTCCCTGAAGAAGCCGATCAAACGCCAGCAGGCAAAGGCGGTGATCTCCCAGAACAGGTAGATCAGTATCAGGTTGGCCGAATAGACGATTCCCATCATGGATCCCAGGAACAGCACGACGATAACGTAGTACTCGTTCTGGTTTTCGTAATGGCTGATATACCCCATGGAGTAGAGGACGATGACGGCCCCCACCAGGCTGGAGACGATGGCCATGAAAACCGCCAGGCTGTCCCCCAGGAACAGGTTGTTCCCCCCCAGGAAGGGAATCGAAATGGCGACTGTTTCGCCGCTCAGAACAGGGGAAATCAGCCCGCAGGAGCAGAGTAGCGAAAACCCGACCAGGGCAAGGGCGCTCACATTGCGCGCCCCCTTTGAAACCGTTCCGACCAGTGGCAGCAGGAACGCTCCCACGATCGGCACAAACACAGCCAACCAGATCAATTCTTGACTCTTCATACCAAACGATGCTCCCCTCATGTAGGATGTCGTTACAAACCCGGCCCGCTCCTTGAAACGCAAAAAGCCCGAGAAAAAGCCGGATGGCTTCTGACTCGGGCTTTCTGGGGCCGCAGGATGCGGTCAGCAAAGGACCTGATTACGTTCAACGGATTACTTCACGTCGCTTTCTTGAGAATCTCTTCGTTCTGCTCGATCCTGGTTATTCCGCCCTGACTGAAGTTGATCTTGATGAAACCGGTAAAACGCCTGCTCTTCAGCTCGTTCACCAGATCGATGAGTCTGTCCCTTTTTTCGATCATATGGTCCTTCACCGCATTCACCCGGCACTGAGTTGGGTTCTAACGTGCTGATTACAATAGACTGAACGAACTACGGCCGACGGGTATAAACATCCGTCGGCCGCACGTGACCACGCAATGTTTACCCCTTTCCAAACACGGGAGGCGACGCTGTTTCCGGCGGCACCCATAGCCCGATTCCCCTGGCGAGTGCTGTAGGGAGGACGGGTCGGAGCAACAGTCTTCGTAAGTTGTGGTGTACGGCAATCGATTGCGGGAATGGTCGCCATCGGCGGGACGCCAAACAGGGCGGCCGACGAGCATAAACACTCGCCGGCCGCACGTGACCACGCAATGTTTACTCCTTTCACAACAGGGGGAGCGCCGTCGCTCCCGGCAGCCAGCGGAGTTCAACTCTCCTGGACACGAGGGCGGAAAGCACGGAATACAGGTTGGTGTTACACTGTCGTGCGTATCACACAGGCACGAAGGAGATCCGCTGATTGGCGGTACTGCCGAGCAGGCCGCCGCGGAGCACATCTACCTGTCCCACTCCCTCCCGCGGGTACTCAGGGTACTCCCACACAGATTACATCCGGATTCGTCGGCATGAACCCCGTTTTCGCCATCCGGCTAAAAATTAAAACCACATGCCCAATTGACATGATGCGAGAGAATATGACAGCATCGTGTCAATTGCAAGCGTTTTTTTCGTCCCACAAAAACAGGTCAAACAGACAGCCTCCCAGGACTCGCCATACCACAGCAAACCACCGGCTTCACGATATTTTTTTAAAAATACCACTCCGAAATCCCGGCCTGGCGGTTGTCCCTTCCCCTGTTTTCCGCCGTCTCAAAACAGATTTCCATCAACGAGAATCAGCATACTATCCAGGATCCTGGATTCGGTGAATAAGGCAGCCTTGATCGTTTCCTGGCAGGAATCGGCCATGGGTACATGTGTATGCGAGGGGGAAGTGTGCGACGGACAGGAACAGAAACAGGCACTGCGGGGATGCAACCACGTCAAGAGCAGGAGCAGGTGGTAACGGGGACGACAGGAGACCATGGAGGTCCGACGGCCGTCCCCGGGAGATCAGAGGGGAGCGATTCTACAGATCCAGCAGATCGATGATGCGGGTCAGCTCGTCGGCATCGCAGAAATGGATCTCCAGCTTGCCCGCCTTTGCCCCGGTCTTGCGGATGGCGACCCGGGACTGGAAGCGTTTCTGCAGCTGCTCCTCCAGGGAACTGAGCAGCAAATCCGGTTGCTGCGGCCGTTTGCCGGGCAGGGGGTGCGGGTTCAGCTTGAGCCGCCGTACCAGTTCCTCGGTGGCGCGCACGCTCAGCTGACACTGCAGGATCTCGTGGCGGGCTTTTGAGATCAGCTCCGGATTCTCCAGGGGGAGCAGGGCACGGGCGTGCCCCATGCTGAGGCGTTCCTCCACGATGTCACGCTGGATCTCCTCGGGCAGCTTCAGCAGCCTGAGCGAGTTGGTGACGGCAACCCGGCTCTTGCCCACCCGTTTGGCCACGTCCTCCTGGGAGATGGCGAACTGCTCCACCAGGGAGCGGTAGGCCTGGGCCTCCTCGATGGCGTTTAAGTCCTGGCGCTGGATGTTCTCGATCAGGGCCAATTCCAGCACCGCATTCTCGCTGGCCTCACGGATGACCACCGGCACCTCGCGCAGCCCGGCCTTCTGGGCGGCCCGCCAGCGGCGCTCGCCGGCGACGATCTCGTAGCAGCTTTCCTTCTTGGTCACCACCAGCGGCTGGATGATCCCCTGCTCGCGGATGGAATCGGCCAACTCCTCCAGCTTATCAGCGGCAAAGCTCTTGCGGGGCTGGCTCTTGTTCGGCCGGATCATTTCGATGGGGCACAGAAAGTACTCCCGGTTGTCCTCGGTCGTCTCCTTGACGTGCAGGAGCGCGGCCATTCCCTTGCCCAGACCACCTACCCTAGCCATTGGCAGCCTCCCTCTGTATGATTTCGCGGGCCAGCTTCAGGTACGCCACGGCGCCGCGCGAGTTGATGTCGTAGTAGATGATCGGCCTGCCATGGCTGGGAGCCTCGGCAAGCCGTATGTTGCGCGGAATGACCGTCTCGAACACCTGTCCCGGAAAATTGCTCTGGATCTCCTCGGCGACCTCTTTTCCCAGGTTGCCGCGACCGTCGAACATGGTCAGCAGGATCCCCTCTATCTTCAGGAAGGGGTTCAGCCCCCGCTGCATCAGCCGGATGGTATGCAGGATCTGGGAGAGCCCCTCCATGGCGTAGTACTCGCATTGCAGCGGTATCAGCACGGACTCGGCAGCAGTCATGGCATTAATGGTCAGCAGGTTCAGGGATGGCGGGCAGTCGATGATGATGTAGCGGTACTGGTCGCGCAGTTCGGCCAGCAGGAACCTGAGCTTCTGCTCGCGCCCCTCCAGGCTGGCCAGTTCCAACTCAGCCCCGGCAAGGTCAGCGTTGGAGGGAATGATGTGCAGGAACGGCTGGCCGGTGTCCATCACCACTCCCCGCGGATCAACGCCATTGATCAGCGCGTCGTAGATGGTCTGGGACAGGCCGTCCTTGTCCAGCCCCACTCCGCTGGTGGCGTTGCCCTGGGGATCGATATCAACCAGCAGCGTCGGGCGCTCCGTGGCTGCCAGCGCGGCTGCCAAATTGACGGCGGTGGTTGTCTTGCCGACGCCCCCCTTCTGGTTGGCTATGCAGATGATTCTGGACATATGCGTCTGGTTTCCCGCCCGGCGATCCGTTCAGATTCGGTTGTTGGCCTGAGCCACAAAAGTTTAAAAAACTACCACAATCAGCCCCATGCTGCAAAGAACAATTTGTGGCATCCAAAGGGACTCCCGCCCCCGAGCGCTGGCGGTCAGGATTTCACCCGCTCCCCGCCCGCGCCGCGACCATGGGGAATGCCGAGCCGGTCAAGACGCCACCTGAGGGTGCTGGGCTTGACACCCAGCAGCTCCGCAGCCCCGCCACGGCCATGTATCCGTCCGCCGGTCAGATCAAGGACCCTGCGCAGGTGCCGGGAGATGGCCTGGTCAAGCTCCAGCCCCTCCTCAACGCCCGGCGCCTCCCGCTGAACGGGAGCCTCGCCCCGTCGGCCAGCCGGCATGAGTGCGTCGAACTGCAGAGTCCCTCCCCGGTGCAGAATCAGCTCCCGCTCCACCAGGTTCTCCAGCTCGCGCACGTTGCCCGGCCAGGCATACTCCATCAGCCGTACCAGGGCGCCCGGCGCGATGTCCGGCATGGCGGCCATGCCCAGCTCGCGGCATTTCTGGCTGATGAAATGACGGGTCAGGCCGGGTATGTCCTCGCGCCTCTGGCGAAGAGGCGGTATGAACAGCGGAAAGACGTTCAGGCGAAACCAGAGGTCCTCGCGAAAGCGGTTCTCGGCGATCATGCTCTCCAGATTGCGGTGGGTGGCGGCGATCACCCGGATGTCCACCGGAATCGGCCTGTTGCCCCCCACCCGATCTATCTCGTGGTTCTGGAGCACCCGCAGGAGACGCACCTGGGCCTGGAGCGGCAGTTCGCCGATCTCGTCCAGGAAGATGGTGCCGCCGTCGGCGCGCTCGAAGCGTCCACGGCGCTCCGTTATTGCTCCGGTAAAGGCCCCCTTCTCATGGCCGAACAGTTCGCTGTCGATGAGTTGCTCCGGGATCGCGCCGCAGTTGACCTTGATCAGGGGACCGTCCTTGCGGGGTGATGCGGAATGGATGGCATTGGCGATCAGCTCCTTTCCGGTGCCGGTCTCCCCCAGCAGCAGCACGGTGTTGTTCAGCGGCGCCACCTGGCGGACCATCTCCATCACGTGTCTGAGCCCCAGGTTGGCGCCGACGATCTCGTCCCCCCCCTGGGTGAAGAGTTCCTTGCTCAGGAAACGGTTATCGTCGATCAGGTTGTCGCGGTACCTGAGCAACTTTTCGTGGGCAAGGGCATTGGCCAGGGCGATCACGAAGGGGTCGGCCACCGTTGCCAGCAACTCCACGTGTTCGGAACTGAAGCGTCCCGCCCCCCAGGCGTACAGCGTCAACCACCCCAGCATCCCCTCCCCGCTCCAGAGCGGCAGCAGGATGCCGGAGTTCTCGTCCAGCTTCAGGTGGGGGGCCAGGGCCCGCACCAGGCCGCTCTGGTCCGAGTCCACCATCACCGGCGAGCGCATCTCCCAGCGTTGCAGCGACGCCCAGAGCTGCCCGGGAACCGGTATGATCTCGTCATGGGTCTCCGTCGAGTCGGCCGTCACATGGGCAACCCTGCGGATAGCCGACAGGCTGGCATCACAGATTCCGAGGCTGAGCATGTCCAGGGGAAAGAACTCCCTGAGATAGGTGAAGGCGCTGCGCAGAGCGGTTTTGATCTCCAGGCTGCTGCAGATCCTGACCGTAACCTCCCTGAAGAATTCATCCCTGTTTACCATGCACAACCCCCTTATGGACCGGTACTGGTGCGGCAGACAGCCAGCCATATCGCAACATACCGCACTTAACAACACAAGTGCAATATATCACAACCACAAAACGCAACATATTGCATACAAGAACATGGCATGTCACATACCCCACCCCCCACAGGCCCTGGCGCCAGCAAACAGCGGAGCAAAAAAAATGCGCACAGCTCGTCAGGAAAAGCGAAAGACGGGAACAGGAAACAGGCCATGGGCAATTAGATTATCCAGGCCTCCGCTCTCCGCTCCACCATCCCGGTTTTTACTTTTTGTATGGCGTTCTTCGTGGCAATGAACTGCCGTTTCCATTCCTGTTATCTTGGCACGCTTATGGCTTGCAGGAAACCAGTTTGCTCGACGCGGAGCAATCTGTCTCCGAGCCTCCCCTCCTACCGGGACACCCCCATGGCGGCAGGCCAACGGGTTCTGGCGGAAACACCAGAGCCTCCCTTTTGAAAAGGAGATGGCAGCAGCAGGAAAAACCACACCAAAAGGGAGAAGAGAAGATGGACAAAATTGTACGCGTAAACATGACCGACCTGACCACGAAGACCGAGGCGGTGCCGGAAGCCTGGGCAGCCTACGGCGGACGCGCCCTGACCTCCACCATCGTGGCAGCCGAAGTCCCCCCCACCTGTCACCCGCTGGGCCCGAACAACAAACTGGTATTCGCTCCCGGCCTGCTATCCGGAACTCCGGCCGCCAACTCCGGCCGCCTCTCCGCCGGTGCCAAGAGCCCCCTCACCGGCACCATCAAGGAGAGTAACGCCGGTGGGACAGCCGCCCAACTGCTCTCCAGGCTGGGCATCAAGGCGATGATCATCGAAGGGCTCCCCACCAAAGAGAACACCTGGTACAGCCTGCACATCGACAAGGAAGGCGTGACCATCAATGAAGAGACCGAGCTGATCGGCAAGAACAACTTCGCCGTCATCGAGGCCCTGGAAACGCGCCTTGGCAAGAAGACCGGCATCCTGACCATCGGCACCGCCGGTGAGTTCCGCATGGCCTCGGCCAACATCTCGGTCAAGGACCCGGACAGCAAGATCCGCAGCCACGGACGCGGCGGCCTGGGCGCGGTCATGGGCTCCAAGAAGATCAAGTTCATTTCCATCAACGGCGACGGCGCCGCGCCCGTGAAGATCGCCGAGCCGGACAAGTTCAAGACAGCCGCCCGCGTCTTCGCCAAGGCCCTGCTGGACCACCCGGTCAGCGGCCAGGCCCTGCCCACCTACGGCACCAACGTGCTGGTGAACATCCTCAACGAGGCGGGCGGCCTGCCCACCAGGAACTTCCGCTACGGCCAGTTTGAGGACCACGACATGATCTCCGGCGAGACCATGCACGACACCATCGTCGCCCGCGGTGGCCGACCCAAGCATGGCTGCCACGCCGGCTGCATCATCCAGTGTTCCCAGGTGTACCACGACAAGGAGGGCAACTACCTGACCTCGGGCTTCGAGTACGAAACCATCTGGGGCATGGGGGCCAACTGCTGCACCAACAACCTGGACGACATCGCCAAGGCCGACAGCCTGATGGACGACATCGGCATCGACTCCATCGAAGGGGTGGTTATCCTCTCCGTGGCCATGGAGGCGGGCATCATCCCCTTCGGCGACAGCAAGGGCTGTCTGCGCCTGCTGGAGGAGGAGATCGGCAAAGGAACCCCCCTGGGCCGCATCCTGGGTGGCGGCGCCGGCTCCGTGGGCAATGCCTACGGCCTGACGCGCGTGCCGGTGGTCAAGAACCAGGGCATTCCCGCCTACGACCCGCGCACGGTCAAGGGGATCGGCGTCACCTACGCCACCACCACCATGGGAGCGGACCACACCTCGGGCTACACCATCGCCACCAACATCCTCAACGTGGGCGGCTACGTGGACCCGTTGAAGAAGGAAGGCCAGGTGGAACTCTCCCGCAACCTGCAGATAGCCACCGCCGCGGTGGACTCCACCGGCATGTGCATCTTCATCGCCTTCCCGGCCCTGGACACCCCCGAGTGCCTGCCGGCCCTGATCGACATGATCAATGCCCGCTTCGGCCTCTCCCTGAGCGGCGACGACGTGGTTGAGTTAGGCAAGTACGTTCTCAAGACCGAACACGAGTTCAACATCAAGGCCGGCTTCAACAACGCCCACGACCGGCTTCCCGAATTCTTCAGCCTCGATCCGGTCCCGCCCCACAACCTGGTGTGGGACTTCAGCGACGAGGAGCTCGACGAATTCTGGAACTTCTGACCCTTCCTCCCTGGCACGACACCCAGCTTTCATGAGATGCGATCGTGCCACCTTTCCCGCAGGGGCCGCCCCCCGGCCCCTGCGGGCTTTTTTTATCCACGCCCCCAACGACGCATCCCCACCTCCATCCAGCAATGCTCCGACGATCGCACCCATCATCCCCCGGACGAACAAATCGCCCCCAAACCGCGAACTTCTTTGACAACCGTTAATAATACGGCAATAATGCAGGCGACTTTTACAGACAGGCATCACAAGAGGATTGCAAGAAAGAGGCAGAGATCACAAGAGGATTGCAAGAAAGAGGCAGAGGGATAAACAAAAAACCAGGCCCGAGAACCACATTCTACAGCGATGCGCTGAAGCGCTGTAACCCACGCCGCCCCAAGGAGGTATGACACATGGAACACTTCGACTTTATCGACCTTTCCAATGTAAGCCCACAAAGCACATTCCTTGAGTCCCACCCGGAAAAGACACCGGCAACAAGCTCGCTGTACAGCACCAGATTCACCACCCGGAATGCGGACGGTTCGGAGAACCACACCCTGGTCGGCGCGCACCTGACGCTGGCAAAGGGAGATCCGAACGGGCTGTGGGAAGCGCTTCACATTGACCGGGGAACGCAACGACTTGACCCGAAAAACCCGAAGATGGCGACGCGCTCGCTGCTGATCTCCTGCGATACCCTTGAGGTGCTTGGCGAATTTTCGCTGCCCGAGGCCGACGTGGCCATCTTTTCCCGCCGGGTTATCTGGGCGACGCCGGACGCGGCAATCAATACCTCGCCGCTTCCCTGGGCGGTCGACAAGGCTAAAAACGCCGAGCGGTCCACATCCAGCAATGGCGAGAACGGGGCGCACGGGCGGAACGCGGGATCGTTCCGTGTGTTCGCGGCCATGGTCGAGCCCGACAATGATTCGCGGCCGCGTCTGATCGCCCTGGGCGGACAAGGGCAGGATCCGGGCGCCGGCCTTGACGGCGAGGCGGGCAAGGACATGGCCAGCTATTCCAGCGTCCCGTTCAAGATTAGCGACTCCGGGATATCGACGAGCAAAGCCACCGTCACTTTCGATCCCGTGGCGGTATTCATCGATTACGAATGGCGTTGGGCGCTTTCCCAGGTCGCCAGCGGCAAACTGGGAGAGGACTCGTTCCCCACCAACGGGAGCGATGCCCTGGCCCCCGGTATTCCGGGAAACGGTGGAAACGGCGGCGGCCTCTGCACAAACCAGGCGGATCTGGCGACCCGTTTCACTACCGCCGGCGGAAAGTCCGGCGCCAAGGAACGTGACTACCGGGGAGGACGGGCAGGCGCCCCGACCTCATGCGCCAAATATAAAGTGAAGCTCTGGGAAAATCTGTTCGGCACCGACAATGCCAGTACTGAAAAGAACAGCACTGCCACGAATACGACGAAACAGGGTGCCAACGCCAGTGCAGCGGCGGCGTCCCGATTGACCGGGGAGTCACCGCAAACCGAAATCTCGGCCGCGCCCAATGCCTGGCTGCATCCGCTGGGCGTCCAGAAAGCGCTTGAATATATCCGCGACCTGTTTCTGGCCGGGGAGCGCGAGGAAGCGGGACGCCTCCTGGCGGTCTACGAGGAAGCGCTGGGCAGTCCGATGCCCCGTAACCTCGCCTGGAATGACGATTCCCTGGCGTACTGGAACTCCGCCCAGAGCGAGGTCGCATCCATGCAGCAGCGCTTGCGCGGCCATCTCGATTATTTCGGCAACGCCGCGGGCTATACGCCCCTGCTGTCGTTGCAGGGCTCGATCAAACTGTACGAGGAAGAGACGCGACGAGCGCTGCGCACGCTCCTCCTCGTCTCCTGGATCGGCGCCAGAGAGCGCGAGGCAAGGGAAGCGGCCCATGCCCTGGGAGAAGCCGTCGTTACCCTGAACGACGACACCAAGGGGGCGGCTGAAGCGGTGGTCACATCGGAGGCCAGGATCAGCGAGACCACGAAGCGCATGGATTCCCTCGAACAGGAGCTGAATTCACTGGGAAACCAACTGGAGACCCTGCGCAACAACCTGTTGAGCAAGGCACAGAACAACCTTCAGATGCAGGCCCAGATAAAGTTCTCCATCAGGATAGCCGCCGCAATCTGCCAGGTCATACCGGTGGGGCAACCGGCCCTGGGAACCATCGGCTCACTGGCCGGCGTGGCAAGTGATTTCGTGGGGGAAGACGAATCAAAAACACCCGACACCATTTCCAAAATGGCGGATGTTCTGACCAAGGCGCGGGAGGCTGCAAAAAAAGCCAAGGACGCAGGAGCAAAGGCCGGAAAGGAGAAGGGGGAGGCTCCCGCCAAGGACGCCAAGGGGGCCAAGGAAAAATCGTCGGCCTGGGCAAAGGTCGGGGACGGCCTGGGACCGGCCCTTTCCCTGGTCTCCCAGGCGGTCAAGGCGTTGCAGGTTCCGAAATCGGAAGTGGAGGCGGAACTCCAGCGGCTGGAATCGGAGAGCACGGAATGGAACGACATGGTCAAGAAGATCCGCGCCCTCAACACACGGAAGGCCGACCTGCTCGGAGACCTGCAGGACGCATTCCAGTCCCTGGGCGAGGGGTATGGCCGCATCTCTTCGAATTCGGCCGCAATCTTCAGCATGCAGCAGGAACGGGCCAGGGAGATCGGCAAACTGGACCCGGCTGCCGACGGTTTTGTACGCCAGATGGGGCAACGGTCGCGGATGACCCTGCTCCGCTATCTCTACCTGATGGTGCGCTCCTATGAGACAACCGTTCTCAAACCCATCGATGTTGACTGGAAGCTGTGCGAGGTGACCGACAAGATCAACGATCTGGTGAAGCCCGAAGCCGGGTTCGACGCCGCTTCGCTGAATCAGCAGGTGGAGGCGCTCGCACCGCTCTATCAGAAGAATATCGATACGGTGCGCACCAGTCTGCTGCAGGATTTCTGTTTCAACGAAAAGACCATAACCCTCCAGATGGGCCTCAGCCAGGACCAGACCCCGGAGATACTGAATGCGCTGAACGCCGACGGCGAGATCATGCTCGACCCGCTCAGGTTCGGACTGGTCCTGCCCGACTGTCAGCTGTCTCGCCTGAACGGGATCAGCCTCACGGCACTGGAATTCGATCCCTCAGCACCGCACCTCCCGGAAACCCACAATGTCGTCATTTCCCTGCAACCCGCGCGCTCCGGCACCATCAGAAAGGGAGAGAACCTCTATTCGGTCTACAGCGATGAGCCGCTTTCCTGGTCATGGACCAAAATGGCGACAGGAGAGATCCAGGCAAGCGCGCCGAGCGTAGCCTCCCAGGATATACTGAACCTGGTGCTCGGCAGCGGCGCGGAGAAGATCAAGCAGAAAATCGCCCTTCCGCCGCTCTGGTCGGATCTGCGCCTCAGGCTGCTGTACAGCCCCAACCTGCCTCCCGGGAAAAAACCGCGCGTCAGCAGGCTGTTCTTCCGGTTCTTCTGCGACGTCAGCCCAGCGCCGGACTATCAGTGCGTACTGAACGTGCAATCCCAGGGGACAACCGGCGGGGCGGTCATCGACTGTTCGCCGACCGACATGGCTGCACGCGGGAACGGTTGTGCCGGCATGGTCCGGATATATTCCCAGGGCTCGCAGGTCAGCCTCGCGGTCCCTCCCCATGCCGCCGGGTCCGTGTTCGAAGCCTGGGACCTGCTGGGACAGAAGATCAACCTGGTGGGCGACAGGCGCACCGAAGTCTCGTTCAAACTGGACGATCATGTGCTCGCCCTGTGCAACTGGAGGATGGCTGCGGAAGAAGCCCCGCCGGTCGTGCTGATGACCATGCTTGCTCCGGCGGAGATGGCCGAGTTGGCCGAAATCCACGGAGATGAAAACGTCTGTTGTGAACTGAAGAGGGTACTCGCCGCCGAACCGGAGGCCAGGGATATCGTCATCCGGGCCGAACCTTCCGACGACGCCCAGATCCTGGGGCTGATCCCCTCCCTGAATGCGGCCGAACTTCTGGAGCAGGACGAGGAGGGGTGGAAGCTGGTGAACTACCGCGGCATTGTCGGCTGGGTGAACGGTTGAGGCTCAACCGAGCGATCGAAGGTACCTACCTGCGCTCACCCGTCTCTGGGCAATACCGGCGGGTGTGACGGAGTTTTTCACCGGGGGCGTATGCCATACGCCCCCCGGTGGTGTATAGTCGGTTTTGGCTGCGCCAAAAGGCAGTAGTTTTGGATCATGTCCCTGGAACTTCCCACGGCTGAACTACTCAATAATGTTGCATTCAAATGATTACAAGGACGCACTTTGAAAAAAGCCATAAATGCTGCTTTATATTGGGTTCTGACAACACTATTACCTGACTCCGTGACAATAAG
>MTLE01001467.1_pt1 | contig 13404 bp, 13 predicted proteins | sample 1982461 | NCBI WGS metagenome assembly MTLE01 (sample SAMN05712605, study PRJNA340218) | biofilm metagenome | isolation source: sample SPL anode biofilm adapted to -200 mV | place: USA | collected 2012-02-03
ACCCAGTGGAAGATATTGGGGAGCAGCATGAACAGGGCCAGGGCCAGGGTACCCAGGAGCGCTCCGCCCCAGGTCCAGCAGAGGCAGCTGGCGCCGGCTGGTTGCTCCACGGTTTCGGCGTCGGAGCGGAACATGCGCAGCACCACGCCCAGGTAGAAGAAGGTGCCGATGTAGCTGGCAACGAAGGCCAGGACCGCGGCGGTGAGGTGACCGGAGGCGATGACGGTCTTGAAGACGAAGAACTTGGCCAGGAATCCGGGCAGCGGCGGGATGCCGGCCAGGGACAGCACGCACAGGGAAAGCAGGATGGCGGCCACCGGCTGCTTCTTGAAGATGCCGTTCAGGTTTTCCAGGTTGTCGTCCTCGCCGCTCAAGATGCTGAAGCAGGCGCAGGCGGTGATGGTGGTGACGGCGTAGACGGCAACATAGTACAACAGCGCCTCGGTTCTGGCTCCGGTGTTGTCAACCAGGGCGAACATCATGTAGCCGGCATGGGAGATGGAGGAGTAGGCCAGCATCTTCTTGAAGGCGGTCTGGTGGATGGCGGTGATGTTGCCGTAGAACATGGAGAGCATGGAGAGGAGCGCAATCACGGTGACCGCTTCCGGGTTGAGGACGGCGTTGCCCAGGATGCGCACCAGGCCCAGCACCACGGCGGCCTTGACGATGGAGGCCAAAAAGGCCGTTACCGGCAGACGGGCGCTGGAGTAGGCGTCGGGTGCCCAGCCGTGGAAGGGGAACACGGAGGCTTTGAGGAAGAAGCCGGAGAGGATCATGACGCTGGCGGCCAGGTTCTGCACGCCGCCGGTGGCGACGGCTGCGGTGAAGGAGCTGATGCTCAGGTTGCCGGTAGAGCCATACACCAAGGAGAGTCCGAACAGGACCAGTGCCGTGGCCACGGAGGAGAGCAGGAGATATTTGATGGAGCCTTCGGAGGCTTTTGTGTTGCCGCTGTTTAAGACCATCAGGGCGAAGCCGGGGAGCGAGAGGATCTCGATGCCCATGAAGAGCGAGATGAAGCCGGCGCTGTCCAGGATGATCATGCCGCCCAGGAGCGAGGAGGCGATGAGGATCCAGTATTTGTGCCCCGCTTCGGTGGAGAGGGAGTAGATCCCCAGGATGGCGCCGCAGCTTAGGATGATCAGGCGGCCGATCTCGGAGAAGCGGTCGATGCGGATCTCATTCATGACGATGTCGGCGGTGTACCCGGTTTGAAGCTGCAGGACCAGGACGCCGGCGCCGGCCAGGAGCGAGGCGATGAACAGGGCGCTGCCGGCACGCTTGTCGACGCTGAGTATCTCCAGCAGCATGAGGACCAGGATCAGGCCCAAGAGGATGTGTTCCGGCAGAAGGCCGTACAGAAGATCAGTGGCCATTGGCGCCTCCCTTGACAGATGGTGTGGGCGCCGCGGGTGACGCCGCCGGTTGTGCCGCCGCCGGTTGGATCTGGGCGTTTGCCGGCTGGGTGCCAAGCGCGCTTACCGCGGTGGTTACCTTGTTCATGATCGGCATGGGGTTGACGCCGATCCAGATGATCATGACCAAAAGCGGGATGAAGCCGATCCCTTCCATGAGGCTCATGTCCTTGACCCCTACCCCCTCTTTGGTCTGGCCGTAGAGGATGACCCGGCCGAAGCGCAGCATGTAGGTTGCGCCAAGCACCATGCCGGTGGAGGCCAGAAGCACGCTGGTGAGCATGGTGGCTCCGGCGTTGGCCTGGAAGGCGGCGATGCCCTGCTGGAAGGCGCCGAACAGGATCAGGAATTCGGAGGTGAAGCCGCTGGTCAAGGGGAGCGCCACCGAGGCCAGGATGAAGAGCATGAGCATGACCGCAAGCCTGGGCGCATGGGTGGAAAGGGCGGTCAAGTTCAGGTACTCCCTGCCCAGGCGCAGTTCCAGGAGTCCCAGGAGCAGGAACAGGCCGGCAACGGCGACGCCGTGGCTTAAGATCTGGAACAGGGCGCCGTGGATGGCGGCCTGGTGGAAGCTGAAGATGCCCAGCACGATGTAGCCCATGTGGGACAGGGACGAGAAGGCGACCAGTTTCTTGAAGTCGGTCTGTTTGAGGGCGATGATGGCGCCGTAGAGGATGCTGATCACGGCAAAGAGCATGACCGTGGGCCCGAATGCCCGGGCCACGTCGGGGCACAAGGGCAGGGCCAGTTTGATGATACCGAAGGCGCCCATCTTGGACAGGGCGCCGGCCATGAGGGCGGTGCCTGCCGGAGGGGCTTCGTAGTAGGCTAAGGGCAGCCAGGAGTGGAACGGGAACAGCGGGCACTTGATGGCGCAGGCCAGCATGACGGCGATGAAGACGAACAGCTGCGTGTTCCAGTCAAGTTTCAGGGCCATGAGATGTGCGAATTCGAAGTTCCAGTTGCCGGTCTGATTCAGGCTCTCCATGCCCATCATGATGACGGCGGCCAGAAAGAGGATACTGCCGGCCATGGTGTACATGAAGAAGGTGAAGGCGGCGGAGCGTTTGTTCTCACCGCCAAAGGCAAGGACGATGATGAACATGGGGATCAGGACTACTTCCCAGAAGACGAAGAAGAGCATCAGGTTCTGGGCCAGGAAGGTACCCAGAAGGGTCGCCTCCAGGAGCAGCGCCATGGCGACGAACAGGTTGTTCTGGGTCTCGGGCCGCTTCCAGCAGCAGCCCAGCACCACCGGGAAGAGCAGTCCGGTTAAAAGCAGCAGGTAGATGTTCAGGCCATCCACGGCCAGGTGGAAGTTGATGCCTAAGCTCCCCACCCAGGGGATGTTCAGGTCCAGCAGGGAGGCGGGCAGGCAGGGGGTGCCGAAGCCGGCGAAGATGCCGCCTGCCATGACCAGCACGCCCAGCATGCAGAGCATGCCCCACATGCGGGCGATTTTGCCGTTTTCGCTTGCGGGCAGAAACGGTACGGCCAGGGCGCCCACCAGCGGCAGGCAGAAGAGGGCGAGGATCAGGGCGCTGTTAGACATTGGCCACCCCCCACCAGATGATCAGGGCCAGCCCGGCCAGGGCGTAGAGCACATAGGCCTGGACGTTGCCGCTCTGCATGCGGGAGAGGAGATTGGCGCTGTAGCGCGCTGTGGCTCCTGCTTTGACGATGGTGACGTAGTTCAAGAGTTTCTCCGCTATGTTGTAGAGTACTGATTCTGATAGCGTGTCCAGGGATTTGACGATGACCTTCTCGTAGATGGCGTCGAAGTAGTATCCCTGGCTGATGGTGGTGTAGATGCAGCCGGCTTTCTTCTTGATGGCTTCGGGCAGGGCCGGGTTCAGGCCGTAGAAGACCCATGCCAGGAAGATGCCGCCCAGGGCGATGGCGATGGAGATGCCCATGAACATGAGTTCGGTCTGGTGGGTGACGCCCGCTTTCAGGGCGTGGTGGCCGAAGACCGGTTCAAGGAAGCTGAAGAAGGGGGAGCCGAAGCCAAACTTGTCGGCCAGTACCTGGGGCAGGCCGATGAAGCCGGCAGCGACGGAGCTTACGCCTAAGACGATCAGGACGATGGCCATGGTGAAGGGGGGCTCGTGGATGCCGTGCTTCAGTTTCGCGGGCACGTTGTCAGTACCAAAGAAGGTCATGATGATGGCCCGGAACATGTAGAAGGAGGTCATGCCGGCGGCGACTGCGCCCACCAGCCAGAGGGCGGTGGAGCCGCCGTGGGCCGAGGCAAAGGCGCTCCAGAGGATCTCGTCCTTGGAGAAGAAGCCGGCAAAGGGGGGCACGCCGCACAGGGCCAGGCTGCCCGCCAGGAAGGTGACAAAGGTTAGGGGCATCTTCTTGGCCAGGCCGCCCATTTTCCTCATGTCTTCTTCACCGTGCAGGGCGTGCAGGACGGCGCCGGCGCCGAGGAACAGGCAGGCTTTGAAGAATGCATGGCTGTACAGGTGGAACATGGCGGCGGAGAAGGAGCCCAGGCCGCAGGCCATGAACATGTAGCCGATCTGGCTCATAGTGGAGTAGGCCAGCACTTTCTTCAGGTTGTACTGGGTGAGGCCCATGGTGGCGCCCACAAAGGCGGTGAGGGCTCCGCCCCACATGACGACCTGCATGGCGCCGGGGGCCTGCAAGAGGACTCCATTCATGCGGGAGAGGAGATACACGCCGGCGGTGACCATGGTGGCGGCGTGGATCAGGGCCGAGACCGGGGTCGGGCCGGCCATGGCGTCCGGCAGCCAGACATGCAGCGGAATCTGGGCCGATTTGCCGCAGGCGCCGATGAGGAGCAGGATCCCGATCAGGTTCATGGTGGAGACCGGAAGGCCGGCCGTACCGAAGAAGCTGTTTATCCCCTGGAAGTCAAGGGTGTGGGCGTAGGAGAAGATCAGAAGCGCGGCCAGGACAAAGCCGGTGTCGCCCACGCGGTTGACGATGAAGGCTTTCATGCCGGCGGCGGATTTCTCGTCGTCCTGGTACCAGAAGCCGATGAGCAGGTACGAGGCCAAGCCCACCCCTTCCCAGCCGGCGAAGAGCATGATCATGTTCTTGCCCAGGACCAGCATGAGCATGAAGAACAGGAACAGGTTCAGGTAGGCGAAGTAGCGCGGCTGGTCTTCGTCATGGGACATGTAACCCACGGAGTAGAGGTGGATCAGGGAGCCGACCCCGGTGACCACCAGGCACATGACGGCGGAGGCCTGGTCCAGGTAGAAGGCCACGTCCACCTGCAGCGGATCCAGGGCCACCCAGGTGTAAAGGGTCTCGGCTATGGGCTGGCCCGTGGCGACGAGGCTACTGTACAGGACCAGCGTGACCAGGAAGGAGAGCGCAGGCAGCCCGCAGGCGATGGTGGAGACCACCCAGCGGGGAAGACGGTTGCCGAAGAGGCCGTTCGTCAGAAAGCCCAACAACGGCAGGAGCGGTATGAGCGTCAGTTTGATCATTGCCTACCCTTTCAGTTCCTGGTGTGCGCCCAGATCCAGTGAACCGCGGCGTTTAACGAGCAGTACGACGATGGCCATGGCCAGGGCGATTTCGCAGGATGCGGCGACGTAGATGAAGAAGGTCATGGCGATGCCCGGCAGGGTCTGGCTTCTGACGGCGAAGCCGACAAAGCTTAACACAACGGCGTTGAGCAGGATTTCCAGGCACATCATGACCACCAGCAGGTTGCGGCGAAGGACGACTCCCAGAAGACCCAGGGAGAAGATGAGTCCCGCAAGGGTAGTCAGGAATTGATACCGATCCATTAGAGCCCCTCCTTGACCGCGGTCCAGGCGGCGACGACGCCGATCAGGAGCAGCACGGTTGCAAGTTCAAAGTGAAACCAGTAGTACTTCATGAACGAAAGCGAAAAGGCGGCGAAGGTGAAGGGGTCGACGGCCGGCGCGGCAGCAACGGGTTGCGCGGGCAGGTAGCCGATGGCGGCCCAGACAACGGCGGCGAAGCCCAAGCCAACCACGACGGCCGGGACGATCTTCCGGGCATAGGGGTGGCGGTAGGAGTCGTCGCGGTCGTCAAGCAGCATGATGGTGTAGACCATGAAGACCATGACGGCGCCGACGTAGATCAGGACCTGGAACATGGCGATGACATGGGCGCCAAGGGCGGCGTAGATGCCGGCAAGGCAGATCATGTGGCTGACCAGGGCCAGGGCGCAGCGCATGGGCTGTCTGAGCGTCAGCACCAAAGCGGCGAAGATGACCGCCAGCAGACTGAAGAAGGCGATGAAGACGTCGATCACGGATGAACCTCCTGATGGGCCTGACCGGAGCCGGGGTAGCTCTTGGCCGCGTCACTCGCAGGCTGCCAGTTCATGAGCAGGTCCTGGGTGGCCCACATGTTCTCCCGGTCGAAGCCGGGGAAGTTGGGCGTGTCCTTGGACATGCGGATGGCGTCTTCGGGGCAGGCTTCGACGCAGAAGCCGCAGAAGATGCAGCGCGAGTAGTCGATCTCGAACCGGTCCGGGGACTTGGGGTGGAACGGGTCGTTAAAGTCGGCGGCGGACTGGATCTCGATGCAGTAGGCAGGGCAGACCGTGGCGCACATGTTGCACGATACGCACTGTACCTTGCCGTCTGCCCGCGTGGTCAGGAGGTGCCGGCCCCGGTTGGCGCTGGAGTAGTCGGCCCTGAGTTCTTCCGGATAGTAGGCGGTCAACGCCCCTTTGCGGAAGGTGAGCCATTTCCACATGTTGCCGAAGAAGACCGATCCGGTGATGCAGAGCCCGCGGATCACCTCGAAGATGTAGAGGCGATCCCACAGATCCATGGTTGGCTTATTCCAGTACTCTTTCTTCATATCATCCTTTCAGCGTGAACCAGCGGACACATGCCGTGGCAACGAGGTTCAGGGCGGCCAGGGGAAGCAGGAACTTCCAGCCGAATCGCATGAGCTGGTCATAGCGGAAACGGGGCACGGACCAGCGAATCTGGATCTGGAAGCAGCCGATCAGGAATACCTTCACCAGGAAGGTGACTATCTGCACAAGGACAACGCTGGCGTGGGACAGGGCGATGGTTTTGCCCAGGGGGAGCACGAACCCGGCGTCGGTTAAGTACGGCAGGTTGTAGCCGCCCAGAAAGACGGTGACCAGGAGCGCCGAGACGACGACGATCTCGATGAATTCACTGAGCATGAAGATACCCATCTTCATGGCGGTGTATTCGGTGAAGTAGCCGGAGACCAGTTCCGATTCACATTCCGGAAGGTCGAAGGGGACGCGTTTGTTCTCGGCGATGCAGGCGGTGAGGAACAGCACAAAGGCCAGGGGCTGCAGGATGATGCCCCAGGCGGGAAGCACGCCGAAGAGCATGCCCGACTGCCAGACCACCATGTCGTTGAGATCAAGGGTGCCGTAGGTGACCACCAGGCTGATTAAGGCCAGGCCCATGGAGACTTCGTAGGAGATCATCTGCGAGGCGGCGCGGGCGGCGCCCAGCAGGGAGAACTTGTTGTTGGAGGACCAGCCGGCCAGCATGGTGCCCAGGATGCCGATGCCGGAGATGGCCAGGATCACCAGGATGCCGGCGTCCAGTTTGGCTACCTGCATGACGTAGCTCTTGTCCCCGAAGAAGTTGACCATGATCTGGGAGAGTTGGGGGAAGCTGGCCGGGTCGATCAGTTTGCCCGGGACGAGCGTCCCGCCGAAGGGGATGGCGGAGAAGACCAGGAGCACCGGGGCGAGGGCCAGCCAGGGGGCCAGGTTGTAGCAGAAGCGGTCGTAGGTGTGCGGGGTGAAGTTCTCCTTTAAGAGCATCTTGCTGCCGTCGGCGATGCCGTGGATCAGGCCCCAGGCAACAATTTTAATGTTGGTGAAGGGGATACGCAGGTAGCAGCGGTTGGCGCCGATGCGGTCGGCCATGATGGCCGACTGCTTGCGCTCCACCCAGGTGAAGATGGTGGCGACGCCGGCCATGACGGCGATGGCGTAGCCCATGAAGATGAGGTAGACGATCAGGTCCTGTATCATGCGAGCCTCCCGAACAGTTCGCCGGCATGCTGGACCAGCTCCGGTTTGTCGAACACTTTGTCAAAACAGTTCGCCGTGCCTTCGAAGTTGGTGAAGCTCCCGCTCCGTTCCATGAAGGTGGAGATGGGGATCAGGATGTCGGCGTTTTTGTCCTGGGCGCTCTCAAAGGAGGACAGCTGGATGACGGTGGCGCTCCCCAGGTCGGAGAGTCTGACCCCTTCGCCCCAGACGATGACCAGGTCGTGGCCGGCCTGGCTGTAGGTCTTCTGCCCAAACAGTTCTGTCACGCCTTTGCTGTTGGGGTTCTTGTCACCCTTGATCAGGACGTTATCTTCGACGATCTCCCCTTTCTCGGGGCCTGCGTCCTGGCGGGTGTAGACGGTGAAGCGCTCGCCCAGGTGCTGTTTGAAGGAGGCCAGTTCTTCGTTGGAAGCCCAGGCCGAGACCAGGATGGCCGGGCTCGATGCCTGGGAGATGAGCCGTTTGGCTTCGCCGATGGTTTCTTCCAGGCCGACGAAGGCGCCGTGCACCAGGGGACGCAGCGCCCTGGGGCGTTTCATGAGCTGTTTGGGCAGGTCAAAGCCTTTGTTGCAGATCCAGGAGCCGTTGATCTCCGGGTTGTCGCACGGCGTGACCCGGTAGACCATGCGGTTCTTCTCTTCGCCCAAGGCGCGCAGCTGCCAGTGGTGGGCCCGTTTCCAGATGTTGATGCTGCAGCCCCTGGCGCAGCCGGGGCAGACGGAACGAACCGGCTCCAGGTACCAGACCCGGCTCTTGTAGAGGAAGTCCCGCGACAGGAGCGCTCCCACGGGACAGATGGTGGTGACGTTGTCCGAGTAGGGGTCGTCGAAGGTCCCCTGGTCCAGGCGCTCGACCCGGGAGTGGCTGCCCCGCTCGACAATGCCCAGCTGGAAGGAGCCGGAGACTTCGCGGGTGAAGCGCACGCAGCGGCTGCACAGGATGCAGCGCTCGGCGTCGTAGACGATCCGGTCGGAGAGGTCGTAGAACTTGGGCTTGTGGTGCTTGGCGTCGATGTTGAACGGTTCATCAGCCCCGTACTTCATCTGGTATTCCTGCAGCCGGCACTCGCCCGCCTTGTCGCAGATGCCGCAGTCCACCGGGTGATTCAGGGTGATGAACTGCATGACGGCACGCCGGGCGGCCCGAACCGGCTCGCTGTCCGTTTCGATCTCCATTCCCGGGGTGATGGGCAGGTTGCAGGCCGGCATGAGTTTGGGACGGCCGTTGACCTGCACCAGGCAGATGCGGCAGTTACCGGCGATGGAGAGGCAGGGGTGATAGCAGAGGTGGGGAATATGGATGCCGTGCCTGAGCGCCGCTTCCATTACGGTTTCGCCTTCCTGCGTCTCGATGACTTGGTTGTCGATCTTTAGTTCAATCATGGCGCCTTCAGATTTCCAAACGACCGTCGTTCATGGAACGACCGTGTTCGATGTAGTAGTCGAATTCCGCTCTGAATTTCGTGATGAAGTTTATGACCGGCATGGAGGCGGCGTCGCCCAGGGCGCAGACGGTGTTGCCCATGATGCCCTTGGTGATCCGCTCCAGACTCTCCAGGTCTCCCTTGACTCCTTGGCCTGCTACGATGCGGCTGATGATGTCGTTCATCCAGGCGCTCCCCTCGCGGCAGGGGGTGCACTGGCCGCAGGATTCGTGGGCGTAGAAGCGGCTCAACGTGTGCAGCAGCCTGACCATGCAGACCCCTTCGGCGATGACGATGACCCCGCCCGAGCCCAGCATGGTGCGGTAGGTGGAGAGGCATTCGGCGTCCAGGTTGGCGGTCTCCACGTCTTGGGGCAACAGGATGGGCGTGGAGGAGCCGCCCGGGATGACGGCTTTCAGTTCTTTGCCGTTCAAGATCCCGCCGCACTCCTCGAAGATCAGCTTCTTCAAGGGGTAGCCCAGGGGGAGTTCGTACAGGCCCGGTTTTTTGACGTGGCCGGAGACGCCGAAGATCTTGGTGCCCGGGTGCTTCTCGGTGCCCAGGGCGGCAAAGGCCTTGGCGCCGTTGGTCATGATCCAGGGAACGTTGGCCAGGGTCTCCACGTTGTTGACGACGGTGGGGGCCTTGTAGAGGCCCTGCACGGCCGGGAAGGGCGGCTTGTTGCGCGGGTAGCCCTTGAAGCCTTCGATGGAGGTGTAAAGGCTGGATTCCTCGCCGCAGACGTAGGCCCCGCCACCCTGCATGACCCGGATGTCGCAGGAGAAGGAGCTGCCCAGGATGTTCTCACCCAGGTAGCCGGCCTGGTAGGCCTCGCTCATTGCGTCCATGAGCCTTCTGAAGGAGAGGTCGAATTCGCCCCTGATGTAGATGAAGGCGTTTCTGACGTTAAGCGCGTAGGCGGCCAGGATCATCCCTTCGATGAGCTGGTGGGAGTTGTGCTCGAAGATCCAGCGGTCTTTGAAGGTGCCCGGCTCCCCTTCGTCGGCGTTGCAGCACAGGTAGACGACGGGGGCCTTCTTGTTGACAAAGGACCATTTGCTGCCGGTGGGGAAGCCGGCGCCGCCGCGGCCCCTTAACCCTGAGGCCATGACTTCTTTCTCCACGTCGATGGGCTGCAGGGTCTTGAGGGCGTTCTCAAGGGCCTGGTAGCCGCCACGCCCCTGGTACGCGCGTAGCGTGTGGGAGTCGGCGGTTACGGGGAAATTGAAGAAGATTCTCTCGCTTGTCATGAAAGCCCCTTCAAGATCTGATCGATTTTTGCTTCGGTCAGTTGCTCGTGATAGGTGTCGTCGATCTGCATGACCGGGGCGGTGCCGCAGGAGGCCAGGCATTCGACGAGAAGCAGGGTGAAACGGCCGTCAGCGGTGGTCTCGCCCGGTTTGATACCCAGTTTCAGGGAGAGGTGGTCGATGATCCGCTCGGCGCCCATGAGGGAGCAGGCGATGTTGCGGCAGACCTTGATGACGTGCGTGCCCACCGGGTGGCGGTAGAACATGGTGTACCAGGTGAGCGCTTCTTTGACCTGCATGGCCGGAAGCCCCAGGTAGTTGGCGATGAAGACGGCGTCGCTCTCGCCCAGGTGTTTCTTCTCGTCCAGCATGATCCTTAAGAAAGGCATGACCAGGGAGGAGTTCAGCTCCTTGGGGTAGGTGGCGCGCAATTGGGCGAATTTCTCTTCTATACAGCTCATCGGTCACACTCCCCGCCGATCATGTTCATGGAGCCGAAGGTGGCGATGACGTCGGCGACTTGATATCCCTCCAGCAGGGTGTGCATGCCACCCATGTGCGCGAAGCTGGGACTTCTGACATGCAGTTTGTAGGGACGGCCGCTGCCGTCGCTGATCAGGTAGAAGCCGAGCTCGCCGTTGGGCGCTTCGTGGCTTACGTAGATTTCGCCGGCAGGTACCTGGATGCCGTCGATGACCAGTTTGAAGTGGCTGATCAGGTATTCGATCTTGGTGTAGACCTTGTCCTTGGTGGGGTACATGATCCGCCGGTCGTCGATGTTGACCGGGCCGTCGGGGAGTTTCTTCATGCACTGGCGTACCATGGAGATTGATTCGTCGATCTCGCGCATGCGCACGTAGTAGCGGTCGTAGTTGTCACCCTTGATGCCCACCGGGACTTCGAAGTCCAGGTCGGCGTAGGCGAGATACGGGTTGTCTTTGCGCACGTCGATCTTGGCGCCGGTGGAGCGAAGGCACGGGCCGGTGTAGCCCCAGTTGAGGGCGTGCTCCGGGCTCATGGCGCCCACGTCACGGGTACGGTCGATGAAGATGCGGTTACGGTCCAGAAGCCCGTGGATGCGGCCGCAGTACTTCTCGGTGAACTGCAGGATCTCTTCCAGCCGCTCCAGCCAGCCGTCGGGCAGGTCATTCTTTAAGCCACCCACGCGGGCAAAGGAGTAGGTGAGGCGCGCGCCGGTGAGCTGATTTAGGTGCTCGAAGATGTAGTCGCGGATGGTCATCAGGTACAAAAACGCGGTCATGGCGCCCATTTCCATGACAGTGGCGGCGACGCAGGTGACGTGGTCGGCGACCCGGTTGTATTCGGCCAAGAGCGTGCGCAGGTAGATGCAGCGCGGCGTGAGTTCGATGCCTAAGAGTTTCTCCACACCTTCCACGTAGGCGAAGTTGTTGTTCAGGGCCGAGCAGTAGTTCAAACGGTCGGTGAAGGGGATGATCTTGTGGTAGGTGTGGTGCTCCGATTCCTTCTCGAAGCCACGGTGCAGGTAGCCGCAGTGGATGTCGGCTTTGGCGACTCTCTCTCCGTCCAGGGCGGCGATGATCTGTATGGTGCCGTGGGTGGCCGGATGGGAGGGACCCATGTTGACCAGAACATGGTTCGGGTCGGCGGTCTGTTCCAGGTTTGATCGTACCGGGGATTTGTATTCCACGCTGTTCACCTATTTCCGATATTCGACGATGGGTTGTTCCCTGTCGATGGGGTAGTCTTTACGCAGGGGATGGCCTTCGAACCCTTCGTACAAAAGGATCGGACGAAGGTCGTCGTTGCCGATGGAGACGATGCCGTACATCTCGTGCACTTCGCGCTCGATGTAGCGGGCCGAACCGTACAGGCCGGTTAGGGTCGGGACGTTGGGCTCGGCTTCCGTGACCGGCACCTTGATCCTGACCCGCACGTTGTTCCGCGGGCTGTACAGGTGGTAGACGACGTCGAAGCGAGGGTCCCGCTCGGGATAGTCCACGCCGGTTATGTCCAGGAGAAGGTCGAAGTAGAAGGAGCGCTTCAGGCGGGTGATCAGGGGAAGGATCCGACTGGCGTCGGTCTCAAGGACCAGCATGCCGTGACTGTCCCAGGATCGATCGTACAACTCACTGACGGTGGTGCGTATTGTCTCGTTGACCATGGAGTTCTCTCTTATGTCCGCAAATAACGGTTCAGGTACCAAAGGAGGAGACGCCTAAGGCGCAAAAACCCCTCCCCTATGTCGTAACTCTCCCACTCCGGCAAAACGCCGGAGGGGAAAGCGTGTATCTGCGTTGATACCGCGGGGTAATGCGGGGAATCAGACCGGGACCGGGTTCTGTTTCTCGTACGGGAAGATCGGGTGACGCTCGCCGGCTATCTTGTCCTGCAGTTTCATGATGGCGTCGATGACCATCTCGGGGCGCGGCGGGCAGCCGGGGATGTAGATGTCCACCGGGATGATCCGGTCCACACCCTGAAGCACGGTGTAGTTGCGATAAACACCACCACTGGTGGCGCAGGCGCCGAACGCCATGACCCATTTGGGATCGCACATCTGGTCGTAGACACGCTTGATGACCGGGGCTTCCTTGTGGGTGATGGTGCCGACGACCATCAAAAGGTCGGACTGACGGGGGGTAAAGCGGGGAAGCGCGGCACCGAAACGGTCGGTGTCGTACAGGGTGGAGGCAACGGCCATGAATTCCATGCCGCAGCAGGCGGTGACGAAGGGATAGGGAAAAATACTGAACTTGCGGACCCAGCCGATCAGTTCGTCCTTACGGGTTGTCAGATACTCCATCATCGCCATTCAAGACCACCTTCCTTCCAGATATAGATGAATGCCAAAGAAAGCACGCCCATGAAAAACAGAAACGAGAACAACGAGAGCGTGGCCATGTCGCGGTTGCCGGCGGATACCGCCCAGATGAACAGAAGCACGGCTTCCAGATCGAACAGAAGAAAAAAGATGGCGATGGGGTAGTACTTGATGGACAGCGGACGGACGTTACGCTGTTGCAGGGGGTTGGAACCGCACTCGAACGGCTCCAGCTTGATGGCGCTCGGCTCGGAACGCGGACCCAGAAGGGCGTTCAGACCGACAATCAAACCGACAAAACCGACCGACGCCAGAAGAAACAGAAAAAACGAAAAGTACGGGCTCATATCCATATCAGTCACTCATCCTTGCCGTTTAAATCTCAGCCCCGACACAAACCGCAAAAAAAAGAAATGCGGTTTCAGCGATCACAAAAAAACAAAAAAAACACCAGCCAAAAAGCGGAAACAGTAATACACATTATCAACGGACAAGTCAAG
>MTLE01001988.1_pt5 | contig 13403 bp, 12 predicted proteins | sample 1982461 | NCBI WGS metagenome assembly MTLE01 (sample SAMN05712605, study PRJNA340218) | biofilm metagenome | isolation source: sample SPL anode biofilm adapted to -200 mV | place: USA | collected 2012-02-03
CAGAATCCGTTTGTAATTACAAAATACAAAGGGATAGATCCTGAAGTATTTAATGGCATTGATAATAATATTTATCCTCGCCCTGTAATGACAGTAGTTGGACTAACCCTTAATTTTTAATTAACCTGTAAAATAAATGTATATTATGAATATAAGACATAATAAAATAATTATCACGATATTATCGATATTTTTGGGTGTCGGTCTTACATCGTGTGTGAATGATTTAAATGTAACTCCGATTGATCCGAGTTCAATTCAGACATTTGATCAGGATGCGGTATTTGCTAAAGTGTATGCTTCACTTGCACTGTCGGGTCAACAAGGTCCTTCAGGTAAAGGTGACTTAAGTGGTGTTGATGAAGGAACTTCTTCATTTATACGTCTTATCTGGAATTTAAATGAGCTATCTACTGATGAGGCTATTTGTTCATGGGGTGACCCGGGAATACCAGAGTTGAATTTTAATAAATGGACAGCATCTCACGATCAGGTAAATGGTATTTATGCACGTTTCTATTTCGGAGTTTCGTTGTGTAATCTTTTTCTGCAGGAAACTGCTTCAATGACAGATGCTAAAACTGTGAAACAAAGAGCTGAAGTTAGATTCTTAAGAGCATTAAATTATTATTATTTAATGGATTTGTTCGGAAATGTTCCTTTTACAGAAGTAGTTTCTTTAGATCCTCCAAAGCAAATAAGCCGTGCTGATCTTTTTGCATGGATTGAAACTGAGTTGAAAACTATTGAACCGGATTTGTCTGCTCCACGCACCGGATCTTATTACAGAGTTGATCAGGCAGCAGACTGGTTGTTGCTGGCGCGTCTTTATTTGAACGCTAAGGTGTATACCGGAACTGCAAATTGGAGTGATGCTAAAATATATGCTAAAAAGGTAATGGATTCAGGATATACGCTTAATCCAAGCTATGCACAATTATTTATGGCTGATAATGCTGGAACTTTCGATAATTCTACAAATACTGCACCTCAGGAAATAATTCTTCCGGTTGCATGTGATGGCGTACAAACAAGAAGTTGGGGAAACTCGCTCTTCTTAATTGCTTCAACTCACACCACCGGAATGCCGGGTTGGGGTACAACTCAGGGATGGGGTGGAAACAGAGCACGTGCTGCTTTGGCAAAAAAATTCTTTCCAAATGGTTTAACTAATGATGATTTGAGTGGTCAGATAATTAAGACAAAAGATGGTAAATCTGATAGTATTTATAATGGAAATATCTTACCTCTGAAAGCCGGAGATAAGAGAGCAATGTTTTGGGGTTGGGATGTGGCTGACAGTAAATCTACTGATCCTGTAACAATTGTCAATTATGCAATATATAAACAAGGCTTATCTGTTACTAAATTTACAAATTTACGATTTGATGGCAAATCAACGAGCGATCCTCTTTATACAGACTCTGATGTTCCATTGTTCCGTGTTGCGGAAGCTTATCTGACATATGCAGAAGCATCATTCCGTCTTGGAGATGATCCTACAATTGCATTAACAACTATCAATCAGTTAAGAGACAGAACGAGCGGAAGTGCTCCGGCCTTAACCAGCATAAATTTGAGTGGAATTCTTGATGAATGGTCGCGTGAGTTTTATTTTGAAGGCCGCAGACGTATCGACCTGATTAGATTTGGAGATTATGGTGGTAGTGATTACACATGGGATTGGAAAGGTGGTACAGCTACCGGAACAAAATTCAGTTCTATCTATAATTTATTCCCGATACCATCATCGGATATGAATGTGAACCCTAATTTAACTCAGAATCCTGGCTTCTAATCAATGTAAATATCTAATTTGTAAAATAGTAACAATATGAAAAAAATTAATATATTATTTATTGTATTGCTCAGTATAATTGGGTTTACATCTTGTGAAGATGCTAAAGATCCGGTAATTAATACTGCTGCTCTGGATGGAACACTTAGTTTTCATCTAAATCAAACACGCTATGCAAGTTCCACCTATGTGCTGGAAGATGCAAATGCAAATTCAGATATGGATGCATTAACATGTGTTCAACCTGACTATGGATTTACTGCTGCTGTTACGTATACTACACAGGTATGTGCTGATTCGCTTTTCGCAGCAGATACATACGTGAGTTTAGCTACTACAGTAAATGGCGAAAAAGTTGGAATTAATACCAAAGAGATGAATAAAGCTATAATCAGTTTATTTGGGAAATTGCCAAATCCTATTGTAGCAAAAGAAGTATATGTACGATTAATGGCGGTAATTACTGATGCCACTTCTTCTCCGTTAAATGATACATTGACGGTAAAGCCTCTTTATTCAAATGCCATAATGATGAAAATTCTACCTTATGAGTTTCCGTTGTTTCCTTATTATGAAATTACTCCTACTCTTTACTATATTGTTGGTTTGGGAGATGGAACATGGAATAATTCAAATTCAGGTTTGGGATCATCTTTAATTCCATTAGGTGTTTCAACTGGAAAGAAATATGATTTAAATGGTAATGGTGAGTTTGTTTATACCGGTTATTTTGAAGCATCCAGAGGATTTAAATTAATCCGCGATATTGGTGGCTGGACAGAACAATGGGGTATGACCGCAGGAGTATTAACTCATAATACAGGTGATAACATAACTGTTCCAGCGGATGGCTATTATACAATCACTTTAAATTCGATTGATAATACATTGACTATTGAACCTGCCGCTATTAGTCCTGCTACATATAATTCGATAGGATTAATAGGTGCTTTCAACGGTTGGGGCGGAGATGTAGTTTTGACACCTACTGAATCAAGTAATAATCATATCTGGTATACTACTTATACATTTACAGATGACAGCCAGTGTAAATTACGTGCTAATGCAAGTTGGGATGTAAACTGGGGAACACCAAGCGGTGATGATGGAGATCCATTATATTCAGCTATAGGTATAGGTACTCCCGGAGGGAAAAATATGGTTGAAAAAGCTGGTAAATACACTATCATTTTAAATGATATTGATGGCAGTTATTTTTTCATTAAACAATAAATAAGAAAAAGTTCTGCTTGAATAAAGCAGAACTTTACAAACTGTTAATTTATTAAATTTAAAATAATTGAAAATGAAAAAAACAATTAAATATATATTTGCTTTTGTAGTTGGATCTGTTTTGCTTACAGCTTGTGAAGATCCATATGCAAATCAGACTGTGGCTGCCCCCGGAAGTTACGAACAGGAATCGTATCAGGATACTACCGGCTTTGTGGTAGTAGTGAAATCAGGCATAAATCCATTGACTATAACTTCGGATAAACTGACGGATTCATTGTCAATTCTAACCTGTACTTCAGTATTGACTCTGGCTGATACTGCTGCTACAACTAATTATAAAATAGAATTCTCAAATTCATCTGATTTTGCAGATTTTACTACCATTCCGTTGTCTTATAACGGACTTGCCGGTTCAGATGTAAAAGTGAGCTATAAAGATTTTAATGACTCTGTTAAAGGTTTTGATAAAAATTCAGTAGAACGTACTGTATACATACGTCTGTTGACCTACATTGTTAATGGAGGTGTTAAAACTGTTTATACGTCAAGTAAATTACCTTTACAGGTTACACCGTATAGTTATCCTCCTTTGGCAGTAAACGATGTTGCCTCCATGCCAATGAATGGTACAGTAGATATTTCAGTGTTATCAAATGATACTGATCCTGAAGGTGATATGCTGACTGTAGTTAGCACAACTAATCCGGCTCATGGAACCGTGGTGATAAATTCTAACGGAACTGTAACATACACTCCTACTAACGGTTATTCTGGAGCAGATAACTTTAATTATACCATAAGTGATGGAAATGGAAATACAAGTACTGCAACTGTAGATATAACGGTATTGGCTGTTAATCCTTACTATTCGGTGTCTGTAAGAACATGGTATCTTGTTGGTGAGGCTATTGGAAATGGTTCATGGAATAATTCCACTTCGGGACTTGGAGCTGCATTGTATCCATTGAGCGTGGTAGATGGAAATAAATATAATGTTACAGGTGATGGCGAATTCACTTATACCGGATATTTTGCTGCAGGTAAAGGATTTAAATTAATCAGAGATGTTGGAGACTGGACAGAACAGTGGGGAATGTCAGGCGGCGTTTACACACATAACACTGGCGATAATATCACTGTTGCGGCTGATGGTTATTATACTATAAGTTTGAATTCCATTTCTAATACGCTGACAATTGTACCGGTAGCAGCTCCTTCAGCAAGCTATACTTCAATGGGCTTAATTGGAGAAATGAATGGTTGGGGAGGTGATGTGGCAATGACCCCTGCGCAGGCAACAAATAATCATATTTGGTATACTACTTATACATTTACTACTGATTTCACTCCTCCTGTAGGAAATGGCGGAATGAAATTCAGAGCAAATGCAGATTGGGGTTATAATTGGGGCGCTGGTTATTTCCCTGTAGGATTAGGTACTAATGGAGGAACTAATGTACCATTCAAAGCCGGCACCTATGTAGTTATCTTCAACGATTTAAGTGGATGTTATTATTTTATTAAACAATAAGGATAAGACTCCTTTTTGTGCTAAACTTGAAGAGCTGCCGTACGGCAGCTCTTCTTTTTTGTCAATGTGGATTTGATTGCAAACGTTTGCGTATAAATTGATTAAATCAAACAGAAGTTTTAGTTTTTTTTATTTACAATGTGTTATTTTTGCCTTAAATATCTGATTGTCTTAAAATTATTATCTTAAAATACTAATAAAATGAAAAAAATACTTTTTACATTTTTCTTGTTATTTATTTCTATTATAAGTTGGTCGCAAATTATAACTACCTCTCCTGCTTTTGTCACTCAGGATGGTGGAGAAATTGAAATTATTTTTGACGCGACATTGGGGAATGGAGGCCTGAAAAATTATACGGGGACAGATGTTTATGCTTATACCGGAGTCATTACAACTACAAGTAATGGTAGCTGGACTCACACTCCTTCCACGTGGCTGGATAATTCTGCCAAATACCTTATGACATCATTAGGCAACAATAAATGGAAACTGGTGATTACCCCATCTATCAACTCTTATTATGGAGTCTCAGCGGGAGAAACGGTTACTAAAATGGCATTTGTATTTAGAAATAGTACAGGAACTGTTACAGGAAGAGATACAGGTGGAGCTGATATATTTGTAAATGTTTATCAGGCAGGATTAAATGTTGCTTTTACTAATCCGGCTTCAAGTCAGAGTGTTGCTGCTGGTACTACTTTGAATATTCAGATTGCTTCTTCAGTTGCAGCGGATTTAAATCTAAAAATAAATGGAGTCAGTGTTCAAACAGCATCCGCTTCTACGTCGTTAAGTTTTGATTATAATTTTGCAACAGTAAATGATTATACATTAATCGCTGAAGCAACAGTTGCCGGTACTACTGTTGCAGATACAGTCTATATTTGTGTCCCTGCTCCGGTAGTTACAGAAACAAGGCCTACCGGCTTGGTAGATGGTATCAATTATATCAATAGCACGACTGTAACGTTAGTGATGTATGCTCCCGGAAAATCAAACGTATTTTTAATTGGTGAATTCAATAACTGGGTTCAGTTGAATTCTTATCAAATGAAAAAAGATGGTGATTACTGGTGGTATACTCTTTCAGGTTTGACTCCCGGTAAAATATATGGATTTCAGTACCTTGTTGATGGAACTCTGAAAGTTTCAGATCCATATACTGAAATGGTTTTGGATCCATGGAATGATAAATGGATAAATCAGTACAATACAATTTATCCCAATTTAAAACCTTATCCTGATGGGAAAACCGATGGTCTTGTAGCAACTTTTCAAACTGATAAAAGCACGTATAATTGGGAAGTTCAAAATTTTAGTATGTCTTCCAAAGAAAATGCTGTAATTTATGAAACCTTATTGAGGGACTTCACTCCTGAAAAATCTCTTGATGCGGCATTGACTAAACTTGATTATTTAAAGAATTTAGGTGTAACCGCAATTGAATTGATGCCAATTCAGGAATTTGATGGGAATAACAGTTGGGGCTATAATCCAAATCACTTTTTTGCTCCGGATAAAGCTTACGGTACTCCCGATATGTATAAAAAATTTATTGATGAGTGTCATAAACGGGGTATGGGAGTAATTTTGGACATGGTATTCAATCAGGCTTCAGGATTGTGTCCTTTTGCAGCATTGTATTGGGATTCAACTAATAGTCGTCCGGCGGCTAATAACCCATGGATGAATGCAGTGGCTCCTCATCCTTATAGTGTATTGAATGATTTTAATCATAGTTTTTCCGGTACAAAACTGTATTTTGAACGAGTATTAAAGTATTGGATAACCGAGTATCACGTTGACGGGTATCGTATGGATTTAGCAAAAGGATTTACTCAGAATGTTACTTCAGGAGAACCTGCGGTAAGTAATTACGATCAATCAAGAGTAAATAATTTGACTGATTATTATAATGCAGCGAAATCTGCAAAAAGTGATGTCATGTTTATTCTGGAGTTTTTGGGTTATGGAAGTAGTAGCGACGGTAATGCTGAAGAAAATAAGTATGCTTCAGAAGGCATTTATTTGTGGAGAAATGTGAACAATGCTTATTCTCAATCTGCAATGGGTTATCAATCTGACAGCGATTTTGGAAGTATGAATGCTTCACCTCGTCAATGGGTGGGGTATGCAGAAAGTCATGATGAAGAAAGGAATTTTTACAAGGCAAAAACATATGGTTTAGGTACAATTACAACAGATTCTATCTATAGAGTAAGCAGAGTACCTTTGAATGTCGCATTCACCACTCTGATTCCTGGTCCCAAAATGATGTATGAATTTGGTGAACTTGGTTACGATTATTCCATAAACTCAAATGGAGGAAGGACGAATGAAAAGCCATCTGCATGGGGTTGGTTAAATCTTACTCATCGCAAGGCGGCATCGGATGCTTGTGCTAAAATTCTGAATTTACGTAAGTTATATCCAACTGCATTTACAAATGGAACTTGTGCTTTAAATGTTTCAGTATCAGACTGGAATGCTGGAAGAAGAATTGCATTAACACATTCTGATTTGGATATGGTAGTTTTGGGAAATTTTAATGCTTCGGCTACTATTACAGGAAACCCCAACTTTCAGAAAACCGGTACCTGGTACAATCTCCTAACCGGCGAACCTCTGAATGTTACAAATACTGCAATGACAATTACTATGCAACCGGGTGAATTGTTGATTTATACCGACAGGCAAATTGATTTACCTAATGGAATTTCACAAATAGGTGCATATCCTGACTGTGAAGTGTACCCGTCAATTGCAAGTGACAAAGTGTATATTTCAACTGAAGGAACTGTTAGAAATGTCATTGTATATAACTTACAAGGGGCAACTATAAAATCAGTTACAAATAAGACAGAGGTTGATATTTCTGATCTTGCTAAAGGATTGTATTTTATAGAAGTAAATACTTTGGATGGTAGAAGCATTCATAAAATAATTAAAGATTAGAACTTTTATTGAAATAAAAAGCATAACTAAAAAAGTTATGCTTTTTTATTTGCACACATTATAAATAACTGTGCAGTTGAATGCGATAAATTATAATAAAAATGAAAATTTATTCAGTATAATTTATTGTAAATGAAGTAACTATTTTTTTTGTATTACTTAATTGTAGCTTTTTATACCAAAATTTTTGATGTAACGACAAATAATCTGTACATTTGCCCCGAAATTGCAATGTCGACATTACAAAATGAGCCAAATAATAGAACACACAGGAATTATCAATCAAATTGAAGGTAGCCATATCCGGGTATCTATCATTCAGGAGTCTGCTTGTAGTAGTTGCCATGCAAATGGTGCCTGCTCAGCTGCCGATATGGATGAGAAAATGATTGATGTTGAAAGCGCCGACTCAACACTTAAAGTCGGAGATCGCGTGTTGCTGTTTGGTCAGAAATCTACCGGATTATGGGCTGTATTGTTGGCTTTTGTAATTCCTTTCCTTCTTATTCTTCTGATGCTGTTTGTATTACGGGCTTATACCAATGATGAAGCTCTATCAGGTACGATAGCTCTTGCCGTGTTAGTTCCATATTACATAATACTGTCTTTTTTTAATAAAAGGATGAAATCCAAATTTCAGTTCTATATTAAAAAGGATACCGAAGAATAAAAAACACACAATCAAATTTTTAAAAATCCGTTTTTACAGAATGGAAATTAATGTCAATTTATTACGATGAATTTAATTCTTATATCTTTAATTACCCTGGTGGTAATTGGTGCGTTATCTGCAGTCATACTCTTTTTTGTCTCAAAAAAGTTTCAGGTATTTGAAGACCCGAGAATAGATGAAGTTGAGGCTGCTTTACCTGCTGCTAATTGTGGCGGTTGTGGCTTTCCCGGTTGCAGGGGATTTGCCAATGCATGTGTTAAAGCTGAAACTCTTGATGGGCTTCTGTGTCCCGTGGGCGGAAACGATACCATGACCAAAGTGGCCGCGATACTTGGAAAGGACGTTGTAGCTTCAGTTCCTACAGTTGCTGTTGTACGTTGCGCCGGTACCTGTGACAATCGTCCACGGCAGAATAAGTACGATGGAGTTAAGCATTGTTTTATTGCTCATAATCTTTATAGTGGTGAAACCGGCTGTTCATGGGGCTGTCTCGGACTTGGAGATTGTGAATTGTCATGTAAATTTGATGCCATTCATGTAAATCCTGAAACCATGGTACCTGAAGTAGACGAAGATAAATGTACTTCATGTGGTGCTTGCGTAAAGGCATGTCCGAAAATGCTGATTGAATTACGCAAAAAAGGTCCAAAATCGAAACGGATTTATGTAAGTTGCATGAGTCAGGATAAAGGCCCGATTACTAAAAAAGCATGCAATGTGGGCTGTATTGGATGTTCAAAATGCGTTAAAGTATGTCCGCATGATGCTATTACAATAACGAACAATCTGGCATTTATTCATGATGACAAATGTAAACTTTGCAGAAAGTGTGTTGAAGTTTGTCCAACAGGATCTATCATTGAATTAAACTTTCCGCCAAGAAAACCAAAAGAAGAAACGTCAACTCAGCCTGAACTTGTCGGTTAATTCTGTCAATCACAAAATCTAAAAAAAATACTTCCAACAGGGATAATAATTTATATGAAAACTTTCAGAATAGGTGGTATACATCCGGCCGAGAATAAATTTTCAGCAGGGAAAAAAATAAAAGTAGCCGAACTGCCAAAACAGGTGGCAATTCCATTATCACATTATATCGGAGCACCGGCCGAAGCTGTTGTCGCCAAAGGTGATATGGTAAAAGCAGGGCAATTAATAGGTAAAGCCAGTGGTTTTATTTCTGCCAACGTACATGCTTCGGTTTCAGGTAAGGTGAATAAAATTGATGTACAGCTTGATGCTACGGGATACAAACGTCCGGCAGTATTTATTGATGTTGATGGAGATGAGTGGCTGGAAACAATTGACAGAAGCAATGAACTGAAGCGGGATTGCAACCTGTCAAAGGAAGAAATCATTAAGAAAATTGCTGATGCCGGAATTGTTGGTTTGGGTGGTGCTACTTTCCCTGCTCATGTTAAGTTGTCGCCTCCTCCTGGGAAGAAAGCCAATGTATTGATAATAAATGCAGTAGAATGTGAATCATACCTTACCTGCGACCATCAATTGATGATGGAAAAAGGAGAGGAAATATTGGTTGGGGTTACTATTCTTATGAAAGCACTGGAGGTGAATCGTGCTATCGTTGGAATTGAAAATAACAAAAAAGATGCTATCTCGCATTTCGAACAACTGGCAAAGTCATTTAAAGGTATCGAAATTATTCCTTTAAAAGTACAATATCCACAGGGCGGCGAAAAACAACTCATTGATGCAACTATTGGTCGTCAGGTGCCAAGCGGAGCGCTTCCGATTGAAGTGGGAGCTGTGGTGCAAAATGTGGGAACAACTTACGCGGTTTACGAGGCTGTTCAGAAAAACAAACCACTTTTCGAACGGGTGATAACCATAACAGGTAAATCGTCTGAAAATCCGGGAAATTATCTGGTCCGTCTGGGAACCATGTTATCCGAAGTAGTCAATCAGGCCGGAGGTGTTCCGGAAGATACCGGTAAAATTGTTGGCGGTGGCCCAATGATGGGACGATCATTAATGACTCTCGAAGTTCCGATGGCAAAAGGTAGTGCAGGAGTATTGTTTATCCGGAGTCAGGAATCTGTCCGCAAAAAAATGCAAAACTGCATTCGGTGCGCTAAATGTGTTAATGTTTGTCCAATGGGGCTGGAACCTTATCTGCTCATGAACCAGAGCGAAAAAGAAATGTGGCCTGAAATGGAAAATGACAGAGTGATGGATTGTATTGAATGCGGTAGTTGTAGTTATACCTGTCCTTCAAACCGGGCGCTGCTTGATTATATCCGGTTTGGAAAGACTACAGTAGGTGGTATTATCAGAACCCGGCAGGCAAAAAAAGTTGCCGTAAAATAAGCCTTTATTACTTGGCAAATCAATAAAACAAGAATAAAATATTCCTAAATTGGTAATTGGAAATATATGGATAAATTAATTATATCACCTGCTCCACATATACATGGCGGTGATTCCATTTCGAAAAATATGCAGGGGGTGCTGATTGCGCTGGTTCCTGCTTATTTGGTTGGCTAGTATTTTTTTGGCCTCGGAGCACTGATAATCAGCCTTACGGCAATGCTTTCATGCGTTCTTTTCGAATATCTGATTCAACGGTTTCTGCTGAAAGGAGATATTACAATAAATGATGGATCGGCAATACTGACAGGTTTATTACTTTCGTTCAATTTACCATCAAATTTACCGGTTTGGATTGTGATAATTGGTTCGCTGGTTGCAATAGGAATCGCAAAAATGAGTTTTGGCGGTCTCGGAAATAATCCATTTAATCCTGCTTTGGTAGGTCGTGTATTTTTGCTGATTTCATTCCCGGCTCAAATGACAACCTGGCCAAAACCAATGCCTTTGACGCTTAATTATCTGGATGCTGAAACGGCAGCTACACCACTTTCGTTGGTGAATTTTGGAACAGTTACTAAAACTCTGGATTTGCTGGTGGGAAATATAGGAGGTTCAATGGGCGAAGTTTCAGCCATTGCTCTTTTGATAGGTTTGGTTTATTTATTAATGAAAAAGATCATTACATGGCATATTCCGGTAAGTATTATTGCTACAGTTTTTGTATTTACCGCAATTTTACATTATTCAAATCCTGAAAGATTTTTGGCTACACCGGTCTTTCATTTATTGTCGGGAGGTTTGCTTCTTGGAGCAATTTTTATGGCTACTGATTACGTGACATCTCCCATGACAAAAAACGGTATGCTGATTTATGGTGTGGGAATCGGGATAATTACTGTAGTTATCCGTTTGTTCGGAGCATATCCAGAAGGAATGTCATTTGCAATTTTAATTATGAATGCTTTTACGCCGCTTATTAATACTTATGTTAAACCTAAACGATTTGGGGAGGTTCGTGCAAAATGAAAAAGTTAGCTTCTAATTTTAAAAATATGGTGCTGGTATTGTCAGGCATCACTTTGTTTGCTGCATTGGCACTGGCTTCCGTTTATTCGTTTACAAAAGAACCAATTGAACTGGCAAAGAAAGCAAAACAGCAAAACGCCATAAAAGAAGTATTGCCGCCATACGATCACATTGATGAAAATCCGGTCGAAATTAACGATGGTGTTGAAGTATGTAAGGTATTCAAAGCTTATGATAAGGCAAATCAGTTTGTCGGAGCTGCTGTGGAATCTTCGTCCAACAATGGTTTTAGCGGTAAAATTTCAATAATGGTGGGCTTTGATAAAGATGCCAATATCGTTAATTATTCGGTTCTGGAACAAAACGAAACTCCGGGATTAGGCGCTAAAATGGGAGACTGGTTTAAGACGGACAAAGGCCGTCAGAGCGTTATAGGTCGCAATGCGGCAAAATCAAATCTTACGGTTAGTAAAGATGGGGGAGAAGTGGATGCGATTACAGCAGCAACAATCAGTTCGCGCGCTTTCCTGTTTGCCGTGAGAAATGCATATGCGGCATTCTCGGCATCTGAATCGTCTGCTGTTAAAGATGATTCAGTTTCAACTGAACAGAATGATTCAATACCTGTCGAAAAAAATACTGAAAAATAAAGAATTACAACGATGAAAAATTCAAAATTCAAAATTATTTTTAACGGTCTTATTACCGAAAATCCTACATTTGTGCTTATTCTGGGGATGTGTCCGACTCTGGCAACCACTTCGTCGGCAATCAACGGGTTAAGTATGGGATTGGCTACCTTATTTGTTCTGGTAGGTTCTAACGTTGCTGTTTCGTTGTTTAAAAATATTATTCCCGATCAGGTTCGTATTCCTGCCTATGTGGTTATAATAGCCACTTTTGTTAGTGTGGTACAAATGACAATGGCTGCTTACCTGCCTGCCTTGAATGATAGTTTGGGAATCTTTATTCCTCTTATCGTTGTAAACTGTATTGTTTTGGGTCGTGCAGAGGCATTTGCCGCGAAAAATACAGTGTTCAATTCATTCCTTGACGGACTTGGAATGGGACTCGGATTTACCTTTGCACTGACATTGCTGGGAGCTGCCCGTGAATTTCTGGGTACAGGTAAAATGTTCAGTTTGAGTATATTCCCCGAAAGTTACGGAATGCTCATATTCGTACTTGCACCGGGAGCATTTATAGCATTGGGATATTTAATTGCAATAATGAATAAACTGAAAAAGGCATAAACTGCTTAAAATTAGAATAAACAGAACTAAAATTCAATATTATGACATATATATTAATCTTTATCAGTGCTGTATTTGTGAACAATATCGTGTTGTCACAATTTTTAGGTATTTGTCCTTTTCTGGGTGTTTCTAAAAAACTGGATACGGCTTTGGGAATGAGTGGAGCAGTAGCTTTCGTGATGACAATTGCTACCATATTTACATATATAATTCAGAAAATGGTGCTGGATCGTTTTGATATAGGATACCTGCAAACCATAACCTATATTCTTGTAATTGCCGCTTTAGTGCAATTGGTTGAAATTATTCTGAAAAAGATTTCACCTGCTTTGTATCAGGCTTTGGGAGTGTTTCTTCCGTTAATTACCACAAACTGTACTATCCTTGGTGTTGCATTGTTGGTAATAAAAAAAGATTTCAATTTGTTGGAAAGTGTGGTTTTCGCTATCTCTACTGCTATCGGATTTGGATTGGCATTAATCCTTTTTGCCGGAATTCGTGAACAGTTGAACATGGTAAAATTACCCAAAGGAATGCAGGGAACACCGGCAGCTTTACTTACAGCAGGACTTCTTGCAATGGCATTTATGGGAT
>MTLE01003957.1_pt1 | contig 13401 bp, 13 predicted proteins | sample 1982461 | NCBI WGS metagenome assembly MTLE01 (sample SAMN05712605, study PRJNA340218) | biofilm metagenome | isolation source: sample SPL anode biofilm adapted to -200 mV | place: USA | collected 2012-02-03
GTAGGAGCTGCGGACAAGCGGCCCCGCCATAACCCCCCTAAACCCAATCCCCATACAATATTCCCTAAGCCCGTCGTAATAAGCCTGCTCGGGGTAATCCTTAACAGGGTAATGCTGGGCAGAAGGCGCAAGATACTGGCCAAGCGTAAGCAAATCGCAGCCGACGGCGCGTAAATCTTTAAAGGTATTTTTAAGTTCCGCCTCAGTTTCCCCAAGGCCTATCATAAGGCCGCTTTTGGTGATAAGTGAAGGTTTTATTTTTTTAACTTCCGCCAGTAAATTAAGCGAACGCTTATAATCCGCTCCGCACCTGACGGCAGGATATAAAGACGGTACTGTTTCTATATTATGCGCAATAACTTCCGCCCCGCTTTCTATAACGCGCGGCAAAAACTCAAACTTTCCGCCCAAGTCGGAAATTAAAGGCTCAACCAAAGTATTGGGGTTCTGCTGCTTAACGGCTGTAATAACTTTAAAAATATGTTCTGCCCCGCCGTCGGACAAATCATCTCTTGTCGGCATTGTCAGCACAAGATATTTTATGGCGCGGTTCTTTACAAAAGCGGCAACGCGCGCGGGTTCGTCCGTATCGGGAGGAAGAGGTTTTGTTTTAGAAACGGCGCAAAACTTACAGCCCCTCGTACAAATACCGCCAAGTATCATTAAGGTAGCGTCGCCATGCGTAAAGCACTCGCCGCGGTTGGGGCAGCGCGCCTCCTGACAGACGGTAAATAAAGAATTATTATCCAAATCTTTTTGGGTTTCCACCGCGCAGGCGGCGTGGTAAGCGGCCTTATTTTTGCCTACTAAATCTTTTAGCCATTTAGGTATTTCTCTCATAATAGTATAATTATAGTAAATGAAAAGACTGCTTACACTTTTGCTTATAATTTTATGTCTGCCCTTCCGCGCGCCCGCGCAGGACGAGTATGTAAGACAATCTCCCCCCTCGCCCCAGTTGCAAAAAGCAATAGACCTTTACTTTGATTTTAAGCAGGAAGAATCCCTTGAAAAATTTATAGAAGTTTCCAAACAGACAGGCGAGCGCGAAGCGTTTTTAAACGCGGCCTATGTGGCTTTGGAACTGGGCAACAGCCGTCTGGCGGTTGACACCATAAGCATAGCTTTAAAAAAGTTCCCCACAGATACGCAAGTATTGGAATTTGCAGGGGAAGCCTACCTTGCCGCAGGATATTATCTTAATGCGGAAAATGTCTTTGCCCGTCTTACGGAAAACAATAATAAAACGGAATTTTATTATATCAGCCTTGCCCGCGCGCAAATGGGCCTTGGCCAGCTGGACCTTGCGGAAGTTAACTTAAAACAAGCCGCGCGCGGCGCCAACCATATCCCGCTTGCTAACTTTATGTTGGGCGAACTTTACACAAAGCAAGCTAAGTACGACAAAGCTGCAGACGCTTTTAAAACAGTAATGGAAAATGATTCGCAATTTATAGAAGCCAAGCAGCGTTATGCCAATGCGCTTGCAAAGTTAAAGCAATCAAACAAAGCTTATTCCAGCTACGCCAAAGAAGAAGAGGCGCAGGAAAATGCTAAAAACGCGCAGCAGGTAATCCGCAAAATAAAACCTTTGATAACGCCTGTTGATACGGATTTTGCCGCCTATTCCGAGCCATCGCAAAGGCATACTCATGTTAAAAAACCTGTTTCCTACGACGGGGAGCTGCCTATGATACGCGTGGGCTTAGGCGTTAAAGTAAACGGCTCGCCTTTGGGAATGGACTCTATTAAATTTTCAACTTCTAACGATTTTTCCGCCGTAGATGAACGCGGCAAAACTATAACCGCAGGCACCCCGGGAAGATTTTGGGAAGCTGCTATAATAAATAAAAAACCGTATCTTATTTCCCCCGGCGGAATAAAGACGGGTTTTAGCACCTCGGTAAAAATAGTGCAAGAATCCGATGATGATAATTCCCACACCACTATACTTAAAGATATGCTGACGGGCCACGGAATGACGTGGATGTCCAGAGATGATAAAGAATACAGAGGCGTTATAGAATTTGTTTATAACCGCTCCTTAAACGCTTTTGTTGTTATCAATCACGTTAATTTAGAGGAATATGTTTTTGGCGTTGTCGCGTCGGAAATGCCAAGCATCTTCCCCACCGAAGCTTTAAAAAGTCAGGCTGTTATAGCCAGAACTTATGTGCTTAAAGCAATGGGCAAACACAAATCTTGGGGGTATGACGTTTGCGACGCGCAACACTGTCAGGTTTACGGCGGCGTAAAAGCCGAAAGGGAAAGAACCAATGCCGCGGCGGAAGCCACCATGGGCATTGTGCTTACCTACAAAGACAAACCGATAGAAGCGGTGTTTTCCTCTAACTGCGGCGGTTATACGCAAAGCAGCGGGGAAGCGGGGTGGTATCCTCACCCTTATTTAAAACCCGTATCCGATTATCAGGATTTTAACGAGCACAATTTACAGCCCTATAACTTTAAAGAACTCTTGCAGCACACAAGGCCCGCTTTCAGCCGTTATTTTAAAAACGTAAGCCCTTCCACCTTCCGCTGGACCAGATATTTGCGCGAGGATCAAATAAGACAGGTTGTATCGCAAAAGAAGAACATCGGCAGCATAAAGGCCATAATACCTTTAAAAAGGGGCAAATCGGGCTATGTAAACGGTGTTAAAATTGTAGGCACGCAAGGCACTTTAACTTTAAATAAAGAACACGAAATAAAAAAATATCTTGCGCTGGGTATGCTTAGAAGTACTTATTTTATAGTGCAGCCTAATTTGGAAAACGGCGTACCTAAATCCTTCATATTTTACGGCGGCGGCTGGGGCCACGGCGTAGGCCTTTGCCAAACGGGTACGGGCGGACGCGCGGACGCGGGACAAAACTTTAAGCAAATACTCCGCCATTATTACAGCGACGTAGAGCTTAAAGATATAAGAACGGATAAAGAAGTTGATTGATAGTTAGCGTGCTGAATTTAAATTAAAGATTAAGACAAACAAAAAACACCCCTTTTAAAAGAGGTGTTTTTTATTGTCTATAAAGTATTTTTATTTAACTACTGCATTGCAGGCAAGGACGGTAGCCTGCCCTATGGTAGGTTCATATTTTCTGTGTTTGGTCATTTCCCCACAAGCACCTGAGGACAGGCCCATGCAACTCATCTCACGTCCGCACTTGCTGGCCGAGCAGCAGCTGCTCATCTCGCAACTTAATGCGCCGCAAGCGGGCTGCCCTGTGCCGTTTTCGCACAAGCCGCAGCAACCGTATTTGGGGCAGAAACATTCATAGGTGTCCAATGCGGTACCGCATTCGGTGCCGATGGTTCTTGATTTTACGCAAGCATAGTTACATGTATTACCTGAACAATATTTATCGCAAATTTGTTGTTCGGAAAGATTTGTAGGGCAGTCGCCTATACTATATGTATTGTTAAAGGTATAATCATGCTCTTTAATGTGCCCAACAACCTTAAATCCCACCGCCGTACCGGCCCAAGGCGCGCCTGATTCTTTAATTTCTTCCATACCGCCGCTGGACAAAGAGCCTGCAGCGCAATAGCAGTCATTATCGTAAACGGAATTTGTTGTGACGGTTATGGATGCCGCATATCTATAATAAGAAAATTTCTTTTCATCCATTGTGTTATAACGATATTCTTTGCCCCAATCAATAAAATAAGCATAGTGTCCTGTTTCGCAATAGCCTGCAACTGCTATCTGCTTTGTATAGGGCTGATACGTAACGGTAGGAACCTCGGGTTCTTCGGGGTCTTCTATAACAGAAGAAGAAGCGCAGGTAAGATATGTTCTGTAAGAATCGCTGCCCTTAATTTTAAGATCTTCCCATTTAAGTTCGCAAGAGGCGGGCCAGTTTGACGCGCCTGCGGGACTTCTGCCGATACCGCCCTTACCGTCCCAGTAAATACCGCGGACTATAGCAGTTCCCTGCGCCTCAACAGATTCCAACTTGGGAGCAAGGTCAATTATGCCTATATCACCGACGGTGGTTAATGTTCCGTTATACCCGCTGGAGTCATTTGTTCCTGCTGATATATCGGGCGCTTTATCGCCCGGTAAAGCTGTTTTTATTGATAAATCTTGCGCGGTAAAAGAAGTGGAAACCGTAAATCCGCCGGGGTTTGCGCCTGAGCCTAAAACAACTTCCCCGCCGTTCTTTGTCCCGAGCAGAGAGAGCGTCTTAACAGTTATTTGGCTGTGTGACGCATAGGGAATAGGAAAATAACTCACATATTTAATAAGCTGCGCGCTTAAGTTAACGCTTAAAAAAATAAGTGAGAAAGAAAAAACAAAAAAATTAAAAATTCTGCTGACGGGTTTCATAAAATACCTCTTATTCACATATATAGTATATTTTTAATCATTTAAAGAAATAATTCAAGCCCTATTTGAAAACAGATTAATACACTTATCACTCTGTAAAAAAAGCAGCCTTACGCTGCCTTTTTTATAAAGAAGAAGTTCTGAGTTTATTTATAACCGTTTTCTGCGGCGTTTTTGCGCCCTGCGAAAGGTCCTTAGGCTGCATAGCGTTTTGAGCGGGCTGAGCCCGTCCGCCCTGTTGCGCGGCGGCCGCCTGTGCGGCAGCAAGTTGAGCGGGGTCAACTTTCCCGCCCGTCAGCGCAGACATATCAAAAGCGGGCGCGCCCTGCCCCGTACCCGACATAGCGGGAGCAGCGCCGGAAGAAGACGCAGCCGTAGCAGCGGTTTTATTTTTTGGTATTATCGGCCTGCCTTTTGAATCACGCGGAATATTTTTATAAGCAATGAAGTCTGATATAAGTTTAGCCGCGGCCGTGTGTCCGTTTTTCTTCGCTATTTTAAATGGGGTCAAGCCGTTTGCGGCGACAAGACTATAATCGGAACCAAGCGTAAGCAAAATATTAACCAACTCCAAATTGCCTGCGGACGCCGCTAAGTAAAGTGCGTTTTCCCCAGCGGTGTTAACTTGGCTTACGTTAGCCTGCCTGTCCAAAAGATATTTGGAAATTTCTTTATTATTTCCTTTTACGGCGTAAAGCAGAGGACTCATCTTAAATTTATTTACGGCATTAACATCCGCCCTGTATGCCAAAAGAACTTTTAAACTTTCCATATCGCCGTTAGCGGCGGCGGCTATTAAAGCCGTGTTGCCGTTTTTATCGGCATAATTGGGCTGCGCCCCGCCTTTAAGCATAGCTTCAACACCAACGTAATTCTTTTGAAAAGCGTATTTAATAAGGTTTTCTTGGCTGACGCCCGCCAACCCGCCGCGTGATACCAAAAACTCCGTTACGGCCCTCTTGCCAGATTCTATGCCCGCAAGCAAAGGCGTTACGCCCATCTTGCTTGGCGTGTTAACATCCGCGCCTGCAACTATAAGCACGTTAAGCATATCAATATTACCGTTTCTTGCGGCTTTTATAAGCGCGGTTTCGCCCGTGTTAACATCGGCAAAATTAGCGTCGCTTCCTTTGGCAATCAAAATTGTGGCTATATCGTAATTATTTTGCTGGGCGGCAAGCACCAAAAGCGGTGTGCCTTTTGATGTGGGTATATTAGCGTCTTTAAGGTTTTTATCTATTGAGGCAAGGGCAGTTTCGTAATCGCCCTCCATAATAAGACGGGCGACCTCATCGCTGTCTTCGCTGGGGGTGGTAAGTTTTAACTGCGGCACTGTAATTTTTTCAGGCTTTTTGGGTGCAGAAACGCCCCTAAAAGTGTATATTGAAAGCAACAGTAAAGGCAGCAAAAGCAAGCCTGTAATTATAAGTTTCGTATCGGGTTTTTTCATAGGTACCTTTACTAAATCAACTAAAGGCAGCGGCAAGCTAATGCGTGAAAGATTTTAAAGCCGTTTTGGCGGCTTCCTGCTCCGCCGATTTTTTGTTTCTGCCTTTACCCCTTGCAAGCTCTTTGTCTTCAAGGCAAACTTTAACGGTGAAAATTTTGTCGTGTTCCGGACCGACGGTTGCAACTGTTTCGTAAATAGGGGCGCTTTTACCTTTTTTTTGCAGATATTCCTGCAAAAGACTTTTATAATCGCCCGTATTTTCTTCTATCTTTTGTGTGGCGAGCCAGTCCAAAATAACCTGCTGGACTTTGTCAAAACCGCCGTCAAGATATACCGCCCCGATAACCGCTTCCATAGCGTTGGAAAGAATACTTTCTCTCTCTCTTCCGCCTGTGGCTATTTCCCCCTGTCCGAGGAACATAAACCTGCCCAAGGCCAAGTTATCGGCCCAAAAATACAAGTTTCTGCGGGAAACAAGATTAGATTTTATCTTGGAAAGCACTCCCTCTTCTTTAGTGCCGAGCAGCTTATATAAATAACCCGCTACCACTAAGCCAAGCACACTGTCGCCCAAGAATTCAAGCCTTTCATTATCTTTGCTCTGTCTTCTTTCTGCGACGTATGACTTGTGAGTGAGTGCTTCTCTCAAAATATCTTTATCTTGGAAAGTATAACCTAATACTTTCTCTATATCGTCAAACACTTATTTGGTTACTTTATTTTTAATGTGTTCCAAAGCTTCGCCGACAGTTTTAATTTTTTCGGCCTGTTCGTCGGGGATTTCGATATCAAATTCTTCTTCAAGAGCCATAATAAGCTCTACCGTATCCAAAGAATCGGCACCTAAATCGTTTACGAACTGGGCTTCGGGTTTAACCTGTTCGGGTTCAACGCCAAGCTGTTCCACGATAATATTTTTTACTCTTTCTTCTACGTTTTTTGCTTCCATTTTAATCCTCCGTTCTAGTTAAAGAACTCAAATGTATAATCCGCCGTTAACCGCCAACACCTGGCCGGTTATATAGCCCGCAGCTTCGTCTGAGGCCAGAAACATTACCGCTTTGGCAATGTCAGATACTTCTGCAAATCTTTTAAGCGGCACGCTGTCCAGCACGGCCTGCTTAATTTCGTCCTTAAGAGCGTCGGTCATTTCCGTTTTAACAAACCCGGGCGCAACCGCGTTTACCCTTATATTTCTTGAGGCAAATTCCTTCGCCAGAGATTTCGTAAGGCCTATCATACCCGCTTTTGAAGCGCTGTAGTTGGCCTGCCCCGCATTGCCCGTCTGACCCACAACAGAGGCCATATTAACAATGCTGCCGCTTCTGGCTTTCATCATATACTTAAGAGCGGCTTTTGACATTAAAAACGAACCCTTTAAATTTACGTTTATAACAGCGTCCCAATCCGCTTCGCTCATACGAATCACAAGCGTATCTTTTGTTATTCCCGCGTTATTTACAAGCACGTCAATCTTGCCAAATTCCTTTACTGTATTTTCTACAAAATTTTCGCAGTCCTGCGCCACAGATATATCTGCTTTTAAAGCAAGTATCTTAGCGGAGGGATAGTCTTTAAGCAACTGTTCTTTTGCAGCGTCTGCCGCCTCTTGCGAGGTGGCGCAAAAAGCAAGGTCCGCACCCGCGTTCAAAAACGCCTTGGCTACGCCGTAACCTATACCTCTTGCCGCGCCGGTAATAACAACCGTTTTATTCTTAAAGTCCATTATGCCCCTTCCAACTGGTCAAAAACATTTTTAAGGTCCGCTATCTTAGCCCTCATTATCTCTATGGCTTTACTGTCAACCAATTTTGCCGCAACTTTAATTGCGTTATAGATGGCAGTTTCGCCCGACTTACCGTGGCAGATAATAACAGGCCCGTCCACGCCCAAAAGCGGCGCGCCGCCATATTGTTCGGGGTCGGTAGCGTGTTTTACGCCTCTGAAAGCAGGCTTGCTTAACATTGCGCCAAGTATTGCCAGAGGGCGTTGTTTAACTTCCTTTTTAATCATTGCAAACATTGCTTTTGCAAGACCTTCGGATAATTTTAAAACTATATTGCCCACAAAACCGTCGCAGACGATAACGTCAATTTCGCCCTGATGCACGTCGCGGCCTTCAATATTACCAAAGTAATTGAGGCCTAAATTTTTAATATGTTTTGTGGTTTCTTTAATAAGAAGATTGCCTTTGCCTTCCTCTTCCCCTATGGAAAGGAGGCCGACGACAGGTTTTTCAACACCGTAGGCAATTTGGCTGTAAATTGAACCCATAACCGCAAACTGAAGCAGGTTTATGGCTTTGCAATCTGTATTTGCGCCCGCGTCTAAAAGCAGGGCGGCGCCCTTTTGAGTGGGCATGGGAGAGGCGATGGCAGGCCTGTCTATACCTTTTATTCTGCCGATGCCGAAAAGCGCTGCAACCATAGCCGCACCCGAATTGCCCGCCGATATCATAGCGTCTGCTTTACCTTCTTTAACAAGGCGTGCGCAAACAACTATGCTGGCGTCTTTTTTATCTCTGCATTCCCTTGCGGGGTGTGCGGACATATCAACAATATCGGGCGCGTGTATGATTGAAATCTTGCTTTTATCGTACGAGCCTGCAGCCTGAAGTTCTTTTTCTATTACGGCGCTGTCGCCGACTAAGATTATCTCGTAGCCGAACTGACCCGATGCTTTTATGGCACCGAGAACATTTGGTTTTGCACCAAAGTCGCCGCCTAAGGCGTCAAGTGCTATCCTCATAAGATTATTTATTTAGCCGGCTGAGATTTTTCTTTTTTGGCCTTAACTTCTACCACCAGCTTATCGCCGTAGAAACCGCATTTGGGGCAGATGTTATGGGGCAGTCTGGGTTCTCCGCAGTTTGTGCAAGCTATAGTTGTTACAGCTTCCAATTTGGAGTTTGCAGACCTCCTTAAATCTCTTCTGGATCTGGAGTGCTTTTTCTTTGGATTGGGCATTGTTGTTCTTCCTCACTTATATAAATAGAGCCTATTTATTTTTTAAAAATTTATCTTTCAAACAAGCAAACGGCGATGTTACGGGCGGTTTACAATCACATTTAACTTCGTTTTTATTGCAACCGCAAAACGCACACAGGCCCTTACAATCTTTAGAGCATAATTCCTGTATGCCCGAAAGCAGGGCCAAGGTTTGCTTAGTTAAATACATTATATCAATTATTTCATCTTTGGTGGGATATAATTGCGTAAATTCTTCATCAAATTTTTTCTCAAATGTTTTTAAGCAACGTCCGCACTGCGTCTTAAAACTGCCCGCAACGGAGCCTTGCACAAGTATCTCTTTTGAAAGTACGCTGAAGTTTAAATAAACCCTTACTTTTGTTATCTGCGCGGGCGCTTCAAGCAAATCTTTAAACTCCTGCGGGTCTGCCAAAACGGAGCATTTAAGCCCGTGCATATCCAAAATATCCTGCGTATCAAAAATTAAATTTTTGGGTATTTCGTAATCTTGATAGTTCATAAAAGTCCTTTATATTAATGATAGTATTTTTGAAGCGTCAGGTGCGCCGTAACCTTGGCTTTCTTTAGAAATTTCCGCAAGCGGCGTGCTTATTTTTGCAAGAACGGCAAGCAGTTCCGCAGGGGTAGGTTTTCTTGCGTATTTATTTTGATAGGCCTCCGTAACAAGCGCGGCCACCCCCGTTATATACGCGGTGGAAAAAGATGTCCCCCTAACCCAGCCGTAACCCTGCATATTATCGGGCGCAAATAATGCCGCGCCGGGGGCAATAAAATCTACGGCAGGCCCGCGGCTGGAAGTACTTACAAAATCCTTTCTGGGATTGACGGCGGCAACAGCTATAACAAAATCATAAGCGGCGGGATAAGCTATAACGGAATTACCGTTATTGCCCGCAGAGGCTATTATAGCCACGCCGTTATCGTAAGCTTTTTTAAGCGCTGCTTTAAGATAGGCGTCGTCTTCCGCAAGGCCGTAGCTGATGTTTATAATGTTTATCTTATTTTTAGGATGCCTGCCGTTATATTCCAAAACTCTTTCAACCGCTTTGACTATATTAAGGTTATTGGTAAGGCCCTCTTTATCTGCTATCTTAAAAGAAAGCACTTTAACTGCGGGCGCAACGCCTATAAATCCGCTTTCCGCCGCGCCGCTGCCTGCCACTATGCCTATAACAGCGGTTCCATGGCCAAAATCGTCATTATTATTATTACCTTCCGTAATATCAAGCACGTCTACGCTGCCGTAAGCAAACTGCTCGTGCGCGTTTACGCCCGAGTCAAAAACAGCAACCGTAACGCCTTGACCGCTTAGGGTGGCCTGCGCCGCATCTAAACCCAAAAACACGCGCGGCCAATTTTTAAATTTAGGGTTTGGGGCATCTCTGTACGGACGCGATATAATAGTAGTGCCTCCGTTATATGGCGCGGGGGCGACGGGTTCTTCTGCAACATTTTGAGTAGCGCGCGGCACAACCAAAGCTTTATCCTTCGGCACCCAAACAACGGTACCGTCCACAACAACGGGAACCAGCGTTGGGCCTATGTATTGCCCGTTAGCATCCATAGTATTGGCCTTTCTTTTATTTTCGTCCTCTTCCGTTACCACGCCTTGACGCGGCACGGGAAACGTCCCCCTGTGTACGTCTTTAAGACTGCTCTGGGCAGGCAAACAGGAGGGTAATAATAAAAGGAAAGGTATAATAATTTTCTTCATTTTTAAAATTAAATAAGATATTAACTGCTTTCTATAATTTTACTATTTATAAAAAATTTGTAACATATTATTATAAGTACAGGAGGGATTAATATGTTGAAGAAAACATTATCACTTGCAGCTTTTGTTGCAATGCTTACTGTATCTTCCTATGCCCAGCAAACGCCGGTTAAACTATCTTTATATGACCAAATTGCATGGCCCCATAAGGCAGAAACATCAAACGCCGTTCTGGGTTTGATTGACAGCAATACCCCGACGGTTTACGGTATTGATTGGAACTTTATTTCCGCCAGGGCGGAAGTTATGCACGGCTATCAGGCCGCTTTTGTGTATAACAGAGCCAATGAAATGATGGGCCTGCAAAAAGCTATTTATACTTTGGCTGATGAAGCCTCGGGGGTACAACTTTCGCTTTTAGCTGTTTCTGATATTATGTACGGTGTGCAGATTGGCTTTTTAAATATAAGTAAAGATAATTTGCAGGGCGTGCAGATAGGCGCGGCAAACTTTGCGCAAAATGCAAGCGGGGTACAGGTTGGTTTGTACAATCAGGCCGAAAGCTTTAGCGGTTTGCAGTTTGGCATTGTAAACAGGATTATCAATATAGAAAGCGGTTTGCAAATAGGCCTTGTTAACCTTATAGAAAATAACGGGCATTTCCCCGGTATGATATTGGTAAACGGCAGGTTTTAAAAAATAAAGTAAACACTAAAATCCCGCACGGCTTTGCTATGCGGGTTTTTTTTATGGTAAAATATTAAGGCTGAGTAATTGCAAGGGCGAACCAAGTTTGTAAATTAAATGCCCCCGCAGGAAAGGCCAATGGCAGTTTGTCACTATGGGTATCCTCTACCTAAATTCAGACAAACGCCGACTAAGGAGAAAATAATAATGAGCAATATATCAATGAAAGCCATGCTTGAGGCCGGTGTTCACTTTGGTCACCAAACGTCAAGATGGAACCCTAAAATGGGCCGCTACATCTTTGGTGAAAGAAACGGCGTTCACATCTTAGACTTACAGAAAACCGCAAAAGAATTAAAAAAAGCATGCGCTTACATTAAAGAAGAAGCCAGAAAAGGCTCCAAGTTCTTATTTGTAGGTACAAAAAAACAAGCTCAGGAAGCTATCAGAATTGAAGCCGAAAGAGCAGGCTGCCCTTGCATCCACGAAAAGTGGCTGGGCGGTACGTTAACAAACTTCCAGACGGTAAGAAAATCCGTTGAAAGACTTACGGAACTTCAGAAGTGGGAAGCAGAAGGCGTACTTAAAGCTATATCTAAAAAAGAATCTTCCAGACTTACAAAAGAAATGAACCGCCTTATCAAACTTTTGGGCGGCATTAAAGAAATGAAGACTCTTCCCGATGTTCTTTTTATCATTGACCCCGTTGATACCCAAGGCGCAGTAAAAGAAGCCAAAACCCTCGGTATCCCCGTAGTCGCCATCTGCGATACAAACGCCGATCCCGATTTTATTGACTATCCTATCCCGGGCAACGACGATGCCGCCAGATCAATCAAATTGTTCTGCATGGCAGCAGCAGATTCCATCATCGAAGGCAGAAACGAAGCTAACGGCGTAACAGCCCAGCCCGTACAAGCCGCAGAAGTCGCCCCCGAAGCAGCAGAACCCGTAGTTGTTGAAAACACAGCTATGGCAGACGCTTTGAAAGGCGCAGCCCTTGCTCCCGTAACGGAAGAAGCCCCCGCGGCCGAAGCCGTCGCAACGGAAGAAGATGACGAAATTGAAACGGAAGAAAAAAAGCACAGCAGAGAAGAAAAGAAAGCAAAAAAAGCTATTACCGCAAAAGTAACCAAGCCGGTAAAGAAACCTGCTAAAGCTAAAGTCTCCGAAGACTAATCCTTTATATCAGTCCGCGCGCCGCGCGCGTGCGGACTGCCTTACATACAAACAGGAGAAAATATGTCCACTTTGGAACAAATAAAAACCCTTAGGGAAAAAACAGGCGCAGGCCTTGGCGCATGCAAGCAGGCATTGGCAGAATCAAACAATGATGTTGAAGCCGCCATCGTCTATTTGCGCAAAAAAGGTCTTGCCGATATGGCAAAACGCGCAGGAAGAGAGACAAAAGAAGGAAGAGTAGCCATTAAGACTTCTGCCGAAGGCAAACATATTGCTATGGCATATCTCGGCTGCGAAACCGACTTTGTCGCCAAAACGCCCGACTTTATTGCATTGGTAGAAAAAATTGCAGATTATATGCTCGCCCACCCCACGGTAGCGGACTATACGACAGATGCCGAATTAACACAAGTTATCCACGATATTGCACCTAAATTTGGCGAAAACGTATCCCTTACCAAGGCCGTCTGCTGGACAGCAGGCGAAGGTTGCAGCGTAATCAACTACTACCGCCACACCGACGAAAAGAAAGCCGCTTTAGTAGAAATTGCCGTAACAGGCGCTAAAGACGGTTGCTGCTCTTGCACAGCGGAAAAAGTTAAAGAACTTGCCCGCAATCTTGCAATGCAGGGTGTAGGTATGGTTGCCCAGTATCTGGAAGAAAAAGACGTCCCCGAAGACGTTATAGCCAGAGAAAAAGATATTGCAATCACACAGGCCAAAAACGAAGGCAAACCCGAAGCCGCTATTGAAAAGATGCTTCCGGGCAGAATCAGCAAATTCTTCAAAGACGTCTGTCTGCTTGACCAGCCCTCGCTTAAAGACAGCAAATTATCCGTAAAGGATTATGTTGCTGCCGTTGCGAAGGAAGTTGGCGCGGAGTTGAAAGTTGTAAGATTTGTAAGGTTCTAGTTTGTTTTGACGAAAGCCCCTGCGAGAGCGGGGGCTTTTTTTATTGGTGTTTTTTGACAGCTTCGCATTTCTTATGCTCCGCTCTCTTCGTTCGCTTGATGTTCCCTTAGTGGAAGATTTTTCTTCGGCCTTT
>MTLE01009699.1_pt1 | contig 13401 bp, 11 predicted proteins | sample 1982461 | NCBI WGS metagenome assembly MTLE01 (sample SAMN05712605, study PRJNA340218) | biofilm metagenome | isolation source: sample SPL anode biofilm adapted to -200 mV | place: USA | collected 2012-02-03
TTTGTAGATGCCGGAAATATCTGGAATCTTAAAGCGGAAGAGGGTAGAGAGGAGAGTTTATTAAAGAAGGATACATTCCTTAAGACCATAGCACTCAACTGGGGAGGCGGTTTAAGGTTGAACCTCGAGTTTGTAATACTCAGGCTGGATTTGGGTATAATAGCCTATGAACCACGCAATTCTATGTGGTATGGATTAAATAGTTTCCTTAGACAAAACACCTATTCTCTTCAGTTTGGTGTCGGATATCCTTTCTGATAATAGTTCTATTTCTCAAAATAGAGATCTCCGAAGAAATCAGGAGTGTGGAAATTGGGCTTTTCAAGATTGATAGGATTCCATGAAAGGTAATGTGGTTCAGGAAGTTCGTCGCCACATTTGTAGAAATTGGCATTCACCGTTCTGCCTCCTAATGAATCAAATTTACTCAGGGAATAAATGGATATGGGAATAGCCATTGTAATGGTCCATTCGAAATCACCCTCCTGCGTATCAAATCCGGTTTTCCCAAGAGAAGAAGCTCTCCTTACCTGAGAAGTGACATCATTCCCAAAACGAGTTCTTTCTGTTCTTTTTGCACCACCTGCAAAAGTACAAGTGCCTATACAGTTCATCTCTAGATTATAGTATATAGAGTCCTCGGCAGGAATCATAAAGAATTCCACACATGAGTCCTTATATGGCTGAGATCCTGTGTCTTCAGTAAATTTGGCTCTTATATATTTCTCCTTCACCCTATATTGCAAATAGATCTCTTCATTTGACCAGGCGATGCGGAACTTGACATCTGGCTTGTATGGGTATGCCTTCCAGTTAAGACAATCTATATTGTGAAAAGGAACGGCGCAACTGTCCATCATCTTTTCCACTAATGCAACCGGTGGTTTCTTGCAGGGAAAGCTTATCTTTTTAACAGATAACATTCTATTTCTTGGATAAAAAAGCCTGCCGTTATCTGAACCGGAACTAACCGGCAAAGTAATCAGCAGGCTAAAGATTAATAGTCGTAAAAACATTACATATAATATCTTACAAACAACTCAATGGCTTGATATTCTGCCATTCCAAGTTGGTCGAAGAGTAGAGCTGTGTTGTGGTCACGCTCTTCGGCTCGTTGCCAGAACTCACGTTTGTCAGTGCCCGGAAATACAGGACGATCTTTCTGTGACTGGTGTTTGAAAATAGCCTCTCTTTTGATGTATACCTCTTCAGGACTTAACGGAACAGCCATATTTGAGTCTGCCACATCCCATTCCTGCCATGCTCCTCTGTAGAGCCATACCCTGCAATCTTCAATCCATTTCGCATTCTCCTTTTTCAATTGCTCGAGTGCTTCAAAGATAGCGAGAAGACATACCCTGTGAGTTCCATGAGGGTCACTCAGGTCACCGGCAGCATATATCTGATGAGGCTTAATTTCATTCAGTAAGGTTTTTACTATAGCAACATCATCAGGCCCTATTGGTTTTTTCTTGACTCCGCCGGTTTCATAAAATGGGAGGTTTAAGAAATGAACCCTGTTTTCTGGTATTTTAAGGTATCGACAGGCTGATTTTGCCTCACCTCTCCTGATAGCACCTTTAACCTGTCTTATAGCTTCTGTGTCAGGCTCTCCCGGGTGTTTGTGCTCAAGATCGCTCAGTGCTTGTTTATATATCTGGTCGCTCTTTTCATTGTCAAAATCGAAGATTTTAGAGCTGTCTCGGAGAAAATCGAGGAAACGTATAGCATCATGGTCAAATACTGCAATATTTCCCGATGTCTGATATGCAAGATGAACCTCGTGACCGTGCTCTGAAAGACGTGCAAGAGTACCTCCCATTGAAATCACATCGTCATCAGGGTGAGGGCTGAATATGACAACCTTTTTTGGAAACGGTGTAGCTCTTTCCGGTCTGGTAGAGTCGTCAGCATTAGGCTTTCCGCCAGGCCACCCGGAAATGGTGTGCTGCAAATCGTTGAATACTTTTATATTAATCTTGCTGGCAGGACCATGTTCGGTTACCAGATCACTCATACCATTGTCGTTGTAATCTCTGTCGGTAAGTTTGAGGATAGGTTTCTTCAATGTCTTGCAAAGCCAGAAGACTGCTTTTCGTTTCATATAATCATTCCATTCGCAAGAACCTGTGAGCCAAGGTGTTTTTATCCTTGTAAGGTCATTTGCCGCAGCAAGGTCAATAAACACCTCGAGTGCTTCGTGATTTTGCAGGTATGTGTTAGGTGATTGCTCATTTACATTTCCTTCAATCAGTTTAGCGATGCTTGAAGCTTTCCCTTCACCGAATGCCATGTAGAAAACCCTCTTAGAAGAGAGAATTGTCTCAATACCCATTGTAAGGGCATGATAGGGAACATATTCAACCCCAAAGAATTCAGATGCAGAGGCTACACGAGTGTTGTAGTTAAGTGTAATCAGCCTTGTCTTTGAGTTATAGTAAGAACCGGGCTCGTTGAATCCCATATTTCCTATAAGTAAGACATCTATTCCCCCGAGTTTCTCGATGAGTTTTTCGTAATCTTCGCAATAGTCGTGTACCGTGTCTTTAGGAATCTCGCTGTCAAGACAGTGTATGTTTTCCTGTGGTATATCGATGAAATCGAGAAGATACTCCTTTATAAAGCGATAGTGGCTTTGAATTTCATTTTTGTTGAGCGGATAATATTCATCCAGGGTGAATATATATGTGTTCTTGAAAGAGAGCTCCTTTTTTGCCACAAGTCTGACCAGCTCCTCGTATACCTGAATAGAAGAAGATGATGCGCTCAATCCCAATACAGTACTTTGTCCAAGCTTTGTCTTATTCTTGATAATCTCAGCAATCTTGCCCGCTACTATTACAGATGCATCAAAAGAGTCGTTGAAAATCTCAACGGGCACCTTTTCATATCTTCTTGTAAAATCTTTATTTATAATCATGGCTTTTATTTATTAATTATAGAATTATATGCTTTTCTAAATGGAATCAGAGATGTAAGTGTCTTCTCCAATAATTCCAGTTTTAACATGTTGGCACCGTCAGAAAGTGCTTTGGACGGGTCAGGATGTGTTTCAATGAATAAACCATCAACACCGGCCGCAACACCTGCTCTTGCCATAGTGGCGATTAGATCGGGACGTCCTCCCGTCACTCCGGATGCCTGGTTAGGTTGTTGCAGGCTGTGTGTTACATCGAGTATGACAGGATAACCGAAGCTGCTCATTTCTGGTATAGATCTGAAATCGACAATAAGGTCAGAATAACCGAATTGTGTGCCTCTGTCTGTAAGCATTATCTTGTTGTTACCCGCGTGAGCCACTTTTTCAGCCGCAAATTTCATCGAAATAGGGGCGAGAAACTGACCTTTCTTAATATTTATAACTTTTCCTGTCAAAGCAGCCGCTTCTAAAAGGTCAGTCTGTCTGCACAAAAATGCCGGAATCTGCAATACATCAACTTTGTAAGATGCAGCAAGAGCTGCTTCTGAAGGGTTGTGTATATCTGTCAGTACGGGGACTTTTAAATCCTCTTTGATTTTTTGAAGAATAGTCAAACCCTTCTCATCTCCCATACCTGTGAACGAATCTGCTTTTGAACGGTTAGCTTTTCTGTATGATGCCTTGAAAATGAAAGGGATAGAAAGTTTTGTGGTAATTTCTATGGCTTTTTCTGCGACTGAGCGTGTAAGTTCCTCACTTTCAATGACACATGGGCCGGCAATCAGAAAAAAATTGTTGTCGGGATAGTGTTTAATATATTCAATTTGATCGACAATCATCTTGGGTGCAAAATTAGTTAAATGTTATTAATAGTTGTACTTTTTCCATTGAGAAGTAAGCCTTTTTCGTATTTCAATCTCGTGTTTGTTTTCACCTGGTTCATAGAAACGTTGGCCCTCAAGAGATTCCGGGAGGAATTCTTGTTCAACGAAATTGTTATAATAGTCGTGTGCATATTTATAGTTGTCTGAGTAACCAAGCTCCTTCATCAATGCTGTGGGAGCATTTCTTAAGTGTAAGGGAACAGGGCAATTGCCGCCATTTTCCACCTCCCTGAAAGCCGCGTTGATAGCCATATAAACAGAATTGCTTTTAGGAGATGTGGCTAGATATATTGCTGTTTCAGAAAGTATAATCCTTGACTCAGGCATACCTATTTTATTGACTGATTCAAAACAGGCATTAGCAAGTAAAAGTGCATTTGGATTGGCAAGGCCGATATCTTCAGAGGCCAATATAACCATCCTTCTTGCTATGAAAAGGAGATCCTCTCCCCCGGCCAGCATTCTAGCAAGCCAATATACCGCAGCATTAGGGTCGGACCCTCTTATACTCTTAATAAATGCAGATATAACATCGTAATGCTGTTCACCGTTTTTATCGTAAAGAGCTATGTTTTCCTGCAATTTTTCGGTAACAACGTTGTTATCTATGGTAACGGTGTTGTTTGTATCGTTTGTTTTAACAATGATTTCCAGGATGTTGAGTAATTTTCTGGCATCACCACCGGAATACCTGTAAAGAGCCTCTCTTTCAACGATGTCTATCTTGATATTCTTCATTACAGGGTCGTTTTTGATGGCCTTTTCCAATAAAATATCCAGTGAATTCTTGTCAAGGGACTTCAATACATACACTTGACATCTGGAGAGGAGAGGGCTAATAACTTCAAAAGAGGGGTTCTCTGTTGTGGCCCCGATTAAAATGAACGTTCCATCCTCAACTGCTCCTAAAAGCGCATCCTGCTGGCTTTTGCTGAAGCGGTGTATCTCATCTATGAAAAGAATTGGCTTTGATTTATTGAATAGCGAATTGGACCTGGATTTTTCAATTATCTCACGGACATCCTTAACTCCCGAGGTTACTGCGGATAGTATATGAAAGGGTCTGTCAAGCTGGTTTGCGATAATCTTTGCAAGTGTCGTCTTCCCGACACCCGGAGGACCCCATAGTATAAAGGAAGATATGTTTCCCGACTCTATCATTTTTCGGAGAACACATCCTTTACCTACTAAATGCTCTTGTCCTACATAGTCATCAAGACTTTCCGGGCGCATTCTTTCCGGTAAGGGAGGAAGGTTGACGGCACTATTTCCAGAAGTATTCATTCATTATCCTCTTCATATCCGGTGAATCCGGATCGTTGTCATTATATTTATTTTTCAGCTTAAGTAGCTCTTTCTTTAATTTCTGAATTTCTATCTTATATAATGGATTATTGTACAAATTGTTCATTTCTGTAGGGTCATTTTTTAAATCGAACAGTTCCCATTCAGGGACAAGAGAGGGTTCTCTTGCACCTTTTTTCCCTAAAGGGGCTCCATAATAGAAAATGAGTTTGTACTTATCTGTCCTGATGCCCAGATTTGCCACGGATCTGTGCCAGAAGTCATTATGCATCCAATATCTATAATAGATGGCATTCCGCCAACGAAGGTTTGCCTTGCCTGCAGCTATTTTCCTGAAACTTTCACCCTGCATCCAGTCAGGTACCTTAATACCAGCATAATCCAGAAGGGTAGGGGCAAAATCTATATTGAGCAAAAACCTGCTATTTTGGGATTCAGGCTTAATCTCTTTAGGGTATCTGATAAGTAATGGCATCCGGATAGACTCCTCCTGCATCAGCCTTTTGTCAAACCATCCGTGCTCACCAAGGAAGAAGCCCTGATCTGATGTGTAGATGACAATTGTGTTGCTGTCAAGTCCGGTTTCCTTAAGATAGGCGAGAAGCTTGCCAACATTGTCGTCAATCCCGGCAACACATCCCAGATAGTCTCTCATATAGAGCTGATAAGCCCATTTACGGTGAGCATCTCTTGGCATGCCGGATGGAATAGGGGTTTTAAGATCGCTCTCTACCATGTTTTCGAGACTCATTTCCAGCGTGTCTGTATATTTTCCTCTTGTTTCATATGTGTCTAAAAGATTTCCGGGTTCCGGAATGGTCACAGAATCAAGTATGTGCTTGAATCGCTCTGCAGGTTGCCATGGTCTGTGGGTTGCCTTGAAATGGCACATAATGAAGAATGGCTTTGATTTATCTGTTCGGTCATTAATCCAGTCAATAGTTTTATTTGTCACTAAATCAGTGCAATATCCATTATAGACCTTGCCCTTTGATTCTTCAAATCCAAGAGAGTCAGTCCGGTCTTTTTCGATAAATCTGGGATTGTAATATGTACCTTGTCCAACAAAGCAAGAGTAGTAGTCAAATCCCTGAGGTTCGGTTACAAGGTGCCATTTGCCTATAACGGCAGTCGAATAGCCGTTTTGCTGCAATATTGTAGCAAGAGTGGGTCTGGATTTGTCCAGTTTGTCAGAAAGAGTGTATACGTTGTTGATATGACTGTATTGTCCGGTGAGAATGCATGCGCGGCTCGGTGTGGAAATTGAATTGGTTGCAAAGCAATTATCGAAGCGGATACCTTCGTGATACAATCTGTCGATGTTGGGAGTTGGCAAAACTTCTGAGAGTCTGCTTCCATATGCACTGACGGCTGCAGCCGCATGGTCATCAGACATTATGTAGATTATGTTTGGCCTCTGTTGCTGCCCGTACAGGAATGGGGTAGCCATAAAAACTGAGCTGAACAGCGTCAGCGATTTCTTATTTAACATAATATAAATTGTGTTAAAATGATTGTCTGATTTTTGGATTTATATAGAAAGCACATTAAGTGAATATAAATTCGTAATTTTACGCCAAGCGAAGTTATTAAAAAAAGTTAATTTCGCGGCTCAAAAGTTCATGTATGAGAAAAAGAGAAAGAGTGATTCTGGAGTCTGTTGAGATAGAAAACATTGCAGCAGAAGGAAAATCAATTGCCCATGTAAACGGCAAGGTTATATTTGTTCCATTTGCAATACCCGGCGATATAGTTGACGTTCTTGTCACCGGTAAAAGGAAAAGTTTTATGGAGGGAACCGTTGTCAGGATGGTTAAGCCTTCGTCAATGAGGATAGATCCATTTTGTTCACATTATGGAGTTTGCGGAGGGTGTAAATGGCAGCCACTACCCTATCAGAAACAGCTGGAATTCAAGCAACAACAAGTAGAAGACCAGCTTGTGCGCATTGGCAAGCTCGATTTGCCTGAGATATCCCCTATATTAGGCTCGCAAAAGCAACAATATTACAGAAATAAGCTGGAATTTACCTTCTCTGACAAAAGGTGGGTCGAGAGCCTTAGTGAGGCCGAAAACCTCTCAGATCAGGAGAAATTGGGCCTTGGTTTCCATATTATGGGTATGTTCGATAAGGTGTTGGATGTCAAAAAGTGCTATTTACAAGAGGAACCTTCGAACAAGATCAGGCTTTTCATTAAGGACTATGCAATAAAGAACGACATCTCCTTCTTTAATCTGAGGGAACAGACCGGCCTGTTGCGAAACATGGTTGTCAGGACAACAACTACAAATGAGGTTATGCTGATAATGGTATTCTCATCTTATGAGCCTGAGATTATAGAAAAGCTGATGAATTCGGTGGCTGAACAATTCCCTGAGATAACATCACTCAACTATGTAATAAACAGCAAGAAAAATGATACAATAACCGACCTTGACGTTGTTACTTTCAAAGGTAATGAGGCTATTTATGAGAAGATGGAAAACCTGAGGTTTAAAATCGGGCCCAAATCATTTTTCCAGACAAACTCAGAACAGGCATACCGGCTCTATTCCGTGGTGCGTGATTTTGCCGACCTAAAGGGAGATGAAGTTGTCTATGACCTCTATACGGGAACCGGCACCATTGCTTTGTTTTTAGCATCTAAAGCAGCGAAGGTTGTAGGTGTGGAGTATGTTCCTGAGGCTATTGAGGATGCTTTTGTCAATGCTTCGGAGAACAATATTTCAAATTGCACCTTCTATGCCGGAGATATGAAGGATATGCTAAACAAGAGCTTTATTGAGCAGAACGGTCGCCCTGATGTAATTATTCTGGACCCCCCAAGAGCCGGAATACATCCGGATGTAGCTAAAGTTATTGTTGAAGCAAGGCCTTCTAAAATAGTATATGTCAGCTGTAATCCAGCTACCCAGGCAAGAGATATTGCCCTGATGTCCGAGTTTTATAAGATCACCAGGGTTCAGCCTGTTGATATGTTTCCACATACACACCACCTCGAGAATGTGGTGAAACTTGAGTTGAAATCTTAATAGTTCAAATTATGGCTGAAATGGAGGATAAGCTTTATTACCAGGATACTATATGTGCCCTATCCACTCCTGCCGGTGTCGGAGCGATATCTGTCATAAGAGTGAGCGGGCCAATGTCAATCGAGTTATTGTCAAGCGTTTTCAAGCCAGCAAAAGGTTCGAGTGTAAGCGAAACCCCCAGCCACCGCTTGCGTTTCGGTACATTCTACAGTAATAGCGAGGTGCTGGATGAGGTGCTGGTATCAATCTTCAGAGGCTCCGGTTCGTTTACCGGTGAGGAGTCTGTGGAGATAGCTTGTCACGGATCGTTATATATACAAAATGAGATACTTATGACACTGGTATCTCAAGGTGCAAGATTGGCAAAACCTGGAGAATTCTCCCAAAGAGCATTCTTTAACGGCAAGATGGATCTTGCACAGACAGAGGCCATTGCAGACCTTATTGCCTCCGAGACCAAGTCAGCACACAGAGTTGCATTACAACAGATGCGTGGAGGGTTCTCCGATGAACTTAGAAAAATGAGAACCTCCCTGTTGGATCTTGTATCTCTGATGGAGCTTGAGCTTGATTTCAGCGATGAAGATGTGGAATTTGCCGACAGATCTCAATTGTATGACCTTTTAAATAAGTCAATCAGTCATATAAATACTCTTATCGAATCATTTAAGTTAGGTAATGTCATTAAAAATGGTGTACCTGTGGTAATTGTGGGTGCAACAAATACGGGTAAAAGCACTCTTCTCAATGCAATCCTAGGTGAGGAAAGAGCCATTGTATCAGAGATTCACGGTACTACAAGGGATTTTATAGAGGATGTGGTAAATATTTCTGGTCAGGCCTTCAGATTTATAGATACAGCGGGTATAAGGAGGACAAAAGAGCTTATTGAGATTGCCGGGATTGAAAGAACCTATGAGAAGATACAGAGTGCCTCGGTCGTTGTTCTCATGCTGGATGCAGAACGTGAAGAGACATTTGTCACCGGAATTAAAGAGCTCTCTGACAGGGTTAAAGGAGGTCAATTTATAGTAGTACTACTCAACAAGTGCGATCTTTTCTCAAAGCAAAAGGTATCTGAAAAGATAAATTCTGTTGCCAAATTGGCACAAGAAGGGAATTTGAAGATTGACCGTACCATACCTTTTTCTGCAAAAAACAAGTATGGATTGGATGATTTTAAATCAATACTATTAGAGAGTCAAGAAAATAGAGATTTTACATCAAGTGCAACTTTAGTAACGAATGTGCGCCATTATGAGGCTCTAAAACTAGCCGGACAGGCCCTTGAAAGAGTTCTCCAAGGCATGGATGACTCCTTGCCTACCGATCTGCTGACCCAGGACATCCGTGAAGCTCTATTCCATATTGGTGAAATCATCGGCGAGGTCAGCACCGACGAAATACTTGGGAATATCTTCTCAAAATTTTGCATAGGAAAATAACCTAAGCAAATCATCGGTTATAGACAACAAACCATCGGGTGCGGTGTTTTTTCTTCACGCCATTTCTTGCTGTTTTTCAGGGTGCTGTGGAACGCCTCCCTTCGGTCCTCGCACTTTTTCCTGAAAAACAGCTTCGAAATCGGCTAAAAAAACAATGCATCCTTCTGCTTTGCTGTCATAACCTGGTAGACTGAATAAGCAATAGTAATTTCAATAAAATACAAGTAGTTATCCACACAATTGTTGGCATTTTGGATGGAAATCTCTAACTTTGTATCAAATGAAAATTGAGTACAATATAAATCGTGTAACTTATTTACTGTCATTATTTAAGATGACGGAAAACGAATTATTGTCCGCAATTAACGTTGACCTGAAGACCCCTATCACCTGGGAAGACATTGATGCAGATGAAATAGAGATAAACTATCTTAAACGCATAGACAAGGTTTTCAACAAGGGACTTTTGTACTACTCAGACCCTTCTAATCCAAGAAAAGACAAGGACATAAGCGTTTTCTTCCGTAAGGAGGATTTCTCCACGCAACTCAATATAGGAGCAAAAAGAAGAGTGCGCGAATTTGAAGACTTGAAGACACAGATTAGTGCGATTTGCAAGTTGTCCAAGTTTAATATCAAACGGACATTTGCGACCTATTCTGTGACCGATGAACCCAAAACTGTCGCATTTTCTCTGCGTGAAACACTACTACCGGCCTTCACATTTGTCAAACGTGAATTTCTGAAGAATTTCATAAATAAGCTTGGCGACAATAATATATTGGTCTTCGAGTTCGTTGATACATTCAACAAGAAAGAAAAAGCGAATATAGACGGCTTTTATATAGAGCCTAACACCATAGTTCTCAAGAGAAATCAGGATTCTCTTAGCCGTGAGATCTTTACTTTAGCACACGAGGTTGGGCACTATCTTCTTCAGCGCGAAGAGGTAGAAGAGATAGATTTTGCGAAAATTACCGAGAACAACACCAATATATCTGATGTTGAGAGATGGTGTAACACTTTTGCTTACAACCTCCTTCTCGGAACAGAAAATGCGGCAAAAATTGATGAAATTTCTACTTTCGACCACCATGTTGACTATGGGCATGATTTGATTGAATCGATATCTAAAGCAACAAATTTGAGCCGTCTGGCGATTTTTACGAACATTTTTCTTCAGCATAAGATGTCTTTCACCGACTATAGCAATGTTCGAGATGAACTCCATCAGCAGTGGGTTGATCGTAAAGCTGCAGATCGGTTGAAGAGAGAGCAGGATAAGGCTGCCGGTATACCATCAAGAGGAAGCACTCCGAAGCCTATACAATCCGACCTTTTATACGACATCTACAATTACGCACTTAATAGAGGCGTAATATCCGAGCAAGAATATTGTTCTACTCTTAAGGTGAAGACAAACGATATAAGCAGATTATTCTATGAAGGCCATCTTTGATACTAGCTCGCTTATTTCATTTGTGAGGTACTACCTACCTTTCGACAAGAGCAACAAGTTGAAAGACTTTCTGAAGAAGCAGATTCTCGACAAGAAAATAGTCGTTCTGGACAGGGTGGCTACAGAATGCGAGTATCAGGGTCAAGGACAGGTAGTTTCAGCCTTGCCGTTCATCAACGAAAAGAAATTCAAGACAAGCACAACGTCCTTGATTGCCCCGCCGAAATTCCACCACCTCATTGACCACAATTTCATTAACGGCTCAGTTAAGAACCAGTTTGGCGAAGCCGAATATCAAGCCGAGCGAGATAAATACCTTAAGTCTGCCGATTGTGCGATGATTCTGTATGCATATAACAACAAGTCAACAGAAAAGACCATTATCATTACTGAAGAGACAGGCTTCAATAATGACGGTAAGGTATTTAAAAGATTCCCGAGAATTGTAAGTCGATAGAGGTCACGACACAGACACTCCCAGAATTTTTTATATCCAACAGCCTCATACTTTTCTCTATTGACGTGACAGCCACCACCCTATTTTAATAAGCTATCATCGCTGCTTTTTGTTCTCTCAATATTTTGCACCACATTTGTACCACGAATTGTGTAAATCTTTTATAATTAGATGTATATATATTCTGTGTAGGGAAATAACCCTCTACATGCCAATATATCTATGTTCATAAAACAAAGTTAAAATGAAAAGAGATTCTCTATTGGTTATCAAATAAGGATTTAACCATATGACTTGCTTCGAGATTTCTATGAATTAGGGACATATCCCAAGTTTGTCGATCACAAGATTCCGTAATGGTGCGAGAAAGGGACTCTTAGAACACCTCATATAGTCTTTATTCTTAAAACAAAATAACCTTAGTAATAGTGAGCTTGTACTTTTTTTAATCATTAGTTAAGTTTCAAATAATCAAATAGAAACATGAAATTTAAGACAATAATTCCTGTTCATCGAGATAATTTTATATTTTTGTTTTTTACAATTGATTTCACAAGATGCTTTATACATGAAAAAAAATATAATACGAGTATTTGAGGGGTTTGCTGGATATGGAGGAGCCTCTTTTGGCTTAATCCGTTCTGGTATTAAGCACAAAATAGTAGGGTTTTCTGAGTTTGATAAAGATGCTACAGAGCTATACGAATTTAATTTTCCTGAGATAAAAAACTGGGATGATATCACAAAAATTAACGAGAAAGATCTTCCTGATTTTGATATGATCACTGGCGGCTTCCCTTGTCAACCCTTCTCTACTGTTGGCAAACGTCAAGGAGAACTAGATACACGAGGAACACTATTTGGGGATATTATTCGTATTTGCGAATATATACAACCACAATACATATTACTCGAAAATGTTAAAGGATTGTGCGTTGGGAAACATAAGCCCACATTTGATAAAATTTTATCTGAATTACAGCGAATTGGATATGACGTTCGCTATACTTTATTAAACTCAAAGAACTATGGTATTCCGCAGAACAGAGAGAGGCTTTGGATATTTGCATATAAAGGTAAATTGCCAAAAACATTTAACATGGTACCCCCGGAGGTGAAACTTGAATTAAGATTAAAAGATTTCCTTGACAAAAATCCAGATCCAGAGCTATATCGTAGCCAAGCACAAATTGATAGAATAAAAGAATTACATAAAATTGATAGGTTTGATGTGGAAGAGCCGCTATGTTATGACTATTACAACAGAAAGCTTCGAACAGATGCTATATGCATGACCATAACTCCTCCCGAACACAATGTAATTCGTATTGTTGAGCCTATAAAAGATGGTAAAGAGCGTCTAAGGAAATTATCAGTTGATGAACATTTCCGGCTTATGGGCTTTACTATGAGAGAAGATTTTAAAGAAATAAAGTTTCCTCCAAATCAAGATTACACTAGACTAGGGAGGAGAGCAGGTAATGGTTGGGACGTAAATCTTGTTGGAATATTAATAAAACACATATTTAATCAGTTATGAATATAGACATAACCTCTTTTTTCTTCAATTCAATGATCGAAGGAGCTACTGCCACAGCAGCTTGGGGTACATCTGTTGGGCAAAATCAAAGCAAAGAATGTCGTATAGAAGATGAGAAACCTGGAGTTATTGAGCTCTTAACAGGTATGCTATATAAGAGCTTATCTGATAAAGCTCGTCTTGACATCTCTGCGGGTTCGTCACATCGAGAGGTTCTCTTATTCTCTAAATTTGATAAAGTATATATTAATAATATTTTCCTTGAAGGACAATCATTTATTATGCTTCTCTTAAGGGAGAATACAGAGAGTCATTCTGGTCGTTTGATCGTGTCATATCCACCCTATGTGCAAATTGA
>MTLE01003963.1_pt2 | contig 13385 bp, 12 predicted proteins | sample 1982461 | NCBI WGS metagenome assembly MTLE01 (sample SAMN05712605, study PRJNA340218) | biofilm metagenome | isolation source: sample SPL anode biofilm adapted to -200 mV | place: USA | collected 2012-02-03
ACACCCTGAGCCACACATTGGTCGATTATACTGTTTGAAACCTGAGCAAGACGATATACATTGGCCTCACGGGCACGATAGTCACCACCTTTGATTGTATCGTAGAACAGACGGTAAACAGAGTCACCATCATTCGGGTAGTTTTTAGCTGCATTGATACCTCCCTGTGCTGCAATGGAGTGAGCACGACGCGGAGAATCCTGAATACAAAAGTTCAATACGTTAAAGCCCATTTCAGCCATTGATGCTGCTGCTGACGCGCCTGCAAGTCCGGTACCAACCACGATTACATCCAAACGACGTTTGTTGGCAGGATTTACTAATTTTTGATGAGCTTTATAATTATTCCATTTTTCGGCTAACGGTCCTTCAGGGATTTTAGCATCTATCTTAGTTGATTCTGCCTTAGCAGTTTCTTGTTTTTTTGCCATAATTTTTTAGAATTTTATGAATTTCAATTTGTCAACCGGCATTATGCTCCGAAGCCGAGTAAATAATAAACAGGAATTGACATAAACATCAATATCACAATAGTAGAAACAATATTGGAAATAACTTTTACACGGGGTAACCATGTTTTGTTATTTAAACCAATAGATTGTAATGAACTCCAGACTCCGTGAGTAAGATGAAACCACAATGCTGCCAGCCAAACTATATAAACCACGCAGTAGATCCAGTTGCTGAATAATTCAGATACAAATGCAGCACCGTCAGAAGGGCTAAATGAACCTGTTTCTATTCCGGCAAGTTCTGCAAACTGCATTTTATACCAGAAATTGAACAAATGTAAAACCAGAAATCCCAAAACGATAGCCCCTAAAATGAGCATGTTTTGAGAAGACCATTCTACACTTTTTTGGTTGTTACTTACTGCATAGCGTTGACTTCCACGCGCTTTCATATTCTGATAGCTCAGATACAAAGCGTATAAAATGTGAATTACAAAGCCACCGGCCAAAACAGCAGTGCCAACCACCGCATACCAGTTTGCTCCCAAAAATTTACAAATCTCATTGTATCCTTCCGGTGAAATAATCACCACAATATTCATGAGACTGTGAAACATCAAAAACATTACGAGAAATATCCCCGTAATACTCATAATAAACTTTCTCCCGATTGAGGAATCAATTAACCACATAGAATTTTGTTTTAGTTTATAATATTATATAGTCTGTCTCTTCTTTTATTACTGAAAATCAACGCATTACTGTCAATTTCTGTTCCCCGCAAAAGTTCCACAAAATTAATGATAAGATTTCAATATAACAACATTACGGAAAAATTTATTTAATTAAAAATAATGCGCTAATAATGATATAATTACATGCAGTTTACCGCACAAAATTGATAATATTTGAGTATTTATTCAATACAACTGATAATATTGAACAGGAATTTAAACACAGACAAAGAAAGGAAAAAAATACGAGAAGATAAAATGCGGACATAAAACAATCAGCCGTAAAAGAAAACGAGGCAAACTTTCGAATGCCCCGCTTTACATGTTTTCACAACGGAATAATCATTATTTTGATTAGAGTGCTTTTTTTGCGTTGTATCAGAATATCAAAAATATAAATTTTAAAAGCAATAATATTGACTAACAACGGAATTGTGTGCCCTGAGGTGATTTTACACGGTAGCCAACCGAAATAATAACGTCAAGATTATAGTAGTCAATTGCTCTTTCAACTTCGCGTTTACCTTCGTTTTGAACTGTTCGGAAATTCCGAACAGTTGCCGACGCATCTAATTCACCTTCTTCAAACACATTTTTTATATGCTCGCTAATAGTGGCTTTCGATTTCTGAAAAAGTTCACACAGTTGAGCCTGCGTAAGCCAAACGCTTTCTTCCTCCAACCGAACATCTATTTTAATGCTGCCTTCGGAATTTTGATAGATCAGGATTTCGCTGTTGTTCATTTTCTTATTTTATAGTTGCTGTCCGATACCAACTCTTCAGAATCGCGTTTTTTATGACCTGAATGGCTTGATTGAAACTTATAGAAACCGGCTGTTCCACTATTAACGACATTTTACAACTGATTGGTTTATAGCAACTCCACAACTTCTTCCTTTCGTCCGAGCGAACGGTATAGCATAATCATTCTGTTTTAGACTTTTTGTTTCACAGAAAGTCGGCTATATTTGGCATAGGTACAAACAAGTTTAACCTCTGCTCTCATTTGCACGACTTTTATTTTTATGAATTATTCGAACAAAGATAAACAATTATTCACAAAACAAAACGAACAAAAGAGAAAATTATTAACATAACGACTTATAGAAAATATTTCATTTAACAAGTCATACCACAATTCTAACAACTGACTTTAACGGACAACCAAATTGTATCAGAACATCAAAGATACAAACTCTAAATCCTGCACACAAGACTGGAGTGAATCCACACCATTGAAACCTAAACCTTATTGTCAAATAATTGTTTACAAGCTAAATACCTGATATATAAAACTATATAAACTTTAACAAAGCATAAATAAATTATATGATTATCCACAAAAGAGCCTGATAAGAAAGACTCATTAGACAATTGAAATTAAGGGACGTAGTCCTAATATCTTTGTAGAAAAGAATGTAACACCCAATATAAGCCGCGTTAGCGGTGTAATCTTAAAAAATGTCAGAGCTACGCTCCTCAATGATTTTCTTACATATAAAATTCTACAAAGACATCAGAGCTACGCTCCTATTTTTATAAGTCGCTTTGCGGATAATCATTTAAATTATTTATTTTTTCATGTTTTGACTTGGCAGTTTTTGATGTATAATTGTCATTTCAGACATGAATTATAAGATGTAATTTTGCAGTGGAAAAAGAAAAATCAACTAAACTCTAAAAAAATAAAATTATGATCAAAGTTGCCATTAATGGATTTGGCCGGATAGGACGTCTGGCTTTCCGCGAAATGATGAAAAGTGATAAACTGGAAGTCGTTGCGATCAACGATTTAAGCGCTCCTTCGATGCTCGCATATCTGCTAAAATATGATTCCATACAGGGAACTTTCAAAAAAGATATTACTCACACCGAAAATGCATTGATTGTTGACGGCAAACAAATCATGGTGTATGCCGAACGTGATCCGCATAAACTACCCTGGAGCAAACATCAGGTTGATCTGGTTCTTGAATGTACCGGGATTTTTGAGTCGAGAGAAAAAGCTTCGGCACATTTGGAAGCCGGCGCAAAAAAAGTGATTATTTCGGCACCTTCTGACAAAGATGTAAAAACAATTGTATATAACGTCAACCACCAACTTCTGAATGAATCCGACCAACTGATCAGTTGTGCTTCATGCACCACCAATTGTCTGGCTCCAATGGCAAAAGTTCTGAACGATAAGTTTGGCATCATTGCCGGACAAATGACAACCATTCATGCTTATACCAATTCGCAGCCACTCATGGACACTCCCGATCCCAAAGTAAACTATCGTAAATCACGCGCAGCCGCAGACAGTATAGTGCCTTACACTACTGGTGCAGCAAAAGCTATCGGTTTGGTTATTCCGGAATTAAAAGGCAAGCTCGATGGTTCTTCTCAACGTGTTCCGGTTCATTCAGGGTCGGTGGTTGAACTGTTTACAATACTCGAAAAACAGGTAAGTCCGGAAGAAATTAACGGTATAATGAAAGCTGCCAGCAACGAATCTTACGGATATACCGAAGATCCTATTGTTTCATCCGATGTAATTGGTATTGGTTACGGTTCGCTTTTCGATGCCACTCAGACCAAAGTTGTTACCGTTGGTGACAAGCAACTCGTAAAAACCGTTTCGTGGTACGATAACGAAATGTCTTTTGTTTCGCAAATGGTACGCACAGCTATTTATTTTGGAACATTGTAATCTTTAATTTCATTTTAAAGAAGGTGCCCAATAAATATTTTTTTGAACGCAATCCCGAAGAATCGGGATTGCGTTCTATTTTCTTTTTAGACACCCTCTTTTATGACAAAGACGTGCTGAAATTTTTCCTGTAATCGCTGGGAGTAGTTCGCATATGTCGGAGGAACAACCGCCGCAATCCTTCGGCACTGCCAACGCCACATTCATTTGAAATTTCATCTATCGTTAATCTCGTTTCTTCTAATCTTCTTCTTGCTGTTTCGAGGCGGACTTTTTCAATGTATTTGGCAGGAGTGATGCCGGTTTCACGTAAAAAAACCCGCGCAAAATTTCTTGGGCTCATCAGAGCTTTTTCAGCAAGCATCTCAACAGAAAGTTCTTCATCCAAATGATCAATAATCCAGTCCTGAATTACCTTTATTGGTTCGTAATCAACGGATTGATGCATCAGCACATTACTAAACTGTGACTGATTTCCCGGACGTTTCAGATAAAGCACCAGAATCCGTGCAACCATCACGGCAATATCTCTTCCGAAATCTTCTTCCACAAGAGCCAATGACAAATCCATCCCTGTTGAAATTCCGGCTGAAGTGTACAATTTTCCATCTTTTACATAAATCGGATCTTTTTCCACTTTTATTTCCGGATAAGACTTTGCCAGCTTATCACAAACCTGCCAGTGTGTTGTCGCTCGTTTCCCATTAAGCAAACCGGATTCTGCCAAAACAAAAGCGCCCGCACAAATTGATCCGATCCGGCGAATTTTATCCACATTAGTCTTCAGCCATTCCAATACANNCCTGAAATCTTCCATTTCAACAGATCCTTTTCCGGCAAACAAAACCGTATCCACCTCATAACTGATTGAATCGATCCCACCTTCGCAGACAACTGGAAGGCCGGAAGAGGTTTGAACAATTGATGATGAATCAATTGAAAGAACATGTGTTTTATATGTTTGCTGTGCTGCCGGAAAATTATCACTGACATAATCAGCAGTTTTTGAAAAAACATCAAGTGGACCGGCAACGTCCAAAAGCGAGGTCATTGGAGGTACAAAAATGACAATATGTTTGATATTTTGCATAAACTCTAAAATTTGATATACGAAACAAAGATAAATAAATTTGGCAGCAAATGCGTGTAAATTTATATTAATGACAAAATATTGGTCCCAGAAAAATCATCATTAGACTTAGCACCTTATTGAAGCTATATTTTAAACAAATTGAGCGGATGAAAAACTCATCCGCTCAATCATATAATTCCGATTAATTCACCTTATTTCTTTTGGTCTTTTTTATCCGGATTTTCTTCCTGAGGTTGTTCCGGGCTTTCAGGCTGAGCATTTTCTTCGGTTTTTACCTCTTCATTAACATTTTGTGCCTGAGCATTTTCTGCTTTTTCAAGGTCTTCGCCCAGATAAGCAGGAAGTTTCAGTCCGGCCATATTAAACAACTCATTTAATGGCGGAACACTTTTCATCAAACCTGCCACGAAATTGGCAGTAGAACCTTTACCATTTTCAGCATTTCCCGAATCCCAAACCGTAACCTTATCAATCTTAAGATTTTTGACAGCTTCCACCTGTGTTTTAACCAGTTCGGGAAGTTTTTCAATAAGCAGCAACTGAAATGCTTTGGTCGGGTCGCCACCGGCTGCGCTAACCACACCTTTGTAACCTTCGGCCTGTTTGCTCAGAATTTCGAACAACCCTTTCGCTTCGGCTTCCATCTTGGCAAATATCGCATCGGCTTCCCCTTTCGCCTGCAAGCGAATTCGTTCGGCTTGTGCCTGTGCATCGATAATCGCTTTTTGTTTTTCTATTTCGGCAGGAATTACCACATTAGCATTTTGTGTGGCGCGTTCGCGTTCGGCACGGGCTTTTTCGGCCAATTGCTCTGCCACGTAAGCTTCTTCGAGCGCTTTTGCTTCCTGAACTTTTTCAGAAGCAACCGCTAATTTCAAGGCTTCAGCTTCTCTCTGACGACGATCTGCATCGGACTGAGCTATTTCAACTTTGGCATTATTTTCCCCTTTCACGGCCTGAGCGTTGGCTTCCGATGTTTTTACACGGGTATCTCTGTCCGCTTCGGCTTTCCCGATATATTCATCTTTTTTGGCAACGGCAATATTGATTTCACGATCTTTATCAGCCACGGCTTTTCCGGTTTCACCAATTCTTTCCTGTTCGGCAACGCTGATTTTTGCTTCGTTGATGGCTTTTGCAGCCGCTTCTTTTCCAAGAGCTACGATATAACCGGACTCGTCACGAATATCGGTTACATTAACATTTATCAGACGCAATCCAACTTTTTTCAATTCACTGTCAACCGTTTTGGAAATATTATCCAGAAATTTATCGCGATCCGAATTGATTTCCTCAATCGTCATGGTTGCGATCACCAAACGAAGCTGTCCGAAAAGAATATCCTGCGCCAGTTCCTGAATTTTGTCTGCAGTAAGACCCAACAAACGTTCGGCTGCGGTATTCATATTTTCAGGTTCAGTAGAAATAGCAATGGTAAAGCGGCTCGGCACATCGACTCGAATGTTCTGCCGGCTAAGTGCGTTTGTCAGGTTTGCCTCAATCGAAAGTGGTTTCAGATCGAGATAGGCATAATCCTGTATTACCGGCCAGATAAAAGCGCCTCCTCCGTGAATACATCTGGCAGAAGCTCCTCCGGTACGTCCGTAAATAACAAGAATCTTGTCGGAAGGGCATCGTTTGTAGCGCGATACAAGCGCCGAAATCGTTACAAAAATTACTATCGCAGCTACTACGATAAGCAACAATGGTGATGCTAAAGTCATAATTTTCAGATTTTTTCTACAATTAATATATTATCATTTTCTATTTTTACAATTTTCACCGGTGTGTTGGATGGCAGTTTTTCTCCGTCGGTCATGGCCTCCAACTCGTGAACCGAACCATTTACACTGACCATAATCTTCCCTTTTCCTGTTCTTTTCTCAGGAATAGTGAGGTAAACATCAGCCGACTTATTTAACGTTTTACTGATATTGAACGAATCGTCTTCCGCCAGTTTCAGCAATTGACGTATAATGAAAAAGAACAGTAAAACAAATACAATTCCGATAACGACGGCAAGCAAAATAAGAATAGTTTTGTTCTCAATCCCCGAATAAAACGCCACTCCAGACCATCCAAATCCCAACAAAAAATTAATCAGATTTCGCAATGAAAACAATTGAAAGGGGGCTTCCGCATTTGAAAAATCACCATTGAAATCGGCATCTATTCCGTCCATGGAATTTGCTCCGACAAAGGTCATGATTGTTTGTATCAGAAAAATTACCGATGCAGGAATAGCCACAAACCAAAAGGTTTTCATCAGCGGTTCCATTGATGAAAATATTTCCATAAAATTCAGTTTTAAATTTTGTCAAAAATACTAAAAAGAAACAATTTAACAAATAAAACAATCTATTATTTTGTTAATATTTTCAGTTTTACATAAATAATCATATTATATATCCGACTAAATTAATAGGATTATAACTAAAATATCTTGCGGGGAAACATATATTGAACTATCTTTGCAGAATTTCTGACCGACAATCATAACACCTCATAAAAACCACATACAGAGTTGATTATCGATGACGAAAACTAATTGAAACACATGATATTTTCTCCCGAAACTTACAAAATTGCCGATCGTCCCATGATGCCTTTCATCGATGCTGATGAAATATGGAATTATCTGCACACCTCCTCTCCTGCTCCCGAACGGGTGCGCGAAATTATTTCCAAAGCGCTTTCGAAAAAACGATTGAATCTGGAAGAAGTGGCAACGCTGATCAATGCCGATTCTCCGGAGCTGATTCAGGAAATTAAAGAAGGTGCCCGTACCCTGAAACGGAATGTTTACGGAAACCGCATTGTACTTTTCGCCCCGCTTTATGTTGGTAGCAAATGTTCGAATAATTGTACTTATTGCGGTTTTCGTTCGTCGAATTCAAAAGCTGTGAGAAAAACGCTTGACGACAGGGAAATTGTTGACGAAATTACCGCTCTTGAAGAAAACGGGCAAAAACGCCTGATTCTGGTCTATGGCGAACATGCGCATTACAGTCCGGAGTTTATTGCCGAAAATGTGCGGACGGCTTACAGTGTGAAAAAAGGAAACGGCGAAATACGGCGTGTAAACATCAACGCTGCCCCAATGGACATTGACGGATTCAGAGTGGTTAAGGAAGCGGGTATCGGCACTTTTCAGGTTTTTCAGGAAACTTATCATCCCGAAGCTTACAGGGCCTATCATTTAAGCGGCAAAAAAGCCGACTTTGAATACCGCCTGACCTCACTCGACCGTGCGCAGGAAGCCGGACTCGACGATGTGGGTATCGGTGCTTTGTTCGGATTGTACGACTGGCGGTTCGAAGTGATGGCGCTGGTGCGGCACACCAACCATTTGGAGGCCTGCTACAACGTAGGGCCTCACACCATTTCGTTTCCACGTATAAAAGATGCTTCGGGGCTTAACTTTGGCGACAAATATTTTGTAAACGATAACGATTTTGCCCGCCTGATTGCCATTCTGCGACTGGCAGTTCCTTATACCGGTCTGATTCTGACAGCACGCGAGCCGGAAAAACTCCGCAACGAAATTATTCAATATGGTGTATCACAGATAGATGGAGGTACAAAAATAGAACTGGGCAGCTACGCGAAAACCGAAAGCAACACCGACCTGAACAAAGGTCAGTTTAAAATTAATGACGACAGATCGCTGAGTGATATTATCGACGAACTGCTCGAACAGGATATGATTCCTTCGTTTTGTACGTCGTGCTATCGACGGGGACGAACGGGTGAACATTTTATGGAATTCTCGGTACCGGGATTTATTAAACGTTTTTGTACGCCAAACGCCATTCTGACGCTAGCTGAATACATTGAAGATTACGCCAAAGAAGAAACCGCCGCGAAAGGCTGGAGTGCTATTGAAAAAAATATCAATAAACTTGAAGATGAAAAAATAATCACTTCTGTTCGCGAAAAAATTGAGAAAATAAAAGCGGGACAACGGGATTTGTATTATTGATTGGGTTGTTGGTTAATTGGTTAATTGGGAATTGGTTAATTGGTTTGTTGGTTGATTTGTTAATTTGTTAATTGAAAACCGGTTGATTGGGTTATTTAAGCTATTGGTTCAACAAGTTTAAAAGGAATAAATAAAACTATTAATAAACAATCGGTTTTTAATTTTAAACGAATTTTCCAAATCCCGACTAATATACAAATTAACCATTGAACAAATCAACTAATAAACTACCCGACTAATCGACATATAAAAAAAGATGAGCAAAGGAAAAGACATAAAACCACATATAGGAATTTTCGGACGGAGGAATAATGGAAAAAGTTCGTTTATCAATCTTCTGGTAGGACAGGATTTGGCGATTGTTTCAGATCATGCCGGCACCACCACCGACCCGGTTAATAAATCGGTTGAGATTTTTGGTATCGGTCCGGCCATTATTATTGATACTGCCGGAATTGACGACTCAGGCGAATTGGGCGAAAAAAGGGTAAAAAAAACGCTAGAAGTAATCAAAAAAGTTGATTGCGCCATTCTTTTAATCGCCAATAATCAATTCGGTGAATTCGAACAGGATTTAATCAACCGCTTTACCGAATTTGAAATTCCGTACCTGATCGTTCATAACAAATCGGATTTGGAAAAAATAAGTCCGGCTACCACCGATCAGATAAAATCCGTATCAAAATCGGAGATTATTGAATTCAGCACTGTTGCCACCACCAACTACGACGACCTGATTGAACTTATAAAAAGAACTATTCCTACAACCGCTTATCAAAAACCATCGCTGTTCGGCGATCTGGTAAAGCCCAAAGATGTGGTTCTGCTCATAACGCCGGTTGACAGCGAGGCGCCGGACGGGAGAATGATTCTGCCGCAAAATATGGCTATCCGCGACGTACTGGACAACGATTGTATTTGTGTAACCGTAAAAGAAACAGAAATTGAAGATTTTCTGAAATTAGGCATAAAACCGGCTTTGGCTGTTACCGACAGTCAGGCTTTTGGGATGGTTTCAAAACTGATTCCTGAAGATGTTCCGCTTACCGGATTCAGTGTGATTTTTGCCCGTCTGAAAGGCGATTTTGATAAATATCTCGAAGGAACAAGACGCATTTCAAAACTAAATGATGGCGATAAAGTTCTCATTCTCGAGTCGTGTACTCATCAGGTAAGTTGCGACGATATAGGGCGCTTCAAAATTCCCAACTGGCTGACAAAATTCACCGGAAAAAAATTAGAGTTTACAGTGGTTTCAGGACTTTCCGGAATAAAAGGCGATATTTCGGATTATTCGCTGGTAATTCAGTGCGGAGGATGCATGGTTACCCGTAAGCAACTTCACAGCAGGCTGAAACCGGCTGTTGACAGGGAAATTCCGGTAACTAATTACGGACTGGCAATCGCATACATGCATGGGATTTTCGACCGGGCAACAGCGCCGTTCAAATTACCCCTATCCCCTAAAGAGGAATTTTAACTGTTGATTTTCAAATAAATGGGCATTAAAGAGATATTAAAAAAACCGGGATTTACGAAGGCGGACATTGTTCAGCTTTTAAATGCAGAAGGTGAAGAAGCAAAAATTCTTTTCCATCATTCGGCAAAAATAAAAGAAGAAAATGTTGGCAATACAGTTTATTTGCGCGGTTTGATTGAAATGTCCAATGTGTGCGACAAGGATTGTTTGTATTGTGGCATTCGGAAATCAAATGAACTCACCAACCGGTATTCACTAAACGAAACCGAGGTACTGAATGCCATAAAATTTGCCTACGATAACCGATACGGTTCTGTGGCTATCCAGTCGGGTGAATTGTGCAGTACTGCTTTTACCAGCAAAATCGACAACATAATCGCCGAATCCAAAAAACTCACGAACGGTGAAATCGGCATTACGCTTTCGTGTGGTGAACAGAGCGAAGAAACCTACCGGAAATGGTTTAACAGCGGCGCTCATCGTTATCTTCTCCGGATTGAATCTTCCACTAAAGAATTGTACACTAAAATTCATCCCAACAATAGCAACCACGACTTTAACAACCGTCTGACCACACTTAAAACACTGAAAAAAATCGGGTATCAGGTGGGAACGGGCGTTATGGTGGGACTGCCTTTTCAAACTGTCGAACATCTGGCCGATGATCTGCTGTTTATGAAGGAGTTTGATATTGACATGTGCGGAATGGGGCCGTACATTGAGCACAAAGACACACCGCTTTATGAATTCAAAGACAGTTTAATACCACTGAATGACCGGTTTAAACTGACGCTGAAAATGATTGCCGTTTTGAGAATCATGATGCCGGACATCAATATCGCCGCCACAACAGCACTTCAAACCATTGATAAAATGGGACGGGAAAAAGCCATCCGGATTGGTGCCAACATACTGATGCCAAACATTACCCCGGGAAAATACCGCGACAGTTACGCCCTTTACGAAAACAAACCCTGTACCGACGAAAATGCGGACGACTGCAAAAACTGCATTGACGTCCGCATTAATATGGTGAACCACGAAGTGGGTTATGCCCATTGGGGTGATTCTAAAAGATACGCGAAAAGGAAGTGACAATTAATATGTTGTCACATAATTCGATCTTAAATTTGCATTGAACTCTTTTTGTCCGGCTAATTCCGTGCTGTCATTACCGCACACAGGATTATATTTCCCTACAGGTAAATCCGATAAAGTGTAAGCATTGCAAATTTTAGCCACATCGGTATATTTAGTGGCAGCTGTATTTACTGCGCTTAATGCCGCACTTGCCAACAATCCCACCAAACCTCCGCCATTAACGGAAACACTGGCATCATAAACAATAGTGCCTTTTCGGGAATATAAAACTTCATTTGTTTTAGTAGATTTTATAACATACTCCACTTCAACAATAACCTGTGCAAGAGCCGTTTTATTCCACGAATTAATGATAGTAAACAATGCCATATCAGCACCAAAAACGTCTCTGAACTTTCTCAGTGGAGCATCTATAAACAATTCCGAATCGTAGGCACTTTCACTTTTTAAAACTTCCATAGATAAAAACGGAGGAATCACATAATATCCGGCATTAGCCAAAGGAATAAATAATGTGGAATGGAAATATTCTTTTGCATCAACATTAGTGCTCCTGTTGATTGGTGGCATAATTAAAACAGAAACCGGTTTTTCTTCATAAATTGACTTATAAGCTGTTCCTTTGGTTATTTTTGGGCCAGTAGTGCATGAACTCAGGATAAAACCAATCACTAATATGTATAAAAGTTGCTTTTTCATTTCTCGAATTTTTTAAGGATTTGACTTACAAAGATGGACGACTCAGGATATAATGTTGCTTCCATTTTCAACATTTTCACACCTTCTTCAGTTTTGCCGGTCTGAATCAGCAAAAATCCATAATCGGCATAAACACCGGGAGGCACTGTTTGACGCGTTCCCGTTTGTTTATCAATAATTTTTTTATAAGTCGCCAGTAAATCATCCTTGGATTTATCATCCATGTTTTTCAGATAATTATAGCTTGTGATACTGTAATTTGACCACGAATAGAGGGTCTTGGGCGCAGTGCATGACACTATCATCATAACTGCAAAAAATCCGAATAACAAGTACTTTTTCATTAGATTTGTGAGATTAATTATTTTACATACAAATTTATTTTGCGGGTTTCCTGAACGCCAATAAAATATACATCTTTAGAAATTGAATTGCCATTGTATAAAACCTCAATTGTATGATTGCCCGGTTTTACTTCATATCTTGTTGATTTCATTTTGTTCTTCCCGATAGGATTCGCAGAAATCTCAAATTTATTTTCATTGTCAACTATTGCTTCGAACTTACCGGTGTTCTTACTTAAGTCAGTATAAAATTCCAGAAAACTGACATTCTGCATCCCGGAAACAGTGGTTTTAGCAGGGACACAAGCTGCAAGAATCAGTATTATCGAAACAAACGAAATAAGTTTTTTCATAATAATTATTTTTTTTCTGTTATGTAATAATCCGATATATTGTCTTTATCTATTGAACCATCAACAAATTCCACCATAGAAAATTCATTCTGAGGATTGTCGCCGCCAATATAAGTTATCTTCACCTGACCCACCTTTTTACCCGGCAGATCCATCATCATACCGGTCTGAGGATTTTTTATGCGTTTTCCTTTTAAATAAACGTCAAAAAGCTGACCGTCTCTCAATCCCTGACTTTTTCCTCCGGAAATCAAAATTCCGTTATCGTCGAATGAAAGAAAATAAGACCTCCAAGGACGTTCCATACAATTCCTTTCAATATTTTCCACCAGTTGCGAAATAGCTACAGAAATCGCTTTGTCATTCAAACTTGCATCATAATCAACCTGCTGTCCATAGCCCAATACAGTTTTATTTGTGGTTTCCGCTTCGCCTTTGGCTTCTTCCGAATAAA
>MTLE01001474.1_pt1 | contig 13380 bp, 8 predicted proteins | sample 1982461 | NCBI WGS metagenome assembly MTLE01 (sample SAMN05712605, study PRJNA340218) | biofilm metagenome | isolation source: sample SPL anode biofilm adapted to -200 mV | place: USA | collected 2012-02-03
CAGCTTGTCGTCCGAATAATCGGGACTCATGGGATGGCTTGTCGAAATATACAGACCTTCTTCACGAATAAACATTACAGCCGAATTGTACTGGTATTCCGGGAAAAGGGTTTCGCCGATTGTGTTAAAATCCTGATCCAAAATTATTATGGAAAACTTCTTTCGACCGTACATGAGAAGTTCCATCGTTCTTACATTCTTTTCTATTTCGGTCTCCGGATAAGCTATTCTATAGTATACATTCCGATATTTGTCGTAAATAAGATTCCCGTAATTGGGATTTTCACACATCTCCTTTTCTGTAAGCTCATAATCGTTCAACAGCTTTACCTTATCGATGTATTTGCTTTTTACCTTTACGCGACGTATTGATTGGTGATCTGGAGATACAACGTATATATCTTCGTCGTAATAAAAAGCATAAACAAATCTTCTCCCATCGAAGCATCTGCTTACATCATTCTCTATCCCCGAAAGCTTTGCCTTATTATCAGCTCCGGGAAAAGTTGGGTATTCAAATCCGGTTAATGCGTGCACCGTACGATCCGACAGGTCAATGTATGCACAAACAGGCTTCTTTTCTGCCCATCTGTTACAAGAAGGCATAATATAAAGTTTGTTGTCGATGTTTATTATGGGTTTATAAACAAACGATATTGCGCAATAATTCTCCAGTAAAATACTATCTTGTGCCTTATCGTAGGGGAAACGGTCAATTATCTTTGCATCACGGTTTATCAATGTTATTGTACTGCCGTATGAAGTTATAAAAATACTATCCGGAGATTGAATATAGTATCCTGTATAAAAACCTACCCCGTTGTTTCCTTCCACCTCCGGATTTACCACCATGGCCAATTCCCGCGTGTGGATATCGTAAAAGAGGATCTCATTCTGACCGGGATTTTGGAAAGTAAGGTACTCTCTGCCCGCAGAATCGGTAAAGAGAGACATTACATTGATGGAAGATTTTGTATGGTTGTTTAGCTTGAACGTTACAACCTTATCCGATTCTTTCAATAAAAAGGATGTCTTCTTATTTGAGGTATTGCTTTGGCAAGATATCAAGGTTAAAAAAAGCAAGATAAGGGCTATGTGTTCTTTCATAATTTATACGATGTAGTTATTTGACAAATCTAATTTATTTAATCAACTTATCAAACAAAACATACAAAAAATACCTGACATATTATTTTTTTAAGAATATGTCAGGTATTTTTTGTTTTTATCTCCTTAAGGTAAGATGTAGATGATGCTCTTGGCAACTCCCAATCTTTTTATTTTGGACGCCTCAGTAAGAGTTTTAAGGTCTTTTATTGCCGCATAACGGGTACAGCCGTTAAGAGTAATGCACTGGGTGGAAGTTATACTGGTCTCCTTAGCCAGGAAATCGAGAATTCTTTGTTGCCGTTGCTGCGGAGTTAATGGGTTTTCGTTTCCGGAAGGCTCTCTTTTCATGGTCATTGAGACGAATTTCTGCTTAAGTTCGTTTGCACACCGGAAGTTTACCTTCTTGAAACGGACCGATGCCGAGCGTATTTTTCTATCTCCGGTAAGCTGTTTCGGGCAGGATACTGAAATGGAAAAATGGCCTATCTTATCCAGATTTACGATATTTCCCTCTTTAAGGTGTACGCTGATCATGTAGGAAAGATTGTCGAGCACGCTTATAACATCGCCGGTGGAAACGGACGACATGGTGGCCAGTTCGCGTGCAAGCTGTTCGGTCTGAATGGTTCTTCCGGGCACAATCCGCGCATGAAACGTTTCTTGCTCACTCTTGTTCCCTTTGGGCGGATTTTTGAATAGGTTATACTTTGCTGCCATAGTTATAAATTATTACGTTTAGTTTATGTTTAAATTTCATTGGTTAAGTGAACAAATCGTCTCACAGTTGTCAAAATGCATTTCGACAATTGTCGTAATGCATTACCACATATATCAAAATAGATTTCGACATATGTCAAACGATTTGTACACTTAATGCAAATATAATTAATCCTATTGATTTACAATTAGTTTACCCAGTAAAAAACACTATTATTGTAAATAAAAATTATGGTTTACGTTGCGGGCGAATTTTGATTAATGACAGATGACAGATAGATGATAGATGCAAAAAGGCATCTGTCAGCTTGTATCATCTTGTTTTACAGAGAAGTAGACCCTAAAAATGATAGATGACAGATAGTTTTTAAAAATTCAGAACCTAATGGCAGAGTATTTGGTTTTAAATTATATATTGCACTTTCAATCAATCAAATACGATCCTATGAAACGAAGAGAATTTATTCATGCCGCTGCTTTAGGTAGTTTGGCACTCAGCATTCCGCAGGTAAGGGCTTTCGGATCCAACTGGAGCAACAATTTCGAGCTACCTAAACGGGTTTTAGGCAGAACGGGCGAGCGGGTTTCGTCCATTGCTTTCGGGGGTATTATGTTGAATGATCATTCGCCGGAATTTGCCAAAGAAATTGTTTCAAAGGCAATAGAGTTGGGGGTTACCTATTTTGATGTGGCACCCAGTTACGGTAATGCAGAGGCGAAGTTGGGTCCGGCCCTCAAACCATACAGAAAGAATTGCTTCCTGGCTTGCAAAACACACGAAAGAGGCAGTGAGGGTGCGGAGAAAACATTGAACCAGTCGCTTACCTATCTTGAGACAGATTACTTCGACCTGTTTCAGCTGCATGCAATCACTACGCGCGATGATGTGGAGAAGGCTTTTGCTCCGGGCGGTGCCATGGAGGTGATCGAGAAAGCAAAACAGGATGGTAAGATACGTTATGTGGGTTTCTCGGCTCATTCGGTTGAAGCGGCTCTGCTTGCCATGGAGAAATATGATTTCGACACAGCTATGTTTCCCTTGAATTTCGCATGCTGGAACGCAGGTGATTTCGGTCCGCAGATTTATGAAAAAGCATTGTCGCGCAACATGGGTGTTATCGCACTGAAGGCTATGGCGCTTACGGCCAACAAACCCGGACAGGAAAAGTACGACAAAAATGTATGGTACCAGCCGGTAACCGACGAAGAGACCATGAAGCTGGCCTTGAAATTCACCCTTTCGAAGGAGATTGCTACAGCCATTCCTCCCGGAAAATCGACATTGTTTCTAAAAGCCATCGAATTTATGAAAGACTATAAGCCCATTACACCACTTGAGTCTGAAAAACTGATGGCGCTGGCTGCTCAAACGCCTCCATTATTTGCCAACAAATAGAGTTAAACACTCAATAAAGTGGCAGCTTTTATGTTAAAAACAGATTAAAATTCTATTTTTGACCACATTTTTTAGGATTATTTCACTATAAAACACAGAAAAGATTACATTTGGAACAGTATTTGCAATTTTTGGAACTAGAATCTTTATGAAATTAGTTCTTACTTTGTGAATCGAAAAGTAAAAATAAGAATACAACCAAACAATAGGTAGTTTTATGAGCAAAGAAAAAAGAAGATTGTTTACGGCATCCGTTTCGGTAGCCGCAGTATTGTTTTTGTGTTTATCACTCAATTCTTGCGGGAAGCAAGACCAGCAAAGAGGTCAGCAAATAAAAGAACTGGCTGTAATAACTCTATCGGGTGCGGATGTTGAACTTAGCAGTTCGTATCCGGCTGTAATTAAAGGAAAACAAGACATTGAAATCCGTCCGCAGGTATCGGGCTTTATCACCCGGCTGGCTGTAGATGAAGGTTCTGTCGTTAAAAAGGGACAGACCTTATTTATTATCGACCCTGTTCAGTACGAAGAGGCTGCCAATGCAGCCCGGGCATCGGTACAAGTGGCCAAGGCCAATGTTGCAACCGCCGAGCTTACTGCACAGAATAAGCGCGAACTGGCTAAGAACAACATTATCGGTGCTTACGAATTGCAGATGGCAGAGAATTCGCTGTTGTCCAGCAAAGCTGTATTGGCACAGGCTAATGCCCAGCTTATCAGTGCCGAGAAGAATTTGTCGTACACCCGCGTATCCAGTCCGTCGGACGGTGTTGTGGGAAGTATTCCTTTCCGTGTAGGTAGTCTGGTTAGCCCAAGCATTGCCACTCCTCTTACCACGGTATCGGATATTTCGGAAATGTATGCCTATTTTTCGATGACCGAGCGTCAGTTGCTTGGCTATACCTCGACCGGTACTTCGTCTAAAGATATTCTGAATACGATGCCTGCTGTTAAGCTTAAACTGATTGACGGAAACTTATATGCCGATAGCGGTAAGGTTGAAACCATGAGTGGTGTGATTGATCAGGCAACCGGATCGGTAAGCATCCGTGCCAGATTCCCAAACAAGAACCATATCCTTCGAAGCGGCGGTACCGGAACTGTAGTGATTCCGGCAAAGATGACCAACTGCATTGTTGTTCCGCAGAAGGCTACTTTCGAGATTCAGGACAAACGTTTTGTTTATGTGGTGGACGAACAGTCTACTGTTAAAAGTACTCCTATTGAAATATTCACTTTGGATGATGGTAAGAACTTCGTTGTTACTTCGGGTCTGAAGGCCGGCGATAAGATTGTTGTAGAAGGCATCTCTTCGCTTAAAGATGGTATGCAGATCAAAGCGGTAACTCCGGATCAGGCTGCCGCAAAAAATACCGGAGCTAATAGTCCTGCCCAGGGAGCTTCGAAATAAGGAAGTGAATACTAAAACAGAAAAATATGAAGTTAGATAGATTTATTAATCGCCCCGTACTCTCGACGGTTATCTCCATTTTTATCGTCATCCTGGGTATACTGGGGCTTGGGTCGCTGCCTGTTGAGCAGTACCCGGATATTGCCCCTCCTACTATTTCGGTAAGTACCTCTTATACGGGTGCCAATGCCCAGACTGTAATGAATAGTGTTATCACTCCTCTGGAGGAGTCGATCAACGGGGTGGAGAACATGATGTATATGACATCTTCTGCATCCAACGACGGGATGGCACAGATTCAGATTTATTTCAAGCAGGGAACCGACCCCGATATGGCGGCGGTAAACGTGCAGAATCGTGTATCGAAGGCTTTGGGTCTGCTGCCTGCCGAGGTTACCAAGGTGGGTGTTATTACGGCCAAACGGCAGACAAGTATGTTGATGGTGCTTTCGTTAAACAGTCCGGATAACAAATACGACCAGACGTTTATTCAGAATTATGCCAATATCAATGTTATCCCGCAGATTATGCGTGTACCCGGTGTAGGGGATGCGATGGCTCCGGGTGCTCGTACGTACACAATGCGTATCTGGCTGAAACCGGAGGTTATGGCGCAGTATAAGCTGATGCCTAATGATATAACGGCGGTTTTGGCCGAACAGAATATCGAGGCGGCTCCCGGACAGTTTGGAGAGAACGGCGGTCAGTCGTTTCAGTATATTATGAAGACTAAAGGTAGATTGCAGCAAACAGAAGAGTTTGAGAATATTGTGGTTAAAGCTACAGCCGACGGACAAGTTCTCAGACTGAAGGATGTTGCCCGTGTAGAACTGGGTGCCCAATCGTATACAGTGAACACCTACACCAACGGTCATCCGGCTACTGTTATGATTATCTTCCAGACTCCGGGTTCGAACGCTACGGAAATTATCGGTAATATTAAAAGTCTGATAAAAGATACCGAAAAGGAATTGCCGGAAGGGTTGAAGTTTGATGTTCAGATGGACACAAGCGACTTCCTGTACGCTTCTATAAACAAGGTGTTAAGTACGTTGCTTGAGGCCTTTATCCTGGTGGTGCTGGTTGTATACATTTTCCTTCAGGACTTCCGTTCTACGCTTATTCCAACCATTGCAATTCCGGTTTCGCTGATCGGTACCTTCTTTATGTTGTACCTGTTTGGGTTTAGTGTGAACTTGCTTACATTAAGTGCCCTCGTGCTGGCCATTGCGATTGTGGTCGATGATGCGATAGTCGTCGTCGAGGCGGTGCATGCCAAGCTGGACCAGGGGTATAAGTCGGGTAAACAGGCTTCGCTGGATGCGATGAGCGAGATATCGGGTGCGATCCTTTCTATTTCGCTTGTGATGATGGCCGTATTTATCCCTGTAAGCTTTATGAGCGGAACATCCGGGGTATTCTATCGCCAGTTTGGTATAACCATGGCTGTGGCTATCGGCTTCTCTGCCTTGAATGCCTTGACGCTGAGTCCGGCTTTGTGTGCGATTTTCCTGAGTCCGAAACATGGTGAGGGTGAAAACGGCAAGCGTAAAAGCTTTATTGATCGTTTCCATATTGCGTTCAATACTTCGTATGATATGCTTTTGGATAAATACAAAGGTGGTATCACCCGGATTATCAATCACCGCTGGCTTTCGATGGGTCTGGTTGTGGTAAGTATCGTTGCGCTTGTATTTTTTATGAAAACAACTCCTTCCGGAATGGTTCCGAATGAGGATACAGGTACATTTATGATGGCTGTAAACATGGCTCCGGGTACATCACTCGAACGTACCGAGGCTGCCATGGCCGAGGTGAATGAAATTCTGAAGGCTAATCCCCTGATCGATATCAGTACCCAGATTAGCGGGTACGGGCTTTTATCCGGTAGCGGTAGTTCGTATGGTACCTATTTCTGCCGACTCAAAAACTGGGACGAGCGTAAAGGTAAAGGGCAGGATGTTAACAGCGTTATCGGTATGTTGTATCAGCAAACGGCTAAGGTTAAGGATGCCCAGATATTTATATTCGCTCCGCCTATGATTACGGGTTATGGTGCGACCAGTGGTTTTGAAATGCACCTGGAAGATAAAACCGGGGGCGACCTGAATCAATTCTTCGGCATCACGCAGGAGTTTATGGGTAAACTGATGCAGCGTCCGGAGGTGGCGGTTGTACAAACTTCGTTCAATCCAACCTTCCCTCAGTACCTGGTTGATGTGGATGCTGCCAAATGTAAGCAGGCGGGCATCAGTCCGAGCACGGTGTTAACCACGCTTCAGGGATATTACGGTGGTATGTATGTGTCTAACTTCAACCGGTTTGGTAAGTTATATCGTGTATACATCCAGGCTGATCCGCAAGACCGTATTAACCCGGAATCGCTCAACAAGATATTTGTTCGTAACGGAGCCGAGATGGCGCCTATCTCTCAGTTTATGACGCTTACCAAAGTGTACGGACCTCAGGTTATCAACCGTTTCAATATGTACACATCCATTGGTCTGAATGGTGCCGCGGCTCCGGGATATACATCCGGACAGGCTATCAAGGCTATTGAAGAGGTGGCTGCCGAAACTTTGCCGGTTGGTTACAGCTACGAATTTTCGGGGATGACCCGCGAAGAGCATAGCACGGGTAGCGGAACTACAGCCATTGTGTTTGCATTGTGTCTTATATTCGTTTACCTGTTGCTGAGTGCCCAGTACGAAAGTTATATTTTGCCTTTGGTTGTTATTTTATCCATTCCGTTCGGTCTGGCAGGCAGCTTTGTTTTTGCTCAGCTGTTTGGATTGGAAAACAACATTTATATGCAGATTGCCTTGATCATGTTGATTGGTCTTCTGGCCAAGAATGCGATCCTGATTACGGAGTTCGCACTGCAGAGAAGGAAATCGGGTATGAGTATCAAGTGGTCGGCCGTATTAGGTGCCACCGCCCGTTTACGTCCTATTCTGATGACTTCGCTGGCCATGATTATCGGTCTGCTTCCGCTGATGTTCGCTTCGGGTGTTGGTGCAAACAGTAACAAAACGCTGGGGGCAGGTGCTGTAGGCGGTATGCTTATCGGTGTGATATTCCAGATATTTGTGGTACCCGGATTGTTTGTGGTATTTGAATACCTGCAGGAAAAGATCAAACCGATCGAGAAAACGGGTATGGATGTAGAAGAGGTTGTACCCGAATTGGCACAGTATAGTAATATTGATAAAGAATAACAGCATGAAAATACAAATCATAGGATGGATGTGTGCAACGGCTCTGCTGAGCAGTTGCCACATCTACAAATCATACGAACGGCCCGAGGTGCAAACCGCCGGGGTGTATCGCGATACGGTAAGTGTAAACGATACCCTGGTTTCTGATACGGCCAACTTTGGAAACCTTCCCTGGAAGGAGGTTTTCCGCGATGCCAGACTTCAGGCGCTGATTGAGCAGGGACTGGCAGAGAATATAAGTATGCAGACGGCTTTACTGCGTGTTGAACAGGCTAAGGCCGGATTGCTTGCGGCCCGCCTGGCTTTTGCTCCGTCGCTTGCTCTTACACCCAATGCGTCTGTAAACAGTTTTGACGGCAGTAAGGCGATTCAGACTTATTCGTTGCCTGCCAGTGCCAGTTGGGAGATTGACTTGTTTGGTAATTTGATGAATGGCGCGAAAGGGGCTAAAGCCGGGTTGCTTGAATCGGATGCATACCGCCAGGCTGTGCAGACGCAGGTTATCGCCAACATTGCCAACAGCTATTATACCTTGCTGATGCTTGACAAGCAGCTCGAAATTACAGAGAAGACAGCTACTACCTGGGGCGAGCAGGTAAGGGCTATGAAGGCGTTGAAGAACTTGGGTATGACCAACGAAGCTACCGTGGCTCAAAGTGAGGCTTATTACTATCAGGTACAGGCTTCGCTGCCGGAGATTCACCGTCAGATCCGTGAAACGGAAAATGCCCTTTCGCTGTTGCTGGGACAGACTCCGCAACGTATAGACCGTGCTACGCTGGAGGAACAGGAAATGCCGGATACTTTTTCGGCGGGTGTTCCTTTGCAGCTGTTATCGAACCGCCCGGATGTAAGGCAGGCCGAAATGGCTTTGGCCAGTGCCTATTACGCAACCAACCAGGCCCGTTCTGCCTTTTATCCAAAGATTACCTTGAGCGGATCGGCGGGGTGGACCAACAGTGCGGGAGGTATGATCGTAAATCCGGCCAAGTTCCTGGCTTCGGCTGTAGGTTCGCTTACACAACCGCTGTTTGCCAAGGGTCAGAATATTGCCCGACTTAAAATATCCAAAGCTCAGCAGGAAGAGGCCCGTCTGGCTTTCGAACACAGCATCCTGAATGCCGGTACGGAGGTGAGCAACGCGTTGTTCAAGTACAAAGCGGCAGGCGAAAAGCGTACACAGCGCGAGATGCAGATCCAATCGTTGCGTAGCGCGGTAGATAAAACCAAGCAGCTTATGCAGCTTAGTTCTACCAACTACCTGGAAGTGCTTACGGCGCAGCAATCGTTGCTGAACGCAGAACTTTCGGGTGTTAAGGATAGTTTTGATCAGATCCAGTCTGTTGTGAGCCTGTATCAGGCGCTTGGCGGTGGCAGAGGCGAAAGTAATTTTAAATAATCAGGATATGAATAATACAATTAGTCCACTGGCATTTGTCAGCCCCGAAGCAAAACTAGGCGAGGGTGTTACCATTCATCCTTTTGCTTACGTTGATAAAGATGTTGTAATTGGAAACAATTGCACCATCATGCCTTATGCCAGTGTGTTAAGTGGTACCCGGATGGGAAATGGCAATCAGGTTTATCAGGGAGCTGTACTGGGTGCCACTCCCCAGGATTTTACCTTTCATGGGGATGAATCATTTCTCGAAATAGGCAACGACAATGTTTTCCGCGAAGGGGTATTGGTAAGCCGGTCGTCGCATGCGGGAGGAAAAACCGTAATCGGAAACAAGAACTTCCTGATGGAAGGAGTGCATGTTTGTCACGACAGCCGTATTGCCGATCATTGTGTAATAGGTATCAAGACCTTGGTTTCGGGCAACTGCATCATCGACTCGCACGCTATTCTGAGTTCGATGGTAATCATGTTCCAGGATACACACGTTGGAGAATGGAGTATGGTTCGCGGTGGAGCCCGTTTTAAGAAGGATGTCCCTCCTTTTGTTGTAACCACTGCCAATCCCACCTCCTATTACGGTGTAAACGTGAAGGTGCTTGAATACAATAAATTTCCCGAAAAGGTTATAAAGCACATAGCCCATGCCTACGAAATTATTTACCATGCAAAGGTAAGTGTTACGGATGCATTGATTAGAGTGGAAGAAGAGGTGCCGATGAGTGATGAGATCCGTTCGTTGGTTAAATTTATCAGAAGCTCGGAAAAAGGTATCGTCTGATGTTTCTGAGTTTCTAAATGCAACTTCAGGCAAGAAGGTCCGGGCTGGTTTCAGCTCCGGACCTTTTTTATGTCCGCTTCCCTGCCGGACATCTTGTTTTAGTTTTGGACTACTTATGAGTGCTTTTCTACATGCGGGATGCTTCCAGCATGGATCCGAATTTGGAAAGATCGTCTACAATTACATCGGGTTTCAGTTCGGACTTCTCGGCATCTTCCAGGGTGCTCTCTCCCGAAAGTACCAAAACACCCAATGTTCTGGCTTCGTATGCCATACGGATATCGGTATAGATACGGTCGCCCACCATGGCAACCTCCCAGGGGTTAAGGCGATGCTTTTGCAATATACCTTCCAGCATTCTGGGATCCGGCTTCCCGATTACCATATCGGGTTTGCGACCGGTTGCCTCTTCCAGACAAGAACATATAGCACCGCAGTCCACCAGAATATTGGGAGTGTCGGTGGGACAAACTTTGTCGGGGTTGGTTGCCAGATAGGGAATCTGCTTGGATATCCACCAGGCTGCCCTGCACAGACGGGAATATACAAGGGATTTGTCGAAACCCACAACAACCGCGTCGGGCTTATCGTCTGCACTGTCTGCCGTCAACTCGAAGCCTGCCGCCTCGAATTCGTCCATCATACTGGGTGTTCCCAATATAAACAGCCGTTTTATCTCCGGATAGTTGTTTTGCAGGTACTGAATGGTTGCCACTGCCGTTGTATACATTTCGTCTCTTTTAACCGGAATACCCATCGCCTCGAGGTGCAACAGATAATCTGCTATGCTTTTAGACGGATTGTTGGTCAGGAAAGAATAGCCGATACCCAATTTATCCAGTTTCTCTAAAAACGAGATGGTAAAGGGAAACAGCGTGCTTCCGTTATAGATAGTTCCATCCATATCCAATGCTACGTGTTTGATGTTTTTCAAACGTTCGTGCAACTGAATGAATGAATTGATCTTCATTTTATGTATGTATCTGTTTATTGTAAATTCCATTGTTCTAAGTTATTTAGTTCCATATCCATCTGCTTTCGCATTCCATGCAAGCATAAACACAAGTGTACCTGTAATACCTATCCCGATCAGCACGCTTATAGCCAGGCTCCATCCGTAGTTGGTAGCCAGATAACCTAGTCCCCATCCAGAGACCAGTGTGCTTGCATAGCCGAACAATCCCGTAAACCCTCCGGCTGTTGCCGCGGCACGCTTGGTGGCCATATTAGCCGCTGCAATACCTACCAGAGCCTGCGGACCATAAATAAAGAATCCTGCAGCCATAAGGAGCAGTGAGGCAAGCCACATGGGCGGAGTATCCAGCAGCCAAAATAAAAAGATAAACAGGGTGGCAAATCCCATACAGAAAACGCAGACTCTTGGCGAACGGCCGCCAAAGAAACGGTCGGTTGCCCATCCGGCTGCCAGCATTCCTATTATACCTGATATTTCGAAAGCAGCCACCATCCATCCCGCATGTTCGATGGATACCCCCTTCCACTCACTAAGCAATGTTGGTCCCCAGTCAAGTACTACGTAGCGGATTACATAGACAAAGAAATTGGCTACGGCAATTACCCAGATGTAAGGATTCAGAAATACCTGCTTACGTACAAATGCCTTAAACTCGGCCGATGTATCCTCGTGTTCGGCCTCCTCTTTGGTAAGACCTTCGGGAACCAGTGCCGGCAGACCAACCGACTGCGGGGTATCTCTCATGGTAAACCACACACCTACCGCACCCAGCAGAGCGATAATGGAAGGTACGAAAAAGCACCACCTCCAACCCAGCGAGACCACATACCCGCATACAATTACAACCAACCCGGCCCCGATGGAGTGAGAGGTATTCCATACAGACATTTTGGTTGCCAGTTCTCTGGGCGGCACCCAATGGGTAAGCATCCTGGCACAGGGAGGAAATCCCATTCCCTGAAACCAGCCGTTCAGCATCCACACGATACCGAATACCAATACCGCCGAGCTGAAGCCAAACACCACGTTACAAATGGCGGATAACACAAGTCCCGTTACCATAAAATAGCGTGCGTTCACTCTGTCGCCTATAAATCCATTGATAAATTTGGACAGACCGTATATTAATCCGTGCAGGGTTAGAAACAATCCCAGCTCGGTTTTCGTAATACCCAGGTCTGCTTGCATGGCAGGCATGGCTATGCTAAGGTTTTTACGTACAAAATAAAAAAGAGCATATCCGATCATCGTTGCTATGATGGTACGTGTTTGCCAATATTTAAAACGTTGTGATGTAGCTTGGTCCATGTGATTTAAATGATAATAAAGTTTGTTATTTGTCTGTCTCTTCTAAGGTTATATATGTTTTTTCATGCGGCCGGTTACTTTATTTCCCAGATTCCGTCTGCTCCGAAAAGCTGATCCAGCCAGGTATCCAGGTATCCTGTACGAACCGCCAGGTCGAGAACTGTGTACCTGCGGCGGATGTATTGAGCCCGGACAAAAGCTTCGCGTAATCGTGAACGCGAAAGCCCGATCTGTTCCGGTTCTACGGGTGCTCCCACCCGTTCGAGTCGCCGTCTCAGTTCGGATAACGGGAGAAGCTGACTGCGAAGGCGGCTTCTGATTTCTGCCCAATTGCTTTTCAGCAACTGGAGCTGCTCCCTCAGTTCATCGGCCGGAATATACTTAGCTCCGGTTTCCTGAACTCCGATAAGCGGGAAGTCGGTTCCTTCGAAAAGCTTCAGGGCACGGGCATCCGACTCGTCTCTGTCCGGCCAAAGCCGGCAGGCTTTTTCAACATCCAGCTCACTTAGATCGGTCTGCAGTACCTGTTCGTAGAAAGCGGTTACTGCTATCGTTCCTATGCTGACCTGAAATCCATGGGATACATGTTCGCCGTGATTGAGGAAATGTTCCATATTCCACAGGTGACTGAACTGATGTTCTGCTCCGGAAGCCGGTCTGCTGGATTGAGTAGCCTGCATGGCAAAACCGCCAAGCATCAATCCTTCAATCAGTTTGCCGATAGCCTGTTCGCTCCCTGCCGCAATCCCTTCCGGATCCGACAAAGCACCGGGCAGTCCGTCTTGCACAACCGACCAAGCCCTTTTGTCTATCGCCTCCACCTGTAAGGCATCGGCCAGAATCCAGTCGGCACCCGCTGTTACTTTGGCAAACAGGTCGGCATAGCCGGAGGCCGTCATTTGCGGGGGAGCTTTACGTATGATGTCGGTATCTGCCAGACAGGCCTGTGGAGCAGGACATCCGAATGTCTGCTTGGCTCCATCAGCCGTTATTGAAGCACCGAAGGCGGTGTAGCCATCCATGGAGGCAGCTGTTGCCACACACATATAGCGGCGGTCTGCCTG
>MTLE01005190.1_pt1 | contig 13378 bp, 15 predicted proteins | sample 1982461 | NCBI WGS metagenome assembly MTLE01 (sample SAMN05712605, study PRJNA340218) | biofilm metagenome | isolation source: sample SPL anode biofilm adapted to -200 mV | place: USA | collected 2012-02-03
CGGCCCCCGCTGCCAGCGCTCCCGCCGCCGGCACCGCGACTCGGGCTGCGGTTTCCGCACCTGCCGCGCCGACCAGCACTCGCAGCGCCGCCCCGATGGCTGCCGCCAAGGGCGCCGGAGTTGGCACGATCGATTACGTTTTGTCCATTGCCGCCGCGGTGGCGGCGATTGCCGCTTTGGCGAGCGTGATCATGCTCACCGGCAAGTTTACCCCGTAAGCTTCGCCCATCGCTTTGAATGCCCTGGCGGTTACTCAGCTGCCAGGGTATTATTTTTGAATTATGGCTGCTGCGAACGTGTTACAAATCACCGAAGCCAATTTCCCCGGCGAGGTGCTGAAATCTCCGGTTCCCGTGCTGCTCGATTTTTGGGCGGAATGGTGTGGTCCCTGCAAAGCGCTCTCCCCGGTCATTGACGAACTAGCGGCCGAGTTTGCGGGGGCCGTCAAATTCGGCAAGGTCAACGTCGAGGATCAAGCCCGTTTGGCCGGCCAGTTTGGCATCAGCTCGGTGCCGTCGATGCTGGTATTTAAAGATGGCCAGGTCACGGAGCAAATGGTTGGCCTGCGCAGCAAACGCGATATCAAAACCAAGCTCGAAAGTTACTTGGCCTAAGGTTTTTGCCCGCCGGTGCTGGTGGCCGGCCAAGGGGGAAGTAAGCCCGGCCATAACCCGGGCGTCCTATGCCGCTACTGCTCACACCAAGGCAGTTGAGATACCGGGCCGAACTCTACACCCAGCTCGGTTCGCTGACCGCTGCCGGGGTGGGCGTCATTCAAGCTTGCGAGATGCTGGTGCGCAATCCCCCCGCCCGCTCTTTCCGGCAACCCCTCAAACTGTTGCTGGATCATCTCACGCAAGGCAATAACTTCGCCGATTCTCTAGCCCGGCTGCCAGGTTGGCTCCCCGAGTTTGACATTGCACTCTTACGCGCCGGAGAAACCAGCGGCCGTCTGGACTCCTGTTTCAAAATTCTAGCGACCTATTACGAGGAACGCGCCCAGTTGTTGCGGCAGATGATATCGGATCTCGCCTATCCGTGTTTTCTATTGCATTTTGCGATCCTCATCATCCCGTTTCCCCAAGCGATATTAAGTGGTGGCATTGGCTCCTACTTAAAGCAGGTGCTGGGCATTCTGGTGCCCGTATATGCCTTCGTTTTCATCTTGCTCCTGGCTTGCCAAGGCCGCCATGGCGAAGGATGGCGCGCGTGGATCGAGCGGTTTGGCCGGCTATTTCCATTGTTGGGAGTGGCCCGGCGAGAACTGGCATTGGCGCGGCTTTCGATGGCCTTGGAATCCTTGATTAGCGCCGGTGTGCCCATCATCGAAGCATGGCAGATGGCGGCCAACGCCAGTGGGTCGCCCGCGCTCAAGCGGGCCGTGGCCGGCTGGCTGCCGCAGGTGCGCGCAGGCCGCACCCCGGCGGAAACCGTGCGCGATTGTTCGGAATTTCCCGATGTCTTTGCCAGCCTCTACGCCACCGGAGAGATGAGCGGGAAGCTGGATGACGCGCTCCGGCGCTTGCATGTGCTGTTTCAAGATAATGGAACCCGCAAAATGCGCGCCTTGGCCCAATGGGTGCCGCGTTTGATTTATATCGGTATTTGCCTGGCCATCGGCTGGTATATCGTCAGCTTCTGGCTGGGTTACTTCAGCAGTCTGCAAAAGATCATGCAATAAATCGGCGCGGCTTCGGAATCCGGGTCAAAACTCAAACCGGTCATTCAAAGTCCCGCATTGAGGGCAGCGCGAACGTTCCACATCGGAATCATCCGTATAAACGAACGCGCATTTCTCACAGCGAAAAATGCGGTCTTCGCTCGGGGCCGGCTCGAAACGTTTGCGCAGCATCTCGGAGTAAAGAGCCAGGGCGGAAAGGCCCGCCAGCATCACCGCCACATAAGCCAGGATCAAGGCATCTAAACTCATGGCGCGGATGGGGTTTTCGCCGCCGCAGGCAATGGAGTGGTGCCCCAGCGCACGACGAGCTGGCCCCAGGCTAGCGATTGGTTCTCGCTGTCGGCGATGGCCTTAAAGCGAATTTGGCGGGCCAGCCGGACCGCTTGTTGATCGGCTTCCGGCATGCCCGATTCGTCCCATAAACCCGCTTGCTGCACCAACCCTTGCGGATCGACCCAAATTTGAACCAAGGTTGAATTTGAGGCCGGTTCCCGCCATGGCCATATCGGCCAGGCGGGCATGTAAACCACCGGGCGGGCGCTTAAAGCGCCTTCGATATAGGCGACCGATCCCGTGCGGAGGGGTTCCTCGGTCACCAACGTTTCCAGCCAGCGCCGCACGGGCTTATCGGCGACCGAAGGAAAAGCGATCGTGGCGAGCTGTTGGGGCCAGGATGCACCCGCCGTTTGCAGGGCCAGCGGCAGCGGACGCAAATCGGAGTTATCCACCCAATAATTGGGAGGCTGGGGCAAGGCTTTCAAACTGCTCCAGGCCGCGCCTGAGAAATTCTGCGGGTGGGGCAAGGCAAATAAAGTCGGGTCTAATGCCCCAAGCTCTTGGGCAAAGCCCGAAGTGGGGGGCACTTCCAAGAGGAGATCGGCAGCGGGCGGGTTGGCCCGGGCGTAACGGGGCGCCGGCGTTCGGTCCGAGAGCCAAAAGATCAGGCTGATTTGCGCGGCCAGTAACGCGAGGACCGTGCCCGTCCAGCGATGGCGAGACCAAGCCGGGGTGGCGCTTGCGGGCAAGGCGTTCATGGCTGTTTCTTGCCGGTGGTTTCCGGGCGGGAAGCGAGCAAAACCTTCTTTACACCCGCTTGGTTGGCTAGCCGGGCCACCCGTTGCCAAGAGCCCAAACTGACGGCCTTATCCGCTTGAATCACCAAGGTTAAATCGGGGTGCAGGCCCGCTTCGGTTTTGAGCCGCGTCGTCAAATCCGTTTCCTGGATCATTTGGCTTTCGTAATAGAGCCGGCCATTTAAATCCATGACGATGACGGCCACCGGGCCCGCGATGCCCGGTGACGGACGCTCGGAATCTTCCGGCAATTGAATGAGAATGCCCGGGCGAAACACCAAGTTGGAGTTCAGCAACATGAAGATTACCAACAGGAAAAACACGCCCGCAAACGGGGCGGCTTCCAATTGGCCGCGGAAAATCTTGGCGTTGCGCGGAAACTTCATGATCCCTTCGGATGGTGTTCCGTGACGATATTCAGAATCTCGGTGGCGGCTTTCTCCATATCGAGCACGATGGCGTTCACCCGGCTCACCAAGTAATTATAGCCCGCGTAACAAGGAATCGCGATGGCCAAGCCCAAAGCGGTGCAAATCAAGGCCTCCCAGACGCCGCCGGACAAATCCGCCACGTTCGGATAAGTGGTTTGATTTTGCAGCGTGCGGAACACCTGGATAAAGCCCAGCACGGTGCCCAGCAAGCCCATAAGCGGCGTGATTTGGGCGATGGTGGCCAGCAGGTTCAATTTTTCCTCCAGCCGGGGCACCTCGAGCAGTCCCGCTTCCTCCAAAGCTTCGCGCACGCCCTCGCGCCCGCGATCACGGGCTAGGATTGCGGTTTTGACCAGCCGCGCCACCGGGCCCGGGGTCGCCTCGCAAATGGAGATGGCCTCCACGATGTTATCGCGGCGCACCACGTTTTTCACGCCGTTGATAAACTCGTTGGAGTTGATCTGGGCGCGGTGATAATGCAGGAATCGCTCCAGGAACACGGCGATCGCCACCGCGCTGGCGAGCAGCAACAGCCACATCATGAGCCCGCCGTGCTTCAGTAAAATCGGCACCATGGGCTAGTTATAAACTTCGCGGGGACGTTCGGCAAGCATCGCGAGCAATCCCCGCCTATGGACAAAGCGGCGGTTCTGTTGCATTCTGCGGCTTATGAATGGTGTCAAAATCACCCCGGAGATTATCCGGGAGATGAAAGCGAACCGGCAAGGCGTCCCCGCTTTGACGGTCTACGATTATCCGATGGCTCGCTTGCTCGACGAAGCTGGGGTGCCGATTTTGTTGGTGGGCGACTCCGTGGGCATGGTGGTGCTGGGATATCCGGATACCACTCACGTCACACTGGCCGAGATGGAGCATCACACCCGCGCCGCTGCCCGGGCTAAGCCCAAAGCCTTGCTCGCGGCGGATTTGCCTTTCGGCACTTATTCCACGGTAGCGGACGCCGTGGCCAATGCCAAGCGCCTGCAAGCCGCCGGCGCGGAAGCCGTAAAAGCCGAAGGCGGCCGCGATATTTTGCCTCAAGTGCGGGCGATCATCGCGGCGGGCATTCCGTACCTTGGCCATTTGGGCATGCTGCCGCAACATGTGTTGGAAGAAGGCAAGTATCGTATCAAAGGCAAAAAGGACGAAGAACATGCCGCTTTGCTGGCCGATGCCAAGGCGTTGGATGAAGCGGGCGCTTTCGCCATTGTTTTGGAATTGGTCACTCCCCCCGTGGCGGCGGAAATCAGCCGCGCGATTTCGATCCCTACTATAGGCATTGGCTCTGGCCCAGATTGCGACGGGCAAATCTTGGTCACCCACGATTTAGTGGGCGCCTTCCCGTGGTTCACCCCGCGATTCATCAAGCCGCGCTTGGAAACGGCGGCCCAATCCCGCGAAGCCGTCCGGCAATGGGCGGATGAAGTGGGTCGGCATCCTACAAGCAAACCCTAAATATTGCTCGATATTCGGGGCTCAACTTGACAAGCAGGCAATTGTGCGGCATGGACATATTATGCCAGACCCCATTCTAATCCGGTTACAGCCGCTGGGGAAAACGATTCCCGTAGCCCGGAACACCCCGCTGGCTGACCTCCTGTTTAGCCAAGGGGTCGAATTTCCCTGTGGCGGCCGAGGGCGCTGCCGGGGTTGCCGCATTCAAGTGCTAGAAGGCCAGTTGCCCATCACGGCGGACGATGAACGGCTCCTTAAGGCTCCCGAATTGGCGGCCGGCTGGCGGCTGGCTTGCCGCGCGGTGGCTTCCGAAAACTTGACCCTGAAATTGGCGCAATGGGAAACGCTGGTGCTGGGGGATGATTCGCCCTGCGTCTTCAATCCGCGCGATGGTTACGGTGTGGCCATCGATTTGGGGACCACCACCATCGTCATCCAGTTGTTGGACTTAAAAACGGGACAAGTCTTGGGAGTGCGCACAGCTTTGAATGCCCAGGCGCGTTACGGCGCGGACCTCATGAGCCGCATTCATTACGCCTTAACCCCGGATGGCCGCGAAACCTTGGCGCGCATGGTGCGCGAGCAAATTGGCGCCTTGGTGGAAGACCTCCTCGCCTCCTCGGGCGTAGCTGGAGATTTGTTGGCCGCGATTGTTCTGGGCGGCAACACCGTGATGCACCATATGTTTTGCGGCCTGAATCTGGAGCCTCTTTCCCGGGTGCCGTTTGAAACCGATCAAGATGGTATAGTGCAATTTGCCGGAAATGATCTCGGCTGGAGTTTTTGCCCCCAAACGGCAGTGAACTTTCTTCCGGGCTTGGGTGGGTTTGTGGGCAGCGATATTTTGTGTGGCATCCTCGCCACGGGCATGCACGAACGCCAGGGGCTGGAAGTATTGTTCGACTTGGGCACTAACGGCGAAATTGTGGTGGGCAATAGCGAGCGCCTGCTGTGCGCTTCCACCGCCGCCGGGCCCGCGTTTGAAGGGGCGCGCATCTCGATGGGTATGCGCGCCGCCACCGGGGCCATCTCTGAAGTGGAACTGGCGCAAGGCCAGCTGGCGTGCCGGGTATTGGGTGGCGGGCCCGCGCGCGGACTGTGTGGCAGTGGCTTGGTTGACGCGGTAGCCACCGGTTTAGACCTGGGCGAAGTGCTGCCTTCGGGCCGGATGGCGCGCAAGAACGAGCCGTGGACATTAATGCCGCCAGTCACCTTGATACAAAACGACGTGCGCGAATTGCAACTCGCCAAAGGGGCGATCGCCGCCGGCGCGCGCGTGTTGCTGGCGCAGTGGGGCGCGCGCCCGGAAGACGTGCAGCGCGTGCACCTAGCCGGCGCCTTTGGCAACTACATACGCCGCGCCAGTGCGCGCCGTATTGGCTTGGTTAATTTCGATCCCAACCGGGTGCAACCCGTGGGCAACACCGCCCTGCGCGGCGCCAAAATGGCTTTGTTGCAGGCGGCCGATTTGCGCTTCGAATCGGTGCGCCGGATTTGCCGCCATATCCCGCTGGGGGCCGATGCCCAATTCCAAGACCTATACGCCGAAGAAATGTTGTTTCCCGAAAAATGACGGAACGCTCCCGGCTGTCGCCTCCCTTCACTCAGGTTAGGATTGCGCTATAAATAACCCTCCGTTTTGTAAATGCGCATTCCTCCTCGCGCAGGCAGATTGCGCTTGTTCACAGTTGACTCTTCGGGTGGCGCCGCCGCTGGTCTGGATGGCCCGGCGGCGTTCCCGGCAGCAAAGGATTCGTTATGTTTGCGATGTTTGGTTTGATCGAGCTTGCGTTTGGCTTATTGCTCCTGCCCTTGGCGTTGCTCGCCACGGTGTTTTGGATTTGGATGCTGGTGGATTGCGCGACCCGAGAAAATGGCCAGAACAACGAAAAACTGGTTTGGGTGCTGATCATTTTGTTCGCCCATTTTTTAGGAGCGATCCTGTATTTCTTCGCCCGCCGGCCACAACGCATCCGGCAATTTGGAGCGTAAGGTCCAGCAAATGCCTGGATTCGGCGTATTAATAGGCTTGCTATAATGAGTCTATAGGTATATAGTATCGTTAATCTGAATTAACATTCGTCAGTGTCCCAACGAGGCCAAGTAATCTGCCACGCAATTGTTGCCGTGGTCCACGACCGATATTCTAGGCGCGATTGAGGCATTGAACGTTTTATCGAAGTCGCAGTTTATTTTATCAATATGCCAGGAAAAGGCCGTTTGTTTTTGCAAGTCAGCCATTTGTCCGTCAATTCCCAAGCACCCGATAAGCCGGGTAAAAAAAGCCAGCTGAAGGCTGATTTTAAAGAGCTTAAGCAGTTGGTGGGAGAAATCCGCCCCGATGATGGCGTCGATCCGCGCGAGGAATTCAAGCGGCGGCGCAAAACGATGGGCATGGCGCGCCCCGGCTTTTCGCACGGGGTGCACAAAGAAGAGCAACTGTTAACGCAGGTGCAATCCGCGATTGAATCGGCCCTGCAGTGCGCGCGGGAGCCGCTGCTCAATCAGCTCGAGGTGCGCGAAGTGGTGAAGCAAGGCGGCGCGTTGGCCGTGGTGGTGACGCCCCAAGCGCCACTAGCGGCCGCCGATCTGCAGGCGGTTAATGCCGCGATAGCAAGGGCATCCTCCATGATCGCGCGCGAAGTGGCTGCCACCATTACCCGCAAAGACGCTCCCAAGCTGCACTTTGTGGTGTTGCCCGCCGATGCCAAAAAAATCGACGTGTGAACCATGAAGAACCGCCATTGCCCGCCGCGCCCATTGCTTCCTGGCTGGTGGAAAGCAAACTGCCGGATAAAGTCCGGCAGAACCTGGAGGATTTAGCGCGCTCGGAAGATGTGCAACACATTGCGGTGATGCCTGATGTCCACTTGGGCCGCCAAGTCAACAATGGGACGGTCGTGGCGACGACCCACCTGGTCTATCCCCAGGCAGTAGGCAGCGACCTTGGCTGCGGCCTTTCGGCCCTGGGCTTTGCGGGACCGGCTGACTTTTTGCGCGAGGACCACTTCGCCCAAGATATTATCCAAGAATTGTACCGGCGCGTGCCCGCCTTGAAGCACGCGGGCAAACGCCTGTTGCCAGATAGCCTGCTCCAAATGGGGTTGAGCACCGAAGCGCTCCGCAAGGCTAGCCAGCGCGACGGCGCTTGCCAGTTGGGCACCCTCGGCTGCGGCAATCATTTCCTGGAGTTTCAAAGCAACGATGCCGGTGCGCTTTGGGTCATGGTCCACAGCGGTTCGCGCGCCATGGGACAAATCATCACGGAGCATCATCTTTCCCAAGCCACGACCGCCCCAACCGGCTTAAAATATTTAGATTTAAACAAGGAAACCGGACAGGCCTGCTGGCATGACATGCAATGGGCGATTCAATACGCCACGCTCAGCCGATTAGCCATTTTGGAGCGGGTCGCGGATTTGCTGGAGCGGCATTTTGGCATTAGCGCCCACGAAGAATCGTATGTGGATTGCCCGCATAATTTTGCCCGCCAAGAAACTCATTTTGGGAAAAATCTGATCGTCCACCGCAAAAGCGCGAATTCGGCCATGCCCGGGGAATTGGCGTTAATCGCCGGTTCCATGGGGGCGCCCAGTTATATGGTGTGCGGCAAAGGCTTGGAGAATTCGCTGAAATCGAGTTCGCATGGGGCCGGACGCGCCATGTCGCGCACTGAGGCCCGCGCCCGGATTTCCGCGGCCGACATCGAGCGCCAGTTGAAGGCCGTGCAGTGTGATAAACTCCAGCTGGCCGATCTGCGGGATGAGGCGCCCGCTGCATATCGGGATATCCGCGAAGTCATGCGGGCGCAGCGCGACCTCGTCCGACAGGAAATGCGGCTCACCCCGCGATTGAATTTTAAATACCCTGATCCGCGCGATTAAAGTTTTTCGCACCGGGAACGTATACCTCGAGCGCTCCCGCTACGTCCGCGGAAGATTCATCGTTTTAATTTTATACGAACTGGGCCGGAATTCGATGGTCACGCTGCCCGTGTCGCAAGTGTAGAGCACGGGAATGCCGCGTTGGGCCAAGCGCTCGCGTAGCGAGGCGCGGGCTTGTTCGGGCACGGGGTAATAGGCGCAGCTGAGGATTATGAGGCGCGGTTTCACGCGATCCAACATAGCTTCACCTAAGGGTTCGCCGCGCGAGGGAATTCCGGCTACCACGATGTCGGCGCGCAAATCGGCCTCGCGATTCAGCAAGTTGCTTTGGCCTTCAAGAGAAAGATCGGAACAAAGCAGTACGGTGGTTCCGCGCAGGTTTGCCCTCAGAACCAAGGGCACGTCATCGGCCAATGAAAATTTCTCCCCCGCACGTGGATGCAACACTTCCCATGGGCCGAGAAAATCCCCCGCCGTTACCGTGCGCAAACGATGGGGCATCGCCTCCCAGATTTCCAACGCCTCACGAAATTCAGGGGAGCGATAGCGTGCGTGCCCGACCACGATTTGACGGCTGCCAAATTCTTCCCGCAACATTTCCGCGCTACCGCAATGGCGAATATCGCCGTGCGTCACCAACTGGCAAGGCAGGCGGTTGATTCCTTGAGCTGCGAGAAAAGGTTTCGTCAAGCGCCGCGCGGCTCGTTCGTTGCCGCCATCGATCAACAGCCGCGAACCGGGCGTGTTGATCCAAATCGCATCCCCACCCGGCAAGGCCAGCACCTCGAGGCGCGCGCTTTGGCTGGCAGCGTGCCAGCGATACCCGCACAGCGCGGCGTAAACCATAAAACCTAGCCCCAGCCATTTCCGCCAGCGAGCGGCCCACCAGCCCGCGCCGATGACTCCAAAGATCAGCGCGTAACCCGCCACGAAATCCATCCTGGCCGGGGCGCGAACGTAAAAATAAGCCCCCGGCAGTTTGGCCAAATAATCGTTCACCTGCGTGAGCAGCCACATCCAAAACCACGCGCTGTGATTGAATATTTCCGTGGCCCAGGGCCACCATGCGCCGCACATCAACGCTCCCACATTGCACGCCAAGGCAACGCTGCTTAAGGGGACGATGATCAAATTGGCCAGCAAGCTCACGGGCGTAAACAGATGGAAGTAGTACGCAATGATCAGCGCCGATCCTAGCCATGCGCTCAGCGAAGTAGCTAAGCTAGTGAATAACCAGTGCAATGGCCGGTCCAAAGCGCGTCGCCAGGCCGGACGCAGCTCAGCGGGCAATAAAGGATCCCCTCGCAGGCATTTGGACCGCCATTGCTCCATTACTGGGCTGAGCCAGCCGATGCTGAAGACCACCAAGAACGACAACTGAAAACTCGCTTGGAACAATTGCCGGGGATCATACAGCAAAATGATGAAACCGGCCGCGCCGAGGGAATTGAGCAAATTGCCCGGCCGTCGCAAGCTCCAGCCGCCAATGACCAGCGTCATCATGAGTGAAGAACGGATAGCTGAGGCTTGCCAGCCGCTGGCGCCGGTATAGAACCACAGCAACGGAATCACCACCGCACCGCACCACGCGCGAGGCACGCGCACCAGGCGCAAAAGACTCATCAATACGCCCGCGATGAGCACAATATGCAAGCCGCTCACCGCGAATATATGCATGGTACCCGTCCGCATGAAAGGTTCCGACACTTCGCTGGTGAGCGCGGTTTTCCATCCGAGAGTCATGGCCCACAGCAGGCGCAAAGGTTCATCCTCCGCCGGCAATCCCCGCGCTAGGGTAGCTTGCGCCCAGTGAAAAAAACGGCTAGTCCAACGCGAGCCATGAGCCGGTGGCGCGGTGAGCTTCCAATCCCCAGGCGTATCCGTGCGCAATTGGCCGTAAATGCCCAGCCATTGCAGAAACGCTTGGTAGTCAAATAACCCTTCCGCGGCGGGTCCGGGCGGTTGTTGCAGAACCCCCAAAACTTCCACCCTACTGCCGTCCTGAAACGAATCCGCTAACCGAAATGGAGCGCTAAGCAGGAGCTGCCCCGATGCTCGGCGCCATTGATTGGAAAGGCATACTTCCGACAATTTAAGCGTGACGAGCGAGTGAAACTCGGCGGGATCCAATTCTTCATGGCTATCGGTTATTAGCTTGGGAGTGTTATACTTCTCTGTAATCCGAAAGGAAGGCGGTTCCGCCAGAATGCCGCGTACCGCTGTGAGTTGTGGTGTGGCTCCCAGCCGGTGACGAATATCGTCCGGCGCCAGGACCGCCATTTGCCAAGCCAGGTTTACCCAGCCACAGAAAAACAACAGGAGGGTCAGCAGCCATGGGCGCCAGCGCGCCAGTGTTAAGGTCCCTAGGGCGGTGCAAATGGAAAGGAAAAAGAGCCAGGGCAACGCAGGCCACCCCGCAGGCATCAGAACTCTTGCGGCCAGCAGCCCCAAGATATAGGGCGGCAAAATGGCGGCAAAAGGGTATTTCATTGAGGTGCCGGAGGCCGATGACGCCAGCGGTGGAACAAGTAGATCAGGCTTAGCCCCACCAGAGCGCCGATACTGTCGATGAATACATCGCCTGCCGAGGGGCCGCGCGACCGATAAAAAGACTGGTGAAATTCATCCGACGCCGCAAACAGGGCCGCGCCTCCCAGTGTAATCGCTGCCGGCAACCAGCGACGCCAAAACGGTTTAGTGGAATCCGGTTTGGGAATCGCCCGGTAAATGAGGATAGCCAGCACCGCGTATTCCGTGACGTGCCCCGCTTTGCGAATGTAGTGGTGCACCGTGCGGATCGTGGACCAGCTGATGTCGGGCTTGATCCAGCGCAAAATGGGGACAATAAACCGCGAAGTATTCGAGCTGGATAATAAATCGGTGGACCCAATGTAAATCAAGCCCATCCAGGCCAGGATGGGAAGGCATTTGCTAATCCATACACGAACGTTCTGCACAGAGTTAGGGAATCATAATTCACCACTTAAAGCAATGAACTGTTGTCCGGTCATTTTGGCGTCCGCAGGTTATCACTTGGCGCGGCAGTTTTAACTGCCTATAATAAACGAATGCATTCCACGCCTCCACCCTGGCCGGAAGCCCATCAAGCCTTATTGCTGCAAACGGCGCGCGAGTCCATTCGACATGGATTAGATCAGCATCGAGCTTTGGTGGTGGACCCAGCGCAATTCCCCGAAGCATTGCGAGTGCCCGCGCCGGTTTTTGTCACCTTGCTGAAAGGTGTTGAACTGCGCGGCTGCATTGGGGCATTGGAATCCAGCCGGCCGTTAATCGCCAATACCGCGCATTACGCGCACGCGGCGGCCTTTTCCGATTCGCGATTTGAACCCGTGAGACAAAATGAATTCAACGCCCTGCAAATAAAGATCTCCATCTTGAGCCCGCTGGAACCACTGGTGTTTTCCGATGAAGCGGACTTGCTCCGGCAAATCCAGCCGGGAGTGGACGGGTTGTTGCTGGAAGCGGACGGCTATCGCGGCACTTTTCTTCCCTCCGTATGGGAATCGTTGCCCGAGGCTGCCGAATTTTTACGCCGCTTGAAGGTCAAAGCGGGGCTATATCCCGATTATTGGTCCAACACTCTGCGAGTCAGCCGATATACGGTCTATTACCTTGAAGAAAAAGACTCTGGGGAGGCGGCGACACCTCCCCAGCAAATGATGGAATAATCTAGGCCCCGGCGGCAAACACAGCGGCAATCTGGCGCTGAATTTCCTCCGCCTTGGCTTGCGGATCGGCGGCCTTGCCGATAGGGCGCCCCACGACAATATAATCAGCGCCATTGCGGAAAGCGTCTTCCACCGTAACGATGCGCTTTTGATCGTCTTGAGTATTGTTCTCCACTGGCCGAATACCGGGAGTGACCACGAGCAAGCGGTCTCCGAGATGCTCCCTCAATTTGGCCGCTTCCAAGCCCGAAGAGACCACCCCATCGCACCCCATTTCCAGCGCCCGGCGCGCCCGGGAGAGCACCAAGGTTTCGGTGTCACAAGAAAACCCGAGGGCCTTTAAGTCACCATTATCGAGGCTCGTCAAAGCGGTGACCGCGAGGATTTTGACATTGTTTTTAGCCTCCACTGCGGCCTTAAGCATGTTGTCATTGCCATGCACCGTGGTGAAAGTGACCCCTCGATCCTTCAGTTGGGCCACCGCAAGCTTAACCGTCTCAGGGACATCGAAAAATTTTAAATCGGCGAACACTTTTTTACCACGTGCGAGCATCCAATCAATAAGCTCGTAATAACCGCCCGCCATAAACAATTGCAGGCCCATCTTATAAAAAACGACCGAGTCCCCCAACGACTCCACCATCCTGCGGGCGGCATCCGTCGTCGGCACGTCCATGGCAAAAATCAGCCGTTCGCGAGCCGGGATCGGTTTTTGCGAAAGATAATTCTTCATCACGAGCTCACCCTAGCGAACTCTCCCGGTGCGGGGCAACTTGAAAGGACTTTTTGAGATGCCCGACAGGTAGAGGGGGAGATAAAGGGACAGACACTATTAATTTATGGAAATTGAGGTTTTAAAACCAAGGTCCTATTTTGTTGTTTATGGGCTTAAAAAATAAACATATCCGGCAAAAAAGGGGATTTCACGAGACAAAATAAATCCCCAATCTCCTGAACCCAATGCAGCAAGGTAAAATGGGTATTGGCTGGCTGGCATCCCGAGTATCGAAAACTGGTTTCTGGCAGAACTACCGAGATAGTTTACGAGGGATGGCTATCAAGTGGCTTTACTACGCAAATTGCGCAGCGTACTCAGGCCGAGGGAGGTAAACAGATGGAGCGGGCGGGCACCGGATTGGCGGCGGGGGCTGAATTTCTCGCGGTG
>MTLE01009202.1_pt1 | contig 13373 bp, 11 predicted proteins | sample 1982461 | NCBI WGS metagenome assembly MTLE01 (sample SAMN05712605, study PRJNA340218) | biofilm metagenome | isolation source: sample SPL anode biofilm adapted to -200 mV | place: USA | collected 2012-02-03
ATTTCGTGTTTTTAGTGTTTTTCGTGGTTAAAAATAAAATCTGTAGTACACAAATCTGTACTCAATGAAGCGCAATGGTCTGAACTATCTTTTTTTTTGTCCGGATAGCTGCAAAATGGGTTAATTTTACTCTGGGACAACCAAAATAGTGTTCTTGTATTTTAAGATCATTGTTTATCAGTGTGATATAAAACGTGGTCAATGAAAGTGGCGAAGTCAGGAATATGATGGTTTTAGTTTCAGATTGATATGAGAAATGAGAAGAACGGTTTGAATTGGTGGGAAGGGATGTTAGTGATGACAAGGATGTGCGGGATATAATTGTTTTGAGCGTAAGCAAACTATTGAATAAAGAAAAGAACGGATATTGAGAGATATATGAGGTGTTTTTCTTAAGTTTTTTTAGTATAAATGTTTGTTATGATTGTAACATTGTTAAATTTGTAACAATGATATGATTGCTTATTTTTCTGCACCACATAAAGAATCAACCATGATGCATGATGCGATTGATCGGCTACTAGAGCGGTTTCCCAGTAAAGGGAAGGAGTGTTTAATACAAGTGTTGCAAGAGGTACAGGAACTAGAAGGATATCTGAGTGACCAATCTATACGTAAGGTCAGCGAGTATTTGACGATTCCTGCAAGTCGGATATACTCTATTGCGACCTTTTACGACCAATTCAGGTTTACACCACAAGGAAGATATCATATTAGAATTTGCAGAGGAACGGCTTGTCATGTTTTGGGCTCTTCAACAATATTGGGTGAGCTAGAGAAGCAGCTGGGAATTACAGCCGGGAATACAACAAGAAGTGGGATGTTTAGCCTTGAGGTTGTTAGTTGTATGGGTGCTTGTAGCCTTTCACCCGTTATTTCAATTAATGGTACTTTTTATGATCATGTGACTCTGGCTAAGATTCGTGATATATTACTGCTTTACAGAAATAGGGAGGAGGGAGAAAATGGTAGAGACTAGAAAGACTAAGAATGGGTTGGTTCATCAGCTACTTCTGAATGATCAGGGTGCAATCACGCGTCAGACTGAGGATTTGATTCGTTCTCTTAGACGGGAAAAGATTGATAAACCAGTGATTTTCGTGGGTGCAGGAACATGCGGTCTTGTGGCAGGAGCTTCTGGTACAATACAGATGGTGAGGAATTGGTTGTCAGATCATCAGGTAAATGCTTCGGTTGTTGAGACTGGCTGTATCGGGTTGTGTTCTGCTGAGCCGATAGTTGATGTTCAGTTACCAGGAAAGAATAGGGTCTCATTTGCAAATGTTACAGCCGAAAGAGTCTATAATGTTTTAGATGCAGTCTTCAATAATACTATCCCGGAAGAAGATGTTTTATGCCAATTTCCTGCATCAAACTTCCTTGTTTGGGAGGGAGTGCCAGTGTGGACTGATCTTGATTTCTTTAAAAAGCAGACTCGTTTAGTCTTAGAAAATTGTGGATTGATTGATCCAGCATCGATAGATGAGTATCTGGCTCGTGATGGTTATAAAGCTTTTGTGAAGGTTATTCGAAACTACTCCTCTGGTGAGGTTTGTGATATGGTACAGGAGAGTGGTTTACGAGGTAGGGGAGGTGCTGGTTTTGAGACAGGAAAGAAATGGAAGATAGCATATAATACTCAGGCTGATCAAAAGTATCTGGTATGTAATGCCGATGAGAGTGATCCCGGGGCTTTTATGGATAGGGCTTTGATTGAGGGCGATCCGCATAGACTCATTGAAGGAATTGCTATATCTGCCTATGCTATTGGAGCCAGTCAGGCATATATCTACATCAGAGCTGAATATCCACTTGCTGTAAAACGACTTGAGAAGGCAATTCAGCAGGCAAAAGATTATGGTATATTAGGCCAGAATATCTTTGATAGTGGATACAGTCTTTATTTGACCATTAGGGTTGGTGCAGGTGCATTTGTTTGTGGCGAAGAGACAGCGTTGATAAATAGCATTGAAGGAAACCGGGGGACACCGCAACCTAAACCGCCTTATCCCGCTCAAAGAGGACTTTTTGGAAAGCCTACTGTCGTTAATAATGTTGAGACCTTAGCAAATGTACCGGCAATAATCAGACTTGGCCCTGGATGGTTTAAAAGCATTGGTACGGCAACCAGTAACGGCACTAAGGTATTCGCGATCTCTGGAAAGGTAAGAAGAACGGGATTGGTAGAAGTCTCGATGGGTACCAGCTTTCGTGATATTATCTTCACCGTGGCTGGTGGAATAAGAGATTATAAGCAATTTAAAGCTCTTCAGATAGGCGGTCCATCAGGTGCATGTCTTGATCATAGCTGTTTAGATGTACCTGTTGACTATGAAGCCATCGCTGAACATGGGGCAATGATGGGTTCTGGCGGACTGGTCATTATGGATGAGGATACCTGTATGGTTGATGTGGCTAAGTTTTTTATGTATTTTCTACAGAATGAGAGTTGTGGGAAATGCATTCCGTGTAGAGAAGGAACCCGGCGGATGTTGGAGATATTACAATCAATCACAAGGCGTCCGAATGATGATGGGAAACATGAGACACTTGAGCGTTTTAAGGGGGTGATGATGCTAGAGGAGTTAGCTGAGGTGATCAGAGATACCTCTTTGTGTGGATTGGGTCAGACGGCTCCTAATCCTGTGCTATCAACTTTGAAGTACTTTAGGGATGAATATGAGGAGCATATCTTCGATAGAGTTTGTCGGGCAAATGTTTGTAAAGGATTAAGAACTTTCTTGATAGATATTGATAAGTGTACCGGATGTACGGTGTGCTTACGAAAGTGTCCTGCCAATGCAATTATCGGTAGTCAACGTAGCCCCCATTTTATTGTACAGGATAAGTGCATCGGGTGTGGGATATGTTATGATTCTTGTAAGTTTAATGCTATTAGTTCCAAATAATACTACTGTTATGGTCTTTACGATTGAAGTCAATAATCAGGTAATAAAAGCACGAAAAGGGGATACCATTTTGGAAACCCTGGAACAAAATGGCATTCGTGTTCCAACGCTTTGTCATATTAATGGTCATTCTCCTACAGGAGCATGCCGCATCTGTGTTGTAGAAGTTGAAGGCAGGCAAGAACTAATTCCTGCATGTTCCCATCCCGTTGAAGAGTGGATGAAGATTAAAACCCATTCACCGCGGGTTATTAAAGCCAGAAAGACCATAGTGGAGTTACTATTGAGTAATCACCCTGATGACTGTCTGTATTGTGAAAGGAATGGTAATTGTGAACTGCAAGACTTGTCTGTTGATATGAATGTCAGAGAGAGACGCTTCTCGGGCAGAAAGCAGTCGCATAAACGTGATACAGGGAGTCCGGCTATCGTTCGTGATCCAGCTAAGTGTATCTTATGTGGTCGGTGTGTCAGAATATGTGAGGAGGTTGAGGCCGTTAGTGCTATTGATTTTATTAAGAGAGGCAGTAGCATGGTTATAGGTACAACCTACAATAAAGGGCTTAACTCTCGGAGCTGCCACCATTGTGGGCAGTGTATTACTATTTGTCCCACAGGAGCACTATATGAGAAGAGCCGCACGATAGATTTAATGGAGGGGCTTCATAACCATCAGAAGTTCATGGTTGCGGCCTTAAGTCCAACGGTGCCGGTTTCACTGGGTGATTCATTTGGACATCGTAGTGGTAAGGATGTTAATGGGATTGTTACAGCCTCTTTACGAAAGATGGGTTTTGATAAGGTGTTTGATGTTAGTTTCTTTACGGATGTAGCTATAATGGAGCTTGCTACCGAGTTGGTAAAGAGATTAAATGAGGGGAAAAAGATTCCAATGTTCTCCTCTTGCTGTCCTTCATGGGTCTATTATGCAGAGACATTTCATCCTGGGTTAATCCCCTATCTCTCCACCACCAAGTCGCCCCAACAGATAATGGGAGCTGTGGTTAAGAAGTATTACAGTGAGGTCATCGGAAAAGATCCGAAAGATATATGCTGCGTATCAGTAATGCCATGCACTGCTAAGAAGTTTGAAGCACAGCGTCAGGAGATGACAGTGGCGGCTATTACGCATGTAGATCATGTGTTGACTACACGTGAATTGGCTGGGTTTATCAAGCTCCATGGGATAGATATTCAGAATGTGGGGAGTGATTTATCAGATGAGCCTTTTCAGATAAGGAGTTCTGCTTCCAAGTTAGTGGGTGTCTCAGGTGGATTGGCTGAGGCAATGGCCAGAACAGTCTATTTTATGATTACAGGTGCTGAACTGGCAGAATTAAAGGTGTCTGAGTTAAGACAGAATGGTAGCAGGAAGGAGTTTTTTGTTCAAGCCGGACGGTTTAAGCTTGGATTTGCTGCCGTTAGTGGCATGAATAATGCATTAAAACTTATTGATGAGGTTAAGGCAGGAAGAAGAGATCTTCACTTTATTGAAGTGATGGCTTGTCCCGGTGGATGTGTAAATGGAGGTGGGCAGCCGTTAGGCTCGGAGGAGAAAGATATAAAACTTAGGGTTAAAAGTCTATATGATATTGATGAACGGGAGACCATTCGCGTAGCGCATAAGAATCCCGGAATACGTGATTTATATCAGAAGTTCTTAGAGAAGCCTATGTCTGAGCTCTCTTTGGAGAATTTACATACGACATATTTACATAAGGATCAATAATGGCAGCTATGAGCAGATCATATCGAAATCAGTTGGTGTTCACAATAAAGGATCGCTGTAGGGTTTGTTATACCTGTGTAAGAGAGTGTCCTGTGAAGGCTATTCAGATTATAAATGGTCAAGCTGCTGTTGTTAATTTGAGATGCATAGGATGTGGGAGATGTACAACAGTATGCAGTCAGAATGCTAAGGTATATCTACAAACAACTTCAGAGGTACAAAGCCTTTTAAATTCATCGCATAAGAAAGCTGCTATTATTGCTCCTAGTTTCGCGGCAGAGTTTGGCGACGTTAAAGATATTCGTCAGTTTGTTGGGATGGTTCGTGCTTTAGGATTCGATTATGTATGTGAGGTTGCATTTGGAGCTGATCTGGTTGCCAGAGAGTACGAGAAAAACTTTAATTCGCATGAGATACAAGGGATGATCTCAAGCGACTGTCCCGCGGTGGTATACTATGTAAGACATTATCATCCTGATTTGGTTCCTCAGTTGGCGAAAATTGCATCACCTATGGTTGCAATGACAAGAGCATTAATCAAGCGTCACGGGGATGATTTAAAGGTAGTCTTTATTGGCCCCTGTATTGCGAAAAAAGCCGAGTCACATGAAGTCACGGAAGTGCTTACTTTTAAAGAGTTAAGGCAACTGTTTGAGGATGCTGGAATACTTCAGGATAATGTAGATGGCTCTGATTTTGATCCGCCACGGGCTGGAAAAGGAGCGATTTTCCCAATCAGTAGAGGACTTCTTCAGACCACTAACATTAGGGAGGATCTGTCAGAAAGAGATATTATTATCGCAGAGGGACCAGAGAATTTCAGGAATGCTTTGAAAGAGTTTGAGGCTGGCTACATCGGGGCACAGCATCTGGAGTTACTCTGTTGTAATGGATGCATTATGGGGCCAGGAACTTCCTCTGGTGGAAAGAGATATACCAGAAGCGTTCTCGTAACCAATTATGTCAGAGAGAAACTTCGCACTTTTGATCAAAATCAGTGGGAACTAGATATGCGTGAGTTCAGAGAACTTGATATTACGCAAGTCTTTTCGCCGGAAGACCGTAGGATACCTCAGCCTACGAATGATGAGATAGCTCAAGTCATGTTTAGTATGGGTAAAAAAGAGCCTAAGGACCAGCTTAATTGTGGTGCCTGTGGCTATAATACCTGTGAAGAGCATGCCGTAGCGATATTGAATGGTTTTGCAGAGACTGAGATGTGCTTGCCTTTTGCTATTGAAAAGTTGCATAGATCGTTGAATGATCTCAATATCTCGAAAGAGAAGTTGGCCAAGGCTAAAGATGCCTTGAAACAGACTGAGAAGTTGGCTCACATGGGACAGTTATCAGCTGGCATAGCACATGAATTGAATAATCCATTAGGGGTTATTACGATGTATAGTAATATACTGATGGAGGAGGTTGGCGAGACAGATCCAATGTTTCAGGATTTGCAGTTGATTGTGGAGCAAACCGCACGATGTAAAAAGATTGTTGGTGGATTACTTAATTTTGCAAGAAAGAATCAAGTTAATCTCCAGGAGCTTGATGTGGTTGAGTTGGCGAAGCGTAGTCTCGATTCGGTTATAAAACCTGATCATATCATTCTATTGTTTGAATCTACTGTCCAGAATCCAAGAGCAGATCTTGATAAAGATCAGATGCTGCAGGTTCTGACTAATCTTGAGAAGAATGCAGTTGAGGCAATGCCTTCATCAGGTGGTACAATTAAATTATCTATTAGTGATACAGAGGATGAGATTGTTATCCATGTTACAGATACGGGAACCGGAATTTCCAAAGAGAATATGGATAAGATCTTTACACCCTTCTTTACAACGAAAGAGTTGGGCAAGGGAACCGGATTGGGCTTGCCACTTATTTATGGAATTGTAAAAATGCACAAGGGGAAGATAAATGTAGAGTCAAATGCTGATCCGGCGGAGGGTCCCACCGGAACTACGTTTACGCTTATGTTGCCCAGAAAAAAGAGTGTCTGACGATATACTTGAAATGATGGAGTCAAAGAAAAGAACAATTTTAATTGCCGATGATGATCCTGATTATCTGTTTCAACAGAAGTTGGTGCTTGAGAAAATAGGGTTTGATGTTGTTGTCGCAGAAAGCCAACGTGAAGCTGAGAAGATAATAGAGAAATTCAGACCGACATTAGCAATTTTTGATTTGATGATGGAAAATGAGGATAGCGGCTTTATTCTTAGTTATAAGATGAAACGAAAGTATCCTGAAGTGCCAATCATTATAGCTACAGCTGTCACAGCTGAGACTGGTATTATGTTCGATAGTACTGATGAACTTGAACATAAGTGGATTAAAGCGGATCTTTTCCTTGAGAAGGGGTTGAGAGCTGATCAGTTGCAGGTGGAAATTGAGCGACTTCTTAAAAACAAGGAATCTAAACCTTTTTAGATATGGCAAAACTCAGGATATTGGTGGTTGATGATGAGCCCTTTATTCGTGCCGGAATAGAGCGGATCTTACGAAATTTCAGGGTTGATTACCCATTTATGGCTGAGCCTTTCGAGTTTGAGATCGTGGAAGCCGCTACCGGGGAGGAGGGAATAGAGCAGATCGAGTCCAATAAACCTGATATTATACTCCTCGATAATAAACTTCCCGGCATCCAGGGCGTGGAAGTGCTTGAGTACGTTAAGAAAAAGAAGCATGACATTGTAGTCGTGATGATAACCTCATATGCATCCTTAGATCTGGCCGTTAAAGCAACTGCTGATGGAGCTTATGATTTTATTCCCAAGCCGTTTACTCCTCAAGAGCTAAAGTCGGCCATTGAGAGCATTACCAAGCATGTTTTTCTGGTTCGCATGACCAAAGAGTTGCAAGCAACAGGAAAACAGATTCGCTTCCAGTTCCTATCGGTATTATCACATGAACTAAAGGCGCCTCTCAATGCCATCGAAGGATATCTTAGAATGATGCAAGAGAAACAGCTGGGTGATCAAATAGATGACTATGAACAGGCTATTGATCGTAGTATGCAACGAATTAAAGGAATGAGAACCCTTATTCTTGATCTTCTTGATATGACTCGTATTGAGTCAGGACAGAAAGAAAAGAATATTCAGGAATTGAACCTCGCTAGCATCGCCTCCAGCGCTATCGATACGGCCAAACCAATCGCTATTCAAAAAGATGTTAAGATAATTTTAAAGACCTCTTCTGATACAACATTCTCAGCCGATAGTAGTGAGATGGAAATCGTTTTTAATAACTTAATATCAAATGCGGTCAAGTATAATCGTGATGGTGGCTCTGTTGAAGTCTTTATTGAAAAACTTGACGATTCGGTTATTATTAAAGTTTCAGATACGGGAATAGGAATGGCACAAGAGGATTTGTCAAGGCTATTCCAAGATTTCGTTAGAATCAAGAATGAAAAGACCAGAGAAATATCCGGTACCGGACTAGGTCTTAGTATTATGAAAAAAGTTGTTGAAACTTACAATGGAAAGGTCGATGTTACGAGTACTCCTGATGTAGGTTCAGTGTTTACAGTAATTTTGCCAATTAAAGCCCAATAATTAAAGAAATAATCCAAAAATGATTGCGAACTTAAAAGCCTTACCTGATAAAACAATTGAAAGACTAAGTCAGTACAGACGGAACTTACTTATTTGTCTTTCAAAAGGTAAGCAGCATATCTTTTCTCATGAAATTGCTCAGATACATAATATCACCCCCGTTCAGGTAAGAAGAGACCTTATGCTTATTGGCCATAGTGGTACACTCAGAAAGGGGTATGACGTGAAAGAATTGATAGACCTTATTGGGCGTATTTTAGACACCAAAGACGGCCTAAAGGTTTGTGTAGTTGGAATAGGTAATTTAGGCCGATCTTTAATTGGCTATTTTAACGGTAGGCGTTCCAAACTCTCTATTGTAGCAGGGTTTGATGTTAACCCCGATAAAGTTGATAAGAATTATGCGGGAGTTCATTGCCATCATGTGGATAGATTAAATGAGATAATTAAACGTGATGGTATTACTATAGCTATTATTACTGTCCCTGCTGAGCAAGCACCCGATGTGGCTGAAAAGCTTGTCATAGCTGGTATAAAAGGTATTTTGAATTATACACCTAAATCAGTTAATGTTGCCCCTCATGTCTACCTCGAGGAGTATGACATGATTACGTCTCTTGAGAAGGTAGCCTATTTTGTTAAAAGAAATGGAAATGCTGAGTAGTATTAAAAAAGAGGGTTATTCAGGCATGACGCTACCCAATTAACTGTACCTTTGTATAAAATCATACCATTGGTTGGCCTCTTATGAGATAATGTTTTGAAGCTATTGAATGCTTTGCTTGATTAGGCATTCAATTTCACCGACTCTGAGCGACCATCAAATATTAAATTAATATCACATGAAGTTCTATCCGGAGCAATGTAAGATAAAAGATGAAAGAAATGTTCCTTTCATTGACCCTGACGAAATCTGGGATTTAATCAATAATACTAAATCAGATAAGGAAAGAGTCAGAGAGGTTATTGCCAAATCCCTCGACAAGCAAAGACTTACCTTAGAAGAGACTGCTGTACTTATTAATGCCACCGACCCTGAGTTAGTCGAGGAGATTAAAAATGGCGCAAAAGAGCTTAAAAAGAGAATCTATGGCAACAGAATAGTCTTGTTTGCCCCACTTTATATTGGGAATAAGTGCACGAATAATTGTAGGTACTGCGGCTTTAGGGCTTCAAACAAGGATGCTGTTAGAAAGACTTTAGAGGATCTTGAAATTATAAAAGAGGTTGAAGCACTTGAGGATAATGGGCATAAAAGATTAATACTCGTTTATGGTGAGCATAAAGAGTATAATGCTGAGTATATTGCTCATACTACCCGATTGGTTTATGGTGTAAAGAAGGGAAACGGGGAAATCAGAAGGGTGAATATCAATGCAGCACCTTTAGATATTGATGGTTTTAGAACCGTTAAGGAAGCCGGGATCGGCACTTATCAGGTGTTTCAGGAGACCTATAATCCGGAAGCTTATAAACTGTATCATCTGGGAGGGAAGAAAGCTGATTATAACTGGCGTTTAACAGCATTTGACAGAGCCCAGGAGGCGGGTATTGATGACGTCGGACTGGGTGCATTATTTGGTCTTTATGATTGGCGCTTTGAGGTTATGGGTTTGGTTAGACATACCAATCACCTTGAGGCATGCTATAATGTAGGCCCCCATACTATAAGTTTCCCCCGTATTCAGGATGCCTCAATGCTTGACTTTGAAGGGAGATATAGAGTATCAGATGAGGAGTTTGTTAAACTGGTTGCTATACTCCGATTGGCTGTTCCCTATACCGGAATGATTCTTACTGCAAGAGAAAATCCCGCTGTCAGAAGAGAGGTGATGCAATATGGCGTTTCACAGATCGATGGAGGAACCAAGCTTGAATTAGGTAGCTATTCTGCGTCAGAGAATGAAATGCAAGATCTTAACAGAGAACAGTTTCTTATCAATGATAGCCGCTCTCTCAACGAGATTATTGATGAACTGGTAGGTAAAGATTATCTCCCGTCTTTCTGCACTGCTTGTTACAGACTGGGTCGAACCGGAGAACATTTTATGGAGTTTTCTGTGCCAGGCTTTATTAAGAGATATTGCAGTGCCAATGCTATTCTAACGCTGGCTGAGTACCTTATTGACTATGCTCCTGCTGCAACTGCGGAGAAGGGTTGGAAACTGATTGATGAGCAGATCGAATTACTGCGAGGTTACCAAAATGTCGATGAGATGAGAAGCCGTATCGAACGCATTAAGAATGGCGAACGCGACCTCTATTATTAATATTTCTGTGTGATTCGGCTTTGGCATTCAAAGACCTTTTAATGTGTAGATGAACTGACCAACTTTACAACCGAATCAAAGGATAAAAGTATATAGAAATGAAAGAAATTCGTGTTTTAGGTCTTTTGATCACTGATAGAATAAAGGAAGCTGGGAAAACTCAGCAAATCTTATCAGAATATGCTGATATTGTCTCAATGAGGCTCGGCTTTCATGAGGTTACTTCAGCCACCTGCTCCAGAGTCGGCATTATGTTAATTCAGCTTGATGGCTCTTCAGAAAGACAGGATGAGCTTGAAGCAAAGATCAGAGCCATTGAAGGTATCGAACTACAGAAAATGAAGTTCGATCTTTAATGTTTGGCGATGCCCCAGCTACAAGATAAGAAGCTGTTACTTGGAATGGACATTGATGATATGTCACAGCTATGTAAGTCTTTGGAGTGTCATTTACAATCGGGATTTCATTTAGCATACGGTATTTATAAACAGCGGGCTAAAAGTCTGATTGAAATAGATAGACTTAAAATGGCCGATCGTATGGCTATTTTAGATTATGCTGATATAGGACTTATCCCTCCTACGAAAGAGGTCATTTCAAAAGATGGAACGAAGAAGTACCTGTTTGAATATGCTGGTGGAAAACTAATAGAATGCGCATACATCCCTGATGCAAAAAGAAAAACACTTTGTATCTCTAGTCAATGTGGCTGTCGTATGGGCTGTCGTTTCTGTAGTACAGGTACGCTGGGGTTTATTGGAAACTTAACGGCTCATGAGATAATTAATCAATATAGTGCGATTCGTGAATCGGAAGAGGTTACCCATCTTGTGATTATGGGTATGGGTGAGCCTTGTGATAATGTTGAGGAGGTTATAAAAGCAATTAATGTCTTTGTTTCTGAATGGGGTTATGCTTTCGGTAGTAAGAATATCACGATAAGTACTGTAGGTCTCTTTTCTGAGATCGGTAGACTAATTGATGAGACTAAGTGCAATATTGCAATTAGTCTGCATTCACCTTTCCCGGAGCAGAGAAAAATGCTAATGCCAGCTCAGAACCACTCTGATATACGTGATGTGGTTGGCTATCTTAAGCGTGTGACATTTGAGAAGCACCGTCGATTATCTTTCGAGTATCTGGTTCTTAAGGATATTAATGACACAGATGAGCATGTAAAAGCCATTGCTCATCTGCTTGATGGCCTAAAGTGTCATGTTAATCTTATTCCCTGGAATTCTTTTGATGCGAGTCCCTTTATACCATCCGATTCTAAATCTATGATGACCTTTCGTGATAGACTGGATGATCTTGGAATCATGACTACAATTCGAAAGAGTAGGGGAGCAGATATTGAAGCAGCTTGTGGCTTATTGGCTGCAAAATCTAAATAGAAATTGTACCCTTTTGTTCGTTCACAATTGATGGCTAAAAGCCACTAAGCTGGTTAATTTCACCCGCAGAATAACTTCATTTGAAGGATTATTTCATTAGAAGGATTACATCACTAGCAGGATAATATCACTAGCAGGATAATATCACTAGCAGGATAACTTCATTAGAGGGAAAACTTCACCAGCAGGTTAATTTTAATAATAGAAATTAATGCACATTAGCCATGATAAAATAGTAAACCCGTTAAGATTGATAGCTCACTTTGATCAATATAATGCTTATGTTCCTCTCTCAGATCTTCTGAATTTTGAATCTCTTGGATTTCGCTTCCCCGCTTCCCCGCTTCCCCGCCTCCCTGCTTTCCTTCTTCCCTGCTTCCCCGCCTCCCCGCTTCTCACATTCATCTCTATTTCATGTCTATTACATATCTCATACTAACATTCGTCACTAGACAAGGTAATTAAAGGGAAGTAACCTATAATAAAACAAAAAAAGCTACCTTCATTGGCTAAGAAACTAACACAAGAAATAGAAATGAAAGAAGAGGTTTTAATTGTAATCCTAAATGAGTTCGCAGATTGGGAAAGTGCCTTTATTGCAGCAAGTCTTAACTCAGGGGTTACTCCAAACAGCCAAGGTAGATTCACCATAAAAACAATTTCAATCAACAAAAACCCGGTCACCTCCATTGGAGGATTTACTGTTCTTCCAGACTATGATCTTAGTTCTGTTCCTGAAAAATTCGCCGCTTTAATTTTAATTGGAGGTACACAGTGGTTCCAGTCGGAAGCTGAACAAATTAAAGTTCTTTTAACTAAAGCTACACATATTGGTGCCGTCATCGGAGGGATCTGTAATGCCTCAGTTTTCTTAGGCATGCATGGTTATCTAAACCATGTTAAACACACCAGCAATACCTTGCCCTATCTACAACAAATAGCTAAAGAAATGTACACAGGACAAGAGTTATATATTGACCAACAGGCTGTAAGAGATGGCAAAATAGTAACAGCAAATGGATCAGCATACCTTGAATTCAATCGTGAACTTCTTTTTGCATTAAACGCTGATTCTGATGAAAACATCGATGCTAATTATCAATTTATGAAAAAGGGCCTTTGTCCTTTATAAAAATCAAATTAAAAAACAAAGAGGTCTAATATAACAACCCTGGTTTGCCTCTTTCTAATCAACTCTACTAAAGGAATAGCAATAACCAGAGATACAACAATCTTTAAAAGAAATAAACATTCTCATTAATGGAAAAGCATCTGCACTGAGTCAATTATTTTGAAGACAATACCCACAAAGTCAAGATATCAGAATAAACCAGATGATTTCTAAATATCAAAGATATTAACTAGCTATGTCAGAGGATTTTTCAACAGAAAAGAACAACCTATTTGAGTTTTTTAGCACAAGTTCAGCCAAAGACATACAAGATCACTATAACTCTAGAGAGTATAAGAAGGGGCTGGAATACTTTAATCATGATAGCGTAATAACAGCA
>MTLE01007565.1_pt1 | contig 13365 bp, 13 predicted proteins | sample 1982461 | NCBI WGS metagenome assembly MTLE01 (sample SAMN05712605, study PRJNA340218) | biofilm metagenome | isolation source: sample SPL anode biofilm adapted to -200 mV | place: USA | collected 2012-02-03
TCTTGGGGTCGCGTATTCCCGCACGCCTCCGTGAGACCGTCATTGCCGGGCTAGGCCTGTTCACCACTGCTTTTGGCATAAAAATGTTTCTTACCACCCAGAATTCATTGGCCGTTCTGGGCAGCCTACTGATCGGCGTTTTGCTGGGTGAGTGGTGGCGAATTGAGGATGGCATTAAACGCTTGGGCGAATGGCTGAATCTGCGTTTCGCCCGCCAGGCTGGACCAGAAGGCAGCAGCCGGTTTATCATCGGCTTTTTTACCTCCTCGCTGCTCTTTTGTATTGGCCCGATGGCTATACTGGGTTCAATTCAAGATGGCTTGACTGGCGACTACCAGACGCTGGTCATAAAATCAATTCTCGATGGATTTGCCGCTCTGGCCTTCGCATCCTCGATGGGGGTCGGGGTGCTGTTTTCAGCGGGAATGGTGTTTCTCTACCAGGGATCAATCTCTCTGCTGGCCTCTCAGGTGCAGGCAGTTGTCAGTGATGCGATGATGGTTGAAATGTCGGCCGTCGGCGGGGTCATCTTGATCGCCATTGGGATCAGCAACTTGTTGGAGATTAAACAAATTCGCACCGGAAATTTTCTCCCGGCTTTAATCATCGCGCCAATAATGGTCTTGGTAATGCAGGCTGTCGGCGTGTATTGATTTAATTGGATTTTGAATTATTAAAACATCGTCTGCAAGAAAATAAAAAGCAGTCCGCTGGTATATTAGCGGACTGCTTTTTTAGGTGAGAGAGAATTATTTCGCCAATTCCTGATCGATGACACTGAACAGGGAGTAGCGGTCCACCAGCTGCCCATTTACCTGGAAAGTCGGTGTTCCGGTAACGCCCTGATCCTGAGCGTATTGCAGGTCGTCCTGGACTTGCTGGGCATACTTGCCGCTGGTGTAGCAGGAATTGAAATCATCCATATTCAAGCCAACCTGCTGGGCAATAGCCTGGAGCATTGAATCATTGAAATCAGCGCCGTAATTGGTGAAAAGCACATCATGATATTCCCAGAATTTACTCTGGTCGGCGGCACAATATGCGGCTTCCGCAGCAGTAAATGAGGTTTGGGAAATGAAGCTCATCGGGACATAGCGGAAATAGACCTTGCCGGTATTGATGTAATTACTGACCAGCGTATCTTCACCGTCTTTGAAGAATTCACTGCAATGGACACAGTTAAAATCGGAGAATTCTGTCACGGTTACCGGCGCATTCGGGTCGCCGGCGTAGGTTCCATCCACCTGGCTGCGCTCTAATGTACCGGCTTTCTGGACATTATCTGGGTTAACCGGCAAATTCGGAATGATCAATACAGCGGCCAATAATATTCCTAAAACCGCCACAACCGAAAAGATCACAATCTTTTCGCGTTTTTGTGCTTTTTGACGCTGTTCACGAAAGGCGGCTTTGCGGCTGTTTTTTTCTGATTTCTTTGAGGTGTCACCAGCCATCTTCTACTCCTTTAATCTCTAGAAATACGCTAGATTTTGCCATATTAAAAAGGGTTTGTCCAGTCAAATTAATTAATAGGATGATTAATAAAACCGGAATTCGAAATCTGATTATAACCCTGACGTAAAATCCGCAAAGGTATTTCGTTTTATGATTTTCAGCGGAGATGATTTTCGCTGGTATAAACTGGATATTGTTCACCGGTTAATTTGAAGCCAGCCTTTTTATAAAGGGCCAGGGACCGGTGATTGGTATCTTGGGTGTTGACGGTAATTTCCCAGAGACGGTCATTGCGAAATTTCTGAAACAGGTCAATTAACAATGTGGCTGCGATCTGCTGATGCTGATGAAGCGGATCAACGGCCAGACGCGCCAGATGGGCTGAAAACAGGCTGCTGGTGGAGATCTGATAGCCTACTACCTGGTCTTTTATTTCGGCCACCGTAGCGTAAAGCGCTTGCTCGTAAGATACATCGATTTGGGCTCTGGAATTCTGCCAGATCGGCTGAAAAGCGGTCTGGTCAATAGCTGCGACGATGCTGAGGTCATCCGGCTCCATCAGTCTGACAAAAACATCGGGATTAGAATGCAAATCAGGGTAGGGGTCCTGAGCGTCACGGGAAAGCGACACGATATTATGAAAAACGCTGAAATGATTGCGTTCCAATACCCCATTGAACCACTCACTCAGCCCTAACGCAGCGATAATCGGTTCGGGTTCTTTGCGGAAAGACTGCCGGCAAAGCGGGTACAGCATTTCCCAGCATTCTGAGGCGGATACGCCTGCGGCGCAGGCAAAAATCCGGATCCAGGCAGTACCCGGCGGGTCTTCTGGAAAGGCAAGCACACTTTGAATGCCCTGGTCTGAATCAAGGATCCAGAACGGCTCTTTACCAAGCCAATCTAACGGTGCGCACCAATCTAGATGGCGGTGGACACGCGGCGCGGCGTTGATAAACTTCGCCAATGCTGACTGGTCATTCTTCGTTGCCGGACGAGCAAAAAAATCGTACCGCATCAATAAGCTTTCTATCGCCGGCGCATTTTAATTAGCGTAAACGTGCGGCGGTATCCCCCAGATTTAGCAGGCTACTTTTGGCCAAGTAAACTGCGCACAATGCGAATCAGGCGGCGCAGCAGGTGGTCTTTGAAGGATAAACGGGATTTTGAATCGATGGCTGACTCCATGGTGATCAAAGCCTCGATTCGTTTTCCCTGTTTCAGTTGAATGGCCGAAATGCGTTCCAAAACATATGCGCGTAAATCCTTCTCGCCGATGTTTTTAAGCAGCTCAGCAGAGGTCTGATAATACGCCAGCGCTTGAACGGAATCTTTTCGTTCCTGGTAGGCGGCGGCTAAATTCCCGTAGGCCATGGCTTCACGGCGCGTATCACCGGCATCGTGAAACAGCTTCTCGGTCCCGCTGGCTTTTTCCAGCGCTTCCTGGGGTTTATTGGCGCGCAGGTAGGCGACACTGGCATTATTCAGGGCTTCGCCAGCCTCCAAGGGCTGGTCATTTTGCAGAAGCTCAGCAGCCTGGCAAAACAGTTCGGCCGCTTCTAGAAATTCTTCCCCATCGTATGCCTGCCTGGCCTGGGCATTGAGCGTCGCAACGTTGATTTCAGGCATGTTTTGGCTCCAATTCTCAGTAGGTGATTTCCAGCAGCCCTTCGGCAACCGAGCGCAATTTTTCCACGGAAAGATCGCTTAGCCGGATGGCCAGGTGGATATAAGGTAAATTCACCGGTTTGCATAAGAATTCGCGCATTTCTTCCGGCAATTGCAGAAATTCCTGAATGGACATTTTCTGCGCCCGCCATTGCCCAATCGGTCCGCGCTGGTCGAAGAGTTCTTCCATGCGAACTTCCAACGCGTTGGCGAGGATTTCCAGCTCAGGCAGCGGGGCGGGGGTTTCGCCCATTTCATATTGCTTGATCAGATTTTCGGGAATGCCGGTCTTTTTTGCGAGTTCAGCCAGGGTCAAATTTAAATTGGAGCGGGCTATGCGTAAACGCGTTCCAATGATTTTATGCCGCAGCTCAGTATATTGCGTTGTCTGAACTTCTGGCTCAGCGTTTTCCTGGTCAGAAAGGGTTTTGGTGCCCCAAAATTGTTCCAGAGGAACATCCAGGTAAAACGCCAGCGATTCCAGTTGCGGCAGAGAGGGTGAGGTCAACCCGGCTTCAATCTGATTGAAACCATCTTCACTGATCCCCATCGCTTTGGCGCAATGCGCGGTACTGCGATTGCGCGCCATACGAGCGTCATGGATCAGCAGGCCAAGTTTGCGAGCGCGGACACGTGTCATTTGTTGGTATGTGCTCATCATTACCTCACCAGTTGCGATTTCAGGTGCCTGTTTAATTCGAAAAGAACAAAATTAACAGGCTTCTTGTTGATTATAGCATTCCAGCGGCGCTGCAATCTTTTCAACTGCTGAACATTTATTGATGTACTGCCTGTTCAGCGCCGGCGATTTCCCGAACTGACCATGGAAGACAGGTCTGCGCCAAACACTTCCGGCCCTAGTTTGAACCCGGCAGCTTCCAGCCGGGGGGTAAAGAGCGGGCGAATGCCGGTCGGCTTCAGGTCGCCGATTACGTTGCCGTTCGTATCTACGGCGGTCTGTTGGAATTTAAATACGTCCGTCATGACGACGGTATCGCCTTCCATACCGGCAATTTCGGTAATCGAGGTGATCTTGCGGCTGCCGTCACGCAGACGAGTTTGCTGGATGATCATATCGATTGCGGAGGCGATCTGTTCGCGAATAACCTTGACAGGCAATTCCATACCCGACATTAAGCACATTGTTTCCAGCCGCGAGATGGCATCGCGGGGTGCGTTTGCGTGCAGCGTTGTCAATGAACCGTCATGGCCGGTATTCATTGCCTGGAGCATATCCAATGCTTCACCGCCGCGGACTTCACCGACGATGATGCGATCCGGGCGCATACGCAATGAGTTGCGTACCAGATCGCGGATAGTGACTGCGCTGCGTCCATCTGAATTGGCCGGTTTGGTTTCGAGCCGCACAATATGTTCCTGCTGCAGTTTTAATTCGGCGGCGTCCTCAATAGTTACAATTCGTTCATCATCGGGAATGAAACTGGAAAGGACATTCAACAGGGTCGTCTTACCCGAACCGGTGCCACCGGAAATTATGATGTTAAGCCGCGAAACAACACAGGCCTTGACGAAATTAGCCATGTTCTGGGTCATTGACCCGTAATCGATCAATTGATTGACCGACAACTTATCTTTTTGAAACTTTCGGATGGTGATCGATGGCCCGTCAATTGACACCGGAGGGATGATTGCGTTGACACGCGAGCCATCCGGGAGCCGGGCGTCAACCGTGGGACTGTCCACATCAATGCGCCGGCCGAGCGGAAGAATAATCTTGTCGATGATGCGAATCACGGCATTGTCATCGTCAAAGCTGATATTGGTGCGCAGGATTTTTCCCTTGCGCTCAATATAGATATTTTTCGGCCCATTGACCATGATTTCGCTGATTTCAGGATCTTCCAACAAGGGCTGTAATGGACCAAAGCCGAGCAATTCATCCAGAATATCGCGGAATAACTGCTCGCGAATGGTGTTCGGCAGATTTACTTTAAGATTATTGTAAGACTGGAGCAGTAATTGCTGGATGACTTGATGCCGGTCTTCCGCCGGACGCGGATTGCTTTCAAGCTCGCGGGAAATCAACGTGATCAGATGATGTTTCAGACGAATCAATTCTGGCGGATAATTCCCTGCTGCCATGGCGTTCATGCTGGGGACTCCTCGTCGGACCCGGTATCATTATCAGGAATGACCCAGACAACCGCATCGATGTTGACGGCCATAAAGGCTGTTCGAACGGGCGATCCACTCCCATCCAGATTGAAAACCGACGCATTGGTTACAGCCAGAAAATGGGAACAGTTGTCCAGTTCGTCTTTTAATCGATCCTCAGGACGAATATGCAGCTTACCTTGAATACGGTGCGTATTCGTTTGAATGATGACGTTGACCGGTTCTTTGGTTACGACCTGGGTAAAGATCTTCCCTTTTTCGTCGAAATTTGAAAACATGCCCATTTTGGAACCTCTTAGATCCCGGAATCATTATCTGAAGTTGGCATGAAGTAGCCCAGCCCAGAGCGAGTGACAATGTGCTGCGGACTATGGGGATCGTCTTCCAGTTTCTGCCGCAAACGCGCAATGGATACCCATAGAATTTCTTTGTCCTCGCGGTAGGATTCACCCCATACGGCGGTTAACAGCTCTTCGGCGGTCAGAATACGGCCGGTATGCTGTGCGAATTGAATCAGCAGACGGTATTCAGTCGCTGATAAATAAATCTGGCGGTCATCTTTCCATACCTCAGCCCGGGCAAAATCGATGCGCAAATTCTTATGTGAAAAGAAGCGATTATGCAACCCAGGTTCGGCGTGTTTAGAGCGGCGTAAAACGGCGCGTACGCGCGCGACCAATTCAGTTGCGGAAAATGGTTTTAAAACATAATCATCCGCGCCAACATTTAACCCACGAACCCGATCCTGCTCTTCACCGCGAGCGGTAAGCATGATAATCGGCACATCCGAAAACTGGCGAATGCGCTCACAGGTCGTAAATCCATCCAGACGCGGCATGGCTACATCCAGAATGATTAAATCGGGGACGCGTGCTGATACCAATTCGAGGGCCTCTTCACCATCTTTGGCGACGTTGACTTCATATCCTTCGGATTCAAGGTTTACCTTGATCAAGTGCCGGTATAACTGTTCATCATCTACTACCAAAATTTTCGTCGTCATTTAAAAAATTCCTCCCGCCGTTATGCTTCAATAAATGCTATGGTTGGTCAGGCAAATAAATATGAAAGGTGGTCCCCTCTCCAACCCGTGATTCTAATTGAATTTCCCCGTGGTGTGCCTGTACGATCTGTTTACAAATAAATAACCCCAGGCCGGAGCCATGGACATTTGGCCTGTTTTCTGGCAGTCTGAAGAAGCGATTGAAAATCGCTGCCTGATATTTTTCTGCAATGCCCGGCCCCTCATCGCGGACGTCAATTTGAATGCCGCTCTCTGTTTCTACAACGCTGATGAACACGGGAGAGCCTGGCGCGTATTTAACAGCATTTGAGATCAGGTTTTCCAAAACCTGGCCGATTCTGCGGGCGTCTCCCTGGATGGTTTTAATCGGGCTTTTCATGGTCGTTACCACTTTCAGCCCGGTATGGTGCAAGCGAGTGCGCAGCAGCAAATCGTTAATCAGGGCTTCAATCCGAACCGCCTGAAAGTTCATGGCAATTTGACCGGATTGAAGTTTGGCGGAATCCAGCAGGTTTGCAATTAAATCTTGCAAATGGTCGGTTTCCTGGTCGATGATGGTGAGAAACTCATTCTGAGTGGCTGAGTCCCATTGGGCATCCTCACGCAGCAGGGTGGTGGTGTAGCCTTTGATGAAGCCCAGCGGATTGCGCAATTCGTGTGACACGGTCGATATAAAATCTTCCTGAACCTGGTGGGCGCGATATTGGAATTCAAGATTATCGCGGTCAACCTGCAGACGGTCAAATTCAATTTTTGTGGATAATATATCCGCAATGAATTGGCCGAAATTTTGCTCCACCAATGAGAAGTGCGGACCGCCAAAGCGGATAAACACCAGCGCACCGATCACCTGATCTTGCCGGGTCAAGGGCAAGGCAAAAGAGTACGGCTCATTCAGCCGGTCTTCAATTTCCTCGTTCTGGATTTCCTGCAAGATGATACTTTTTTCTTCCAGAACCCGGCTGGCGAGTTCTTCACCCCAGGCGACATCTGCTTCGGCTGATTTTCCGCGGCCGGTAGCCCGCGCAAAGACTACTTCCAGACTCATCGTCATTGGATCGATTAAATAGACCACCAGATTGTCGAAAACAAACGAACGCCGGATTAATTTCAGCGTACTTTCCAGGCATGGCTTCCAGCCATTGGTGGTTCTGAATAAAGAAGTCAGGGTGTATATCAGCGACAGGTCGATCTCAGGGGTTTTCTGGCGAATGGTTACCGTCATATTTCTGCTCCGAAGTCAAAATCATCATCCTTGGCCAGCCAGAAGGAAAAACTGCTGCCGCATCCAAGTTCAGAGATGACATTGATTCGCGCCCCGTGAGCATCGATGATCTTTTTGGCCAGTGACAGGCCCAGTCCTGTTCCGCCAAATCGACGGGTTGAAGAACCATCCAGTTGGTGGAATGGCTCAAAGAGCTCGGCGATGCGATTAGTCGGAATGCCGATACCGGTATCGGTGACGGTAAGGAACACATGCAGGTCATCCTCGCTGATTTCAAGGCTGACCTTTCCACCGGGAGCGGTGAATTTGATGGCGTTATCTAAGAATTGATGGGTTACCCAGGCAATTTTTTCCTGATCACCTCGCACAGAGGCAACGGTTTGCGGGATGAGAATTTGCATGGAAATATTGCGTTCATCTGCGTTCGGACGCATTTGATCATAAATTGACTGCGCAACTTCTTCAAGGTCGAAGGAAGCGATGTTCAGTTGAAGTTGAGCTCGTTCCGCGGTGGCAAACAAGATCAAATCCTCAATCAGACGTTCAAGGCGCTCGGTAGCTTTGATCATGGTGCGCATGGCATTGGTTTGTGCCGGAACTAAATCGCCAATTTCCCCTGATATGAACAATTCCTCATACCCTTTGATATGCGTCAATGGGGTCCGTAATTCGTGCGAAATATTGGCGATGAAATTGTTCTTAAGCTGGTTGAGTTCGGAAAGCTTCGTTAGGGCCAGCTCAAGTTCCGCGGTGCGTTCCTTAACACGCTGTTCAAGCTGCTGATTGGAGCTTTCCAGCGCTGATCGCAGCTCAATGATATATTCTGTGATGGCCTGATCTACCTGCTGGCGAGAAAGCAGCCCCATTTCAATGAGCAATTCTCCCAGCAAGGGCGCGTCGTTTTGTGCCAGACGAATTTCTTTCTGTTTTTGCAGGGCGCGTTCTACAGACTGAGCAGTCAAATACCCCTGTTCAACCAGGTATTCCCCTAAGCGTGGTACGAGAATTTCTGGAGTAAGGTGGGTGATCCGTTGCACAGTAATTCCCTTGACCTGAACTACTTTCCTGCTACCCATTCACCGTTGAACATGGTCGCGGAAGGAGTGATGGCTGCTAACTCCTGTGGCGGTAAATCGAATGGGTCTTGATCCAAAACAATTAAGTCTGCATACATACCGCTGTGCAGGCTGCCAATCCGGTCACTCCAACCCGCAACGCTGGCTGGAAGGCTTGTAAATGCGGCTAACGCCTGCTGCAGGCTGATGCGCTGTTCAGGGTACCAGCCATGCTCAGGAGCACCGCTCGTCCGCTGGCGCGTTACAGCAGCGTGCAGTCCCCCAAATGGATTGGGTGACTCAACCGGCGCATCGGAGCCGAAGATCATGGTTGTGCCGTGTGATAGTAGACTCTGGTAGGCGTAAGCATAAGCTGAACGCGCTCCCCAATACCGGTCCGCAATATCCATATCGGAGGTTGCGTGAATCGGCTGAACGGAGGCCACAACGCCCAGTTGCGCCAAACGCGGAACATCGTCTCGATGCAGAATTTGAACATGCTCAATGCGGTGCGGCTGAAGGGGGAGGTGATTATCTCGTTCAAACTGCCGCAGTGCTTCATAAGCCTGCAAGACTTCATGATTGGCGCGGTCGCCGATGGCGTGAATAGCCAGGCTGAGGCCATGCTGACTGGCCTTGCGCCCAATTTCTATGATCTGTTCGGCGTCGAGCAGCAGCATTCCGGTTTCATGGCTGTTTTCATAGGGCTGCAGCATGGCCGCTGTTTGCGGCCCTAGCGCGCCGTCTGAAAAGCATTTAACTGAACCAATCCGCAGCCGGTCGCTGCCAAATCCACGCCGCAGACCAACCTCAATTGCCTGGTCAAGGGCTTCAACGGGGATGCTCTTCAACACGCGCAGTTTTAAATCGCCGGATTGATCCAGGATTTGCAGCGCTTGAAAGCAACGCTGACGGTCGAAATCATGCACCACGGTAATACCCAGGCTCCAAAGGTTCTTCTGCGCCTGCAGAATGGCCTGGCGGGTATCTTCGACTGTATGAGCGGGGATGATATCTTCAACCAGTTCCATAGCGGATTCAAACAGTATCCCGGTCGGTTTGCCCTGTGCATCGCGGTCAATATGCCCGCCTTGCGGGTCAGGGGTGGCATCCGAAATGCCGGCCATCTTTAATGCAAGGCTATTTGCCCAGGCGGCATGCAGTGACTTGGCCGTCAAATAAGCTGGGTTATGCGGGGTGACTGAATCTAATAGACTGGCGTTGCCAAACCCTTCGGGCCAGACGTTTTGATTCCACCCATGACCGCGCACCCATTTGTCTGGCGGCAAATTTGCTGCGCGCTGCGCAACACGTTCAATACACGCTGCACGGGTCGCCGTTTCGCAGTCCACCTGCGCCAGGCTGGCCGAGTAATAATCGAGGTGCAGATGCGAATCGGTCAGACCCGGCCAAATGGTCTGTCCTGTCATGTTCTCTTGTACATCACCCGGGCGGGCAGCGGCGAGGACTTCTGCATCGTTGCCGGCGGCCAGAATACGGCCGCCTTCGCCGATGAAGATCGCCGATATCAGCGGCTGCTGCGGGTTGAGGGTGTAGATTTTGGCGTTATAAAGAATGCGTCCCATTTCATTCGTCCAAAAGCTGTTTCAACAAGGAATCCAGTTCTTCGTTGGAGAAATAATGAATGACGACACTTCCGCCGCGTTTCCCGTAATTGAGCGTTACGCGCGTGCCAAAACGGTCGCGCAGGCGCGCTTCAAGAGCGTCAATTTCAGGCAGCCGGGATTGCGGCAGCGGCTTTTCGGCGCGCTCGCCGTTATATTTATGCACCAATTCTTCCGTTTTGCGGACGGATAATTCTTGATCCAGTATGGTTTGCAGCACCGCAGATTGGGCCTGCGCTGTTTTTAATTGCAAAAGCGCGCGCGCGTGCCCTTCGGAGATCAATCCTTTTGCCAGGGCCAATTTGGCGGCTTCGGGTAACTGGAACAGGCGTAAAGCGTTGGTAACGGCTGGACGGCTTTTCCCTACCCGGACTGCAATCTCATCATGCGACAGACCAAATTCTTCACTCAGGCGTAAATAGGCTTCAGCGGTTTCCAGCGGGCCGAGATCTGCACGCTGAACGTTCTCAATCAGCGCTAATTCCAGGCGCTGCTGGTCGCTGGCCAGGCGGACAATCGCCGGCACAGTCTGCAGCCCGGCAATTTTTGAAGCCCGCAGGCGCCGTTCGCCAGCAATCAAGGTGTAGCCGGCATGATCCTCTTCGCGGGTAACCACCAGCGGCTGCAACACGCCATGCTCGCGAATCGAATCAGCCAGCTCGTTGAGTAATTTCTCGTTCATTTCCAGGCGCGGCTGGTATGGATTAGCTTGAATTTCTTCGATGGGGATTTCGAGTACCGTACCATCCGGAATGACCGGCTGGTCTCCAGGAATTAATGCCCCCAAACCTTTTCCTAATCCGCTTTTTCGAGCCATTTTATTCGCCTTGTTCGTCAAATTTTGGGATGTGGATGCCGTCACCTTCAAGCAGTTCACGCGCCAGGTTTGAATACGCCTGCGCGGCAGTCGAATCGGGGGCGTAGACTGAAACAGGCAGCCCGTAAGAAGGCGACTCTGCCAGACGGACACTGCGTGGAATCAGCGCATTGAAAACTTGATCGGGAAAGTATTTGCGAACTTCCGAAACGACGTCCAGCGCTAAACGGGTGCGGCCATCGTACATGGTCAAGATCACCCCGCGGATGGACAATTCGGGAAACAATGAACCTTGCACGCGATTGATGGTCTGAGTCAGTTGCCCCAAGCCTTCCAGTGCCAGGTATTCGCATTGNNCAGGAATGATGACACCGTCCCGCGCGGCAACCAGGCCATTAATGGTCAGCATGCTTAACGAAGGCGGACAGTCGATCAAGATATAGTCGTAGCGATCCACGGCCGGAGTAATGGCGTCAAGCAGTTTTTTCTCGCGGTTAGGCATTGAAATCAATTCCACTTCAGCGCCGGCGAGGCTCGGCGTGGCGGGCAGAATGGATAGCTTGAACCGCGGGTTATGCAGAATAAGCGGGCCAATCGGCTGTTGTCCGAGCAAAATTTCGTATGTCCCGTTTTTTACCGTGCGTTTATCGATTCCCAGAGAAGCAGTGGCATTCGCCTGCGGGTCCAGATCGATAAGCAAAACGCGCTGGCCATAATAGCCAAGATAGGCCGCTAATGAAATTGCAGAAGTCGTTTTTCCGACTCCGCCTTTCTGGTTGACGAATGTATAAATCCTGGTCATAACGCAAGCCTCATGGCAGTATTTCGATCTTGCAATCGTTGATTTCTTCGCGGGTAGGGATGCCGGAAAGTCCGGGACGAGTCACTGAATTTGCCGCCAGTTGTGTCGCAAAGCGAGCCGCTTCCCACGGGTCTCGCGTGGTATGCAGCCGGTAGAAGAAGCCGGTAGCGAAAATATCCCCAGCTCCAGTCGGATCCACTTCTTCGGCAGCCGGGGCGCGGAAGGTGCGCACATCGCCGTTCCAGTACAGCCGGGCACCATTAGAGCCTTCCGTCACCGCCAGGACGCGGATTGACGCGGACATCTCGTCAATGATCTCTTCGCTGCCCTGAACATCTTCTACGCTGATTACGGCGGCGTTCGCGCCTTCCAGTACGTATCGGGCTTCAGGCCAATCCGTATAATGCACCAATCCGTCCTGATTATAGGTGCGCAGCCAGCCTTGCGGGGTTAAAGCGATGAAAGCGTTTTCGAAGGCGTGGGTTAACTTGGGATCGACTTCTTGCAAGACCGGCCCCAGGTGAATGATCGGAGCGGTGCGCCAGACTTCCGGAACATCCGCCAGTGTAAGCACCGGCGCGGGATGAAACACATGCTGAACCCGGCCATGTGCGGTCTGTTTGTTTTCAAACGTTGTGGTAGTTTCAGAAATCGCGGCCGCGACGGGAATATTTTGCAGCGTCAGCATATTCACATTCGGGTCGTGCGCCGTGACGATTCCGACCCGCAGGCCGAGCGCTTGCGCCGTCAGGGCTGAGTAGGCGGCCGTGCCGCCCATCACCGGCCCGTTCGGAGTTAAATCCTGGGTGATGTGGCCAATGACAAGATAATCAACAGGTTGTAAACGGAGATCATTACGCATAGATTAATTATACTCGGCTAATTCTGAGCGGATTCCACGGATCACCGTTAACGGGTTAATCATGTGGTGGAGTTGGCGGCAGAAGCGTGTCATCCTCGCCTTCTTCGCCGTTATCAACAATAATTTCGGGTTGGGCAGCTTGAGTGGAATTTTCCCGCGGTAAATTTCGCAGGGCTTCCTCCATGCTCAGGTTATCCAGCCGCATCCCTGGGGCAGGTGTTGCGCAAAACGGACAGATATTCCAACTTAATTCCATCAGGCTGCCGCAATGGCGGCAAGGTTTCTTCAGGCGCGTGTTGCAGCTTGGGCAAATTTGCCAGTGGGGATCAATTTTCCGGCTGCAGCCAGGACACTGCGGAACGTCCTCCAGGGTTTGCAGCAACGCTTCTTCTTCAAGTGTGCGCTGATAAGCTTCATCCACGGTTTCACGCGGCCTGAGAATCAGGTAAATTAATACCCCCGGCACGAAGAGGATTACGACAACCAAAATGGCTAATATTCGCACCAGCGCGTCGCGGGAGCGGCCGCGAATATCGCGGGCAGTCCAGATCACCAGGCTGACCCATAGCGCAGCTAAAAAAGCCGCGGCAAACCCGGCTGCAATTAAGGTGTAGGTGCTGAGCGTAATGGAATCAACAATCATGGCTTTCTCGACGTGGAAATTATAGCATGGATGTACTGGCTGTGCAGGTCCGC
>MTLE01000800.1_pt1 | contig 13330 bp, 10 predicted proteins | sample 1982461 | NCBI WGS metagenome assembly MTLE01 (sample SAMN05712605, study PRJNA340218) | biofilm metagenome | isolation source: sample SPL anode biofilm adapted to -200 mV | place: USA | collected 2012-02-03
AGTAGGCCGACAGGAAATCAAAGTACTCCTTGCCGTCCGGATCCTTGACCTTGGTACCGAGCGCCCAGGAAATGACAACTGGAAGCGGGTGATAATTATGCGCGCCGTAGCGCTCGTCCATGGCGATGTACTCAGTGCTCTTCATGCGTGTCCTCCTGCTCTGGGCTTCACAATTCGTGAAGCGGCTCCCTTGGATGGGAGCCTATGCCAGTATATACCCGGTCCCCAAAATAAATCTAGACGCAACCGCCCCAAAGATGCTAATTAAATTGTTCTGATATAAATAATTATTCATAGTGGTCGCATAATTATACGCGATCGTAATGCAGCGTGGCTCGTGCCTGCTTTCGTGCCATCGCAAGCTGCAGCAGCTCCTCGAGCAAGTCGTGATACGACAGCCCGCCTGCCTCGCACATCATCGGGAACATCGAGATCGAGGTGAAGCCCGGTATCGTGTTCACTTCGTTGAGCAGGGCGGTGCCTGAATCCTTCTGTACGAAGAAATCGACGCGCGCCATGCCGCTGAGCGCCGCCGCCCGGTATGCTGCTACCGCCAGATCCATCAGCCCCGTCAGCTGTTCCGGTTCAAGCCGGGCAGGAATGACGAACGTGGCTCCGTCGGGATCGACATACTTGGCCTCGTAGTCATAGAACTCATGGGATATGACCAGCTCGCCGGGCGGAAACGCACGCGGTTCATCATTGCCGATGACCGAGCATTCAACTTCCCTTGCCTGGACGAACGGCTCAATGAGAACCTTGGTATCGCAGAGCAGCGCCTTCTGCAACGCGTCTTTGAGGCCGGTTCGCGAATCGACCTTCGAGGCTCCGACGCTCGAGCCGCCCCGAGCGGGCTTGACGAAAGCCGGCCAGCCAAACTCGGAATGCACGCGGTCTGCAACTCTATCGATGTTGCCAAGATCACCTGACTGCACGGCCATGAACGGAACAACAGGAAGACCTGCCCGCAGCCAGAGCGCCTTGGCGACTTCCTTGTCCATGCCGACGGCGCTGCCGAGCACATCGGCTCCGACGTACGCGATTTCGGCGCACTCAAGCAGCCCCTGAATGGTGCCATCCTCGCCAAAGGTCCCGTGCAACACCGGGAACACCACGTCAAGAGGCAAGTCGGACGAGCCATGGGTACCATATACCCTGAGTCCGTGGCCGGGAACGACGAGCACCGAAGGTCCGTCGGCGCGTATGGTCAGTGGCTCGTCACCTTCCAGGCAGGTCTCCAGCGTGCTGTCCGGCTGCAGATGCCATGCTCCAGACCTGGTAATGCCGATGAGGTGCAGCTTGTGCGATCGATCGATGTGCCTGATGACACTCGCGGCCGATCGAAGCGAGACTTCATGCTCGCCCGACTTGCCGCCATAGAGGATGGCTATTCTCATGATACTTCCTTGGAGTGCTGTCGTGCGGTTCGCGAAGAACCTGATGCTGTGTCAGAGTATCCTGCCGCGAGGAGCGCCTTTGTGGCTTCCTCGATTTCGTTCCATGGTATGGTCTTTGCGGCATAGATGATCGTGGTTTCGTGTCCCTTGCCCAGAAGCAGCACGGCATCGCCGGGCTGGGCGAGCGCCATGGCCTTTCGCAGCGCCAGTGCGCGATCGGGGATCAGGAATAGATCGATGTCACGCTTCATGCCTTCACAACCGGCCGCTATGTCATGCAGCAAGGCCATCGGATCCTCACCGCGCGGGTCTTCATCGGTCAGGATGATACGGTCGCAGAATTGTGCGGCAATGCGCCCCTGGGCCGGTCTCTTCTGCACATCCCGTTCGCCCGCAGACCCGAAGACGCATATCAGCGAACCGGCAATGCGTTGCTTGATGGATGGCAGAATGGCCTCGAAGCTCGACGGTGTATGCGCGTAATCGACGATGACCTCGAATGGCTGGCCTTGATCGATCCTGGTCATGCGGCCGGGTACCGGCTCGAGTTTCTGCAACAGCGGAACGAGCCGTTCAAGCGGTATGTCGGCGATGCGCGAGACGACGGAGAGCGCTCCAAGCACATTTTCCACATTGAACGCACCCGGGAGGTCTATCCGGGCCGCGAACTCGCCGTCACCATCGGATATGACGAAATCCGCGCCTCGTTCATCAATGACAATATCGTGCGCATGCAGGTTGGCGCGAGGATTCGTGGCCGAATAGGTATAGACCGGCCGTCCGGTGACATCGGCAAAGAAGGGGGTGCTTGGGTCGTCGGCGCAGGCTACCCCGAAACTCGGAACCTCCACCACTGATCCGGCTATGGTCTTGTGATGGACGTCGGCATCGAGGGCGCGGAACAGGTTGGCCTTGTCATCGCGATATTGTTCCCAGGTGCCGTGGAACTCCAGGTGTTCGTGGCGGACATTGGTCATGAGCCCCACATCGAAGGCCACGTTGCCGAGCCTGCCGGTCCTGGGTGAAAGCCCGTGCGAAGACGACTCGACGATGGCGAACTCGAAACCGCTGCGCACCATGCGCGCGATCTTCTCATGGATGGTCGTGGCCTCCGGTGTTGTCTGGTGCTCGGGATTGGCCTCGACGGCATCGTCGGTCCGGAACTGCACCGTTGATATGAAGCCTGCCTTGCGTCCCGCCAGGTCAAGCAGGCGGTATATCAGCCAGACCGTGGTGCTCTTGCCTTCGGTGCCGGTCACTCCGACCACCGCTATCGAACGCGACGGATGGCCGTGATAGGCGTCCGCAAACGGCGACATCGCCGCGCGCGCGTCGGCCACGCGGATGTAGGTGATGCCGGGACGGGGGTGTTCTACCGGCCGTTCGTGCACGACCGCGACGGCGCCCTGGTCAAGGGCGGCCTCTATGTAGCGGTGCCCGTCGGTATGGAGGCCGGACAGGGCAAAGAACAGGTAGCCCGGTTTGACCTGGCGTGAATCATAGGCCAGCCCCCCGATGGGTACGCTCGCGTCACCCTGAATCGATATGACCGGCGATGATTTCAGTATCTGATCGAGTGGAATCATGATGTCGTGATGGTAGCGGTCAGGCCGGCATTGTGCAATAACCCAGGGGCAGCTTGACCTTTCGATCTTGTTGTGTCATCGGCTGGCAGGGTACAATTTGGCCTTGGGAGCATACGATGTACACCATACGTGTCGAGGCATCATTCGCGGCCGCGCATTTCTTGACCGAGTATCATGGCAAGTGCGAGCGGCTGCATGGCCACAACTATCGGGTCAGGGCATATGCGCGCGGACAGGAGCTGGACCGGGCCGGCATGCTTGTCGATTTTGGCGCCTTGAAGGGTCACCTGCGCGGTGTGTGCGGCGGGCTCGATCATACCTGCCTGAATGACAATGTGGCGTTCCAGAATTCACCGAGCGCGGAACGCATAGCGCGCTACATCTTCGATCAGGTCATGGCGCTTGATCCATCCATGCCGCTGTTGGCCATCGAGGTTTTCGAGACCGATACCAGCATGGCGCGCTATGAACCATGAACTGCCCGGCCCGCAGGGGTACTGCACCAGCCAGCTGATCCCGTACCTTGGCAACAAGCGGGCCCTGCTTCCCAGGCTCTTGCCGGTCTTCCAGCAGCTGACCGCCGGACTGCATGCTCCGCTCTTTGTGGACGCCTTCGCCGGATCGGGTTCGGTTTCAAGGTTGGCCCGCGCGATGGGCATGCGCGTCGTCTCGAACGACTGGGAGCCATACAGCGAAGCGCTCAACTCATGCTGGCTGTCGCTGCGCCCATCGGACCTCGATCGATGCTTTGGCGGCAAGGTGAGCGGCGTCTTCGAGGAATGGAATGGCATGCATCAGGAGGCTGAGCGCTCCGCACCTTCAAACGGATCCAGCGGTGCGCCCTACATGGCGCGGTGGTATGCTCCGGCGCGCACCGATACTCCGCGCCTGGGCGACGAGCGGCTCTTCTACACCGCTGAAAATGCCGCATTCCTGGACAGGGTCCGGTACAGGATTGATGAGGAGCTGCCTGGCGGCGAACCCGGTTCCGACGCAGATGTCCGCCGCCGGGTATTGATGGCGGCCCTGCTGCTGGAAGCATCCGTGCATACGAATACTTCCGGCGTCTTCAAGGCCTTTCACCGCGGATTCGGCGGCCATGGCAAGGACGCGCTGCGGCGCATCATGGGGCGGATGCGCCTCGAGGTACCGATACTGCCGGAGCTGCAGCCTGCCATTGTGACCCGTGAAGATGCGGCATCGCTGGTTGGCCGATATTCCGCGGATATCATCTATTGCGATCCGCCATACAATCAGCATCAGTATGGTTCCAATTACCATGTCCTCAATACGTTGCTCCGCTGGGATGGTTTGCCGCGGCCCATGAACGGAGCCGGGCCGGACGGTGCCTCCAGAATCGCGGGAATCCCGCAGGACTGGAAGCGGACCCGATCGGCATTCTGTTCAAGGCGGCAGGCCACCGGAGCGATAGCCGCCGTGCTTGACGCCTGTGATTCCCGTCATCTGGTTTTCAGCTGGAATGCCGACGCCCACCTGAGCGGCGATGAACTCATCGAGCTGCTCGCGCCCCGCGGCCGCCTGAAAGTGCTGGCGCTGCAGTATGTCGCCTATCGGGGCGGACGCCAGAGCGCCAGCCGGAGCTCCCGCAGCAGGGAGTATCTCTTCACGGTGGACACGAGCGGCCGGCCTGTCGGGACGGCCGGGCTCAAGCGGGAACTGCGTGGATTGGCCCTGGTCGATGATGCCTTGCGCGCGACATACCGCCCGCCAGACGGTGAGTCGGCGCCCGAAATCGTATCGTTTCTTGATGCATCGATGCGGCGCCCCCGCGTCGATGCGCTGGAGCGGCTGATGGAAATGGAAGCGGAGCAGCGCCTGCACTTCCTCGAGCGACTGTCGGCCTACGCGTGCGCAGACGTGCCTGCCGAACTCACTGCGGTCTATGAGCTTGCCATGCGGGCTCTGGACAGGTCCGATATCGGTGCGGCCAGAAAGATGGCTTCGGAAGCGCCGCGGCTGCTGCGCAAGCTGGCCCATGCCAAATACAGCCAGGAATTCGACAGGTATCGCGCGATGTTCGTCGCCATTGGCTCGCGGAGTGGCGATCAATGGCTCCTGGGACAGCTCGGCCAGCTTGATCGACTGAAGGAAGTCAGAACGGGCAGGGAGCAGGCCAGCGCGGACGCTCTATGACGACGATGGTCCTGGCGCATCCTTGGGGCCGCTCTTGCGCCTGCGGTGGTGCCGCTTCGGGGGCTGCGCCTGGGGAATGGCGCCCGATGGCTGACCGTTCTGTGGTGGCGTACCGGCGCCGGCGTCCGTGTGATTCTGCGGTGCCCGCCGCGCGTGGGGGCGCGCCATGCCCATCGAGGGGCGCGGCTCGCGTGATCGATCAGGCTCGTTGCGCGATCGCTGCCCGGCTGGCGAACCCGATGATCTTGGCTGCATACCGGATGCGGGATTGCCGCGTGTCTGCGGACGTACACCCTGTCGTCCGGCCGTGCGCGGACCTTCGCGTTCGCCGGTGCGACCCATAGGCCGATCGCCAGGGCTGCGAATCCTGCGGCGGGGATCCGGACGCTTGCTGCCTTCCAGCTTGACATCCTTGCGGGCGGATTCCTCTTCCTCGGCGAGCGCAAAGAAGTTCTCCGGCTCTATGTCGTGGACGATGCCGGAATCCAGAATCTTGCAGACGAAGGTAAAGCCGTACTTGACGGCGATCTTGGAGGCGCGCTTCAGTTCGACGAGGTCGGTCAGCGCGACCGAAATGCCATGTTTGCCGGCTCGCCCGGTCCTGCCGGCGCGGTGCACGTATACGGTTGGTTCCTCGGGCAGATCAAAGCTGATGACATGGGACACGTCGGGCAGATCGAGTCCGCGCGCGCCCAGATCGGTCGTGATGAGCCATCGGGCCGCGCCGCTGGAGAACTCCTCAAGGGCGTTCTTGCGGTCGGTGCCGTCCTTGTCCGACTTGAGCACGACGGCCGGGAACCCGAGGAAATCCAAGCGTTTCTGGATGGTAAATATCGCGGCATTGGATGAGGCAAAAAGCAGACAGCGCTCTGGCTTGACCGATGACTCGAAGCGACGAAGAAAATCGAGCTTCGATCGCGATGGCGAATGAAAGCACCAATGCTCTATCGTGGTTCTGAGTGCCTCCGATGAATCGATGCTCAACTGCACGGGCTCCCGAAACCAGGCGGCGGAACGGTCGACGGTGCGCTTGGGAAGGGTGGCCGAGACGAGCACACGCGCGCATCCCTGGGGCAGGGCGTCGAGGAGTTCGGTGGTTATGTCGATGGCCTCATTTTCAAAAAGGCGGTCGGCTTCATCGAGTATGGCCCAGAGGCAACCGGAGAGATCCAGATCACCGGACAGCGCCAGGTCGCGGATGCGCCCTGCCGAACCGACGATGACGTGCGGCTTCTCGGCAAGCCTGTCCAGCTGCCGCCTGAGCGGTATCGATCCAAGCGCAACTTCCACGCGGACGGCCAGGTTGGCCGCGGACGCGAGTCGGGCCAGTTCCCGGTGTATCTGTGCCGCCAGGTCGTGGGTGGGCGTAATGACGACAGCCTGCACGATCCGGGCCGAGCAGTCTATCGCGTCCAGTACCGGCGCGGCATACGCGAAGGTCTTGCCCGTGCCTGTCGCGGAGCTGATGTACGCGTCCTGTCTGCGATTGATGGCCGGCATCGCCAGCTTCTGGATGTCCGTTGGTGTCTCGAATCCCAGCGCGGCGAAAGCCTGTACCATGGCGTCGCTCAGCCCGAGGTCCGTAAATTCCTGCATGGCATAATGATCGCACAAAACCAGTCCGGTGGGCAAGTCCATTCCTCTGCACGGGTGATGATTGCCTAAGCTGCACCTTTTTTCGTATAGTCAAAGGAAATGAATCTAGAAGCCTTCATACTTGGATGCGGTGGCATGATGCCGCTACCCCACAGACACTTGACCAGCATGCTCGTGCGCCGCGAGGGTGACCTGTTCCTGTTCGATGCAGGCGAGGGCACCCAGGTCTCGCTGCGGCGGCTCAACCTTCGCTGGAAGAAGATCAACGCAATATTCATATCACATACCCATGCCGACCATGTTACCGGCCTGCCTGGATTGCTGATGCTGTCCAGCCAGGTCGACCGGGACGAGCCGCTGTACATCTACGGGCCGCCAAAGATTGCCGAATACGTCGAATCGAGCCGCAGAGTGCTCGACATGTATATCAATTACGATATCATCGTCAAGGAGATTCAGGCGCCTGCCGTCTGCTACGAAGGCGAAGGATTCAGGATCAGAGCCTTCCCGCTGCGCCATACCAAGACCTGCTATGGCTATGCGCTGGAAGAGGACATGCGGCCAGGAGCGTTCCATCCCGAACGCGCAGCCGAACGTGGCGTCCCGCGCGGGCCGCTGTGGTCCAGATTGCAGGCCGGCCAGACCGTTCAGTCGGTCGATGGCGCCGATGTGAAGCCGGAGGATGTCCTGGGCCCGCCGCGTTCCGGACGGAAGGTCAGCTATATGACCGATTCGCTTTATTTTCCGGAGGTGGCCGCCGAGGTGTCGGATTCCGATTTGCTCGTGTGCGAGGGCATGTTCGAGCGCGAGTTGCTGCCCAGCGCGGTCGAGAAGAAGCACATGGCGGCGTTTCAGGCTGCCACCATCGCCAGGGACGCTGGCGGGGTCAAGAAACTGGCGCTCATCCATTACAGCCCGCGCTATACCGACCATGACCTGAGGATATTGCTCGATGAAGCCAGACAGGTATTTCCGGAGACGGTCCTCTCCAAGGACCGGCAGCGCTTTCCCATCGATAACGTCGATTGATCGACCGCCGTTGCCGGTGTAACCCTCGCCGGCAACGACTTGTTTGGTGATGTTGTGCATGCAGATGGGGAGATTCCATGATAACTGTAACCAATCTCGTCAAGCGCTATGGTTCGTTCGAGGCCGTGCATGGCGTCAGCTTCACGGTTGGCGCGGGCAGGGTCGTGGGCCTTCTGGGGCCAAACGGCGCCGGCAAGACCACCATCATGAAGGTACTGACCGGATACCATCGACAGAATGAAGGCACCGTGGTGCTCGATGGCAGGGATGTCCTTGAAGATCCAGTAGGCGTCAAGTCGATAGTCGGGTACCTTCCAGAGGGCGTACCGCTCTACCCGGACATGACCGTGGCGGAATATCTGAACTTCGTGGCAGAGGCCCGGTGTCTGGCACCATCGGTCCGGCCGGCGGCCCTGGAACGGGTCGTCGCGGCCTGTGGTCTGGCCGGTTTCACCGATGTCAGGATCGAGCGGCTTTCCAAGGGCTACCGGCAGCGCGTCGGACTCGCCCAGGCCATCATCCATGATCCGGCGATACTGATACTCGATGAGCCGACGACAGGCCTCGATCCAAACCAGATACTGGAGATACGCCAGCTGATACGCTCGCTGGGCGCCCACAAGACCGTCATATTGTCGACCCACATCCTGCAGGAGGTCGAAGCGCTCTGTTCCGAGGTGCTGATCATCAATGAGGGGCGCATCGTCGCCCAGGGCAGCGCGGCCCAGATAGCCGCCGACATGCATGGTGACGAGCGGCTCGAATGCGCATTCAAAGGCGGACCGGGGCTCGCGTACGACGGTCTTGGCCTGCTGCCATCGATCCGTTCCATCGAGACCATCGAGGCGTCCCTGAACGGTCTGACGCGCATGCGACTGGTGGTCGCCTATGGCGAAGCGGACCGAGCGGCGGAGGCCGTGTTCGACTGGGCCGTGGCCGCCGGCGCCAAGCTCGTGGAGATGCGGCGCGAGCGTCTGTCGATGGAAGACATTTTCGTCAGACTCACTACCGAGGAGGTGCGCCCGTGAGCGCCATGTCGACCATTGCCAGGCGGGAGATATCGGGCTACTTCAACGCGCCGGTCGCGTACATGTTCATCGTGGCCTTTCTGGTCTCCTGCGGTACCGTGTTCTTCTTTCTGGAACGCTTCTTCGCGGCCGGCCAGGCCACGATGCGTGGCTACTTCTCCCTGATGCCGTTTGTGCTGTCCGTCCTCGTGCCGTCCCTGACGATGCGCCTCTGGGCGGAAGAGCGGCGACAGGGTACCTACGAGCTGCTCTTGACCATGCCCTTCCGCGATGGCGAACTGGTGCTGGGCAAGTACACCGCCGCCCTGTTCGTGATACTCGTCGCGCTTGCCTTGAGCTTGCCGGTGCCGCTGATGGCGTCGATGTTTGGCCGTTTCGATGGAGGCACGCTGGTTACCGAATATCTGGGCGTCGTGCTGCTCGCGTCGGTGGCGATAGCGATTGGGCAGACGATATCGTGCGCGTCCAGGAACCAGATGAGCGCCTTCATGGCTACCGTGCTGGTGCTGCTCGCGCTGAGCCTGCTTGGACAGCTGCCAGTCTGGCTGACGATGCCGGCCTGGCTGGCCGCGGTCGTCAACTGGCTTTCACTGTCCTACCACTTTCTGTCGTTTGCGAAGGGCGTCATCGATACACGGGATCTTGCCTATTTCGTCCTGCTGACGCTGCTCGGCCTCTATGGCTCGACACGGCTGCTTGCAGCGGGCAAGTGGAGGTGATGCGATGCGCATGACGCTGAGAAGACAGGAACGCATCCTTCTGGTGCTGACGCTGCTGGCCCTCGTGCTGCTGGCCGTGGCCTCGGCCATGTACTTTGCCCGCATCGACCTGACCTCGTCACGCGCTTTCACGCTGTCGAAGGCGGCCCGCGGCCTGTATGCCGAGATACCGGAACGCATCAGGATTACCTACTACATCTCGAAGAGTCTTGCCGACCGTCATCCAGGGCCTGCCGCCATCAAGGATTTTCTGGCGGAACTCGCGGCAGTGTCGCGCGGCAAGATACAGGTCAGGGTCGTCGATCCGACGAAGAACCCGGCGGAGGCGGAGAGCTTCGGGCTCGTGGCACAGCAGATGCAGGTCGTTGAACAGTCGGAGCAGCGCCTGGCCCTGGTCTACACGGGCATCGTGATCGAGTATCTGGACCGCCACCAGACGATTCCGGCGATCCTCTCTACCGACACGCTTGAATATGAGGTTGTGAAGGCGATACGTGCCGCCATCAGCGACCGCAAGCCGATTGCTGGCCTCCTGGTCGGCGATCCGGACAAGACGCTTGCCAATGACTATCAGAGCCTGGCCAATGGGCTTGCCCAGTCTGGGTATGAGCCGCGTGAGGTCCGCCTGGGGGTGGCGATCGACGATGATGTCGACCTGCTCTTTGTTCTCGGCAACGCGGGCATCGATCGCTACGACGCGGCCTTCATCGACGCGTTCCTGATGCGTGGCGGCAAGGCGTTCTTCGCCGTCAAGGGTGTCAATGTCGATCCGAGCAATGGGCTCGCCGCAAAGGCCATGCCGGACAGCGGCCTCTTGCCGGTGCTCCGGTCATACGGATTCGACATCGCCCGACAGCTAGTGCTCGACCAGTCCAACCTGACCGTGCCCTTTCAGACCCAGGCTCCGAGTGGCGGGTACCAGATCCAGTACGTTCGCTACCCGCACTGGGTCGCGATCGATGCGCGCTTCACCAGCGCCGACAACCCGATCACCGCGCACTTCGCCGGCCTTGACCTGTACTGGCCCAGCCCGATGACCCTGCGGCCTGTCGGTAGCGTACACTATGAGGAACTGGCCAGGACCACACCCAAGGCCTGGCTGCAGACAAAGGACTTCGCCGCTGCCCCGCAGGATCAACCGATGTATGCCCTTGAACGGGATTCGACGACCGGACAGTACCTGGTCGCGGCGACCGGCAAGGGATCATTTCCCAGCGCCTTTGCCACCGGGCCAGCTCCGGCACGGCCGGGGGCGCCGCCTCCACCGGCGCCTGCGGCGCTGTCATCGCCGGAGACGCGCATAGTCGTCGTGTCGTCCGCCGATTTCCTGACCGACATGATGCGCATGAGCGACTCCGGTTTCAACGCTTCGTTTGCCCTGTCGGCGGCCGACTGGCTTGTCTCCGCCGATGACCTGATAGCGATTCGAGCCAGAGCGGTCATCGACACGAGGCTGAACAGGATCAAGGATGCGGATACGAGGGCCTTCCTGGTGGCGCTGACCTATGTGGTGACCCTGGGGCTCGTGCCGCTCGCGGTTGTCGTCTACGGTCTGGCGAGGGCGAGTCGTCGTGCCCGGCGTGAACGTGAGTCGCGCACGGTGCGTGGAGGCGAGGCATGAGGGACTTTCAGAAGAAGTTCAGGTGGCTTGTGGGCGTCGATGCGACTCTCGCCGTGCTGATCGTGCTGGGGATGATCTTCTCGCCCTCATCGGCCAGGGCCCGATCGACGAAGCATGACCTGCTGGCCGGCGCGCAGTCGGTCGTATCGATACGCATCGACGGGCCGGAATCCATTCAGCTGGTCAAGTCCGGTTCCGATTGGCTGCTCCGTGCTGCGGACGGTGACCTTCCCGCAGACGGACCGCGCGTTGAGGCGTTCCTGAAGGCGGTCGATGCCGTCGAGAGCATGGATCCGGTGGCAAAGGATGCCGCCTCGTGGCCAAGTCTGGGCTTGAAGGGCGATGCGAGCCGTCACGTACAATTGACCGATGCCAAAGGAGTCACGATCGGTGACTTCATCGTCGGCCGCTATGCGACAGCACCGAACGCGGTCTACATCGCACTGGCAGGGTCGACGGAGGCCTACTCCGTCAATTCGGGCATGGCATCGTATGTGCAAGGCGCGCACGCGAGCTGGCTCGACCTGAAGGCCTGGTCGACGCCACCCGCGGTCGAGGCGGTGCAGGAGGTCGAGGTGCATGGCCGAGTCGGATCCGGAGATGGTCAGTCTACGGCGGATTCCTACACGATAACCCGATCGGGTGCGGGATGGATCTCCGGCTCGAAGACGCTCGATTCGCAGAAGGTGGAGGCGATGATCAGGGCGGTGGCCGCGATCCGCGGTGAAGACTACATGCCGCTGGCCGCCGGGCATTCCGCCGCCGCGACGACCATCATCATGCGGCTGGGCAACGGCCGGTCACTTCAGCTCGACATCGAGCGTCCATTGACCGATGGCCAGGCAGTCGGCCGCTACCCCGCGACATCATCGCAGCGGTCGCGGCGGCTCATCCTGCCGGCATGGGCCCTGACCGAGGCTCTCAGGCCACTGTCAGAGCTTGTGGCGACAAAATCCTGATGCGAACCGCGGGCATCACCATCAAGGGCAGGCCAGGTAGGCTCTGAACTTCTCGGGGTCCGGCCTGAATGCCATGATGCGCGACCCGCTGTCTTCGCGCGCCTTGCCCAATGCTGCCATCGCCTCGCCGACCAGCCGGTCGGCGTCGACCAGTCGGCCGGCCCGGGAGGTCAGCCCCATGAAGACGCCCTGATCGACGGTCCACCGGGTCTGGCCATGCAGCAGCCCGGACAGCTTCTTGAGCAGCTCCTCGCTCATCCTGAGTGCATGATCGACATCCATGTTGGGCAGGATCAGGGCCACGCCGTTCTCGCCGAACCTGAAGGCCATGTCCTTGAAGCTGAAGAAGTCCCTGGCTGTCTGCGCGTACAGGTTGAAGGCCTCGTCGCCATGATGGGCGCCTTCAAGCGAGGTGAGCATCAGCGACAGATCCTGTTCAAACGAGGCTGAACGCCTGAGCTCGGCGCCCAGACGCTCGCGCAGATAGGCTTCCCACCCAAGACCGGTCTCGGCATCGTACAGACCGCGCGGGCCATCGAGCGAACCGGTTGGCAGGTCCGATGGCGTCAGCACACCAGCCGTCATTCCCGAAAGCGGTGCTTCAGGCTCGGCCTTTGGCGGCACCGGCTGGACAGCGGGGTCTTCGGCGTACAGCGACGCCTCTTCGGGGTCGGGCTCCGGTATCGATGGCTCGAACCCGGTGTCCGACTTCATAGCCGGCACTGGTCGTTGGGTATTGATGGCGACGATCAGCGCCGCAATGAGGAGCGCAAGCATCACGCAGAGCGCCAGCACCGCGTCGCGAATCGGGTAGAAGAGGGCTTCCTGGCTCAGCGTCACGTACAGGGCATCGATCGACAGCCCCGCTATCAGCGCGCCGGTGAAGCGCGTCGTCGAACCTTCCGGCTGTTCGAAGGTCAGGCCATCAGGCGCCCGATGGTAATACGGTGACAAAGCGGGCAGCGCATAGAGCACGTCGCCACGGCTGTTCCTGATGACCAGCGCCAACAGCCGATCCTGTTTCAGCCAGGTCGCCTGCGCCGCAGCCTTCCAGGCATCGCTCGTGACCGCGTCGGGTTTCGATACGACATTGAGCGCGGTTCGCCGGAGATCGCCGAACGCGGTGCGGGCCGCATCGCTTCCTCGGCCGAGTTCGTTGGCGATGCGCAGCACCGGCCAGGCTACAATGGCGACGACAACGATGAATGAACAGAGTGAGATCAGAAGCGGTCCACGTTTCA